>Ga0182012_10001624_pt1 | contig 24422 bp, 24 predicted proteins | sample 612S2SmetaG_FD_120486 | JGI IMG/M metagenome (GOLD analysis project Ga0182012, IMG submission 120486) | Permafrost microbial communities from Stordalen Mire, Sweden - 612S2S metaG | ecosystem: Environmental > Terrestrial > Soil > Wetlands > Permafrost | place: Sweden: Stordalen | collected... | reverse complement strand
GCACCTTGCGCTCGCCCTCCATCACGATGCGCGAATGCACGCCCCGCAACTCCAGGCCCGCCAGATTAACCGGCAAACCGAAAGCGGCGTAGATCGCCGCGGCCGGCGGCGAGATGCTGACGACCTTTTCACGCAAGCCAATCAGAGCCATGACGCCGATGAGCGTCGCGATAGCCGTGACGATGAACGACGTCCGGCTGGTGTGTCTTTGCGTCGCCTGAGGTCTCTTGGCGACACGACGAGGATCGCGCCAAAGCTCGTCGTAGGAAGGCGGGCGGACGAGCTCGCTCGTGGCCTCCGCTGATATAGGAGCAGAGCCGCCGGCCTCGTCGAAGAAGTGGTCATCCGATTCAGCGCGCATGGGCGGTTGGTGCTCGGGGAACGAGAAAGAGACAAAGCATTAACCATCATCATGGTTAACGAAGCGTGACCGACGCCGCCCCGAAAGCAGAATCGGGACGATCACATTTGCCCGCATGAATCTCTAAATAACAGATACTTGGGAGATTTATCCCTCGTCAGGCAGGCGATGCGACGTGCTTCGGTTTCCTCCGGGCGTCAACAATGTTTTAAGCTCCGCAACTACGGCGGCCGGTGATTCCCTTTGAAAGCCGACCAACGGGCCGATGACGGCGTCCCGCCTTAATGACGCGAGGGAGTTCCAAGGTGTTGAGCTTCGAGAATGTCGGCCTGCGCTATGGGGTTGGACCTGGGCCCGAAACGCTCCGCGACTTGACCTTCTCCATAGAGCCGAACTCCTTTCAGTTTCTCACCGGCCCCTCCGGCGCGGGGAAGACGAGCCTGCTGAAGCTGTTTTTGCTGTCCTTAAAGCCGACGCGAGGCAGAATAACCCTTTTCGGAAATGACGCGGACTCGCTCGACAAGGATGAGATCACCGCGATCCGGCGACGCATCGGGGTCGTGTTTCAGGACTTCCGCCTGCTGGATCACTTGACGCTCTACGAAAACGTCGCGCTGCCGCTGCGCGTTCTTGGACGCGAGGAAGCGACCTATCGAGCGGAAGTGTTCGAGCTCCTGCGATGGGTGGGGCTGTTCGAACGCAAATACAGCCTGCCCAGCGTGCTCTCGGGCGGTGAAAAGCAGCGAGCCGCCATAGCGAGGGCGCTTATCGCCCGCCCCGAATTGCTGCTCGCCGACGAGCCGACCGGCAACGTGGATCCAACTCTGGCGCGCCGCCTCCTCCGCCTCTTCGTGGAATTGCACAAGTCCGGCACATCGGTGGTGATCGCCACCCATGATCTAAATCTGATGGATCAATTCGACAACGCCCGCCGTCTCGTCCTCGCGGACGGACGCCTGCATGTATTCGAGTGACCAACTCATGACGCGAGTTCCGCTACGCAAGGCTTTTTCATGGACGAATCTGGAGCCGCTGGAGTCTTCCGGCGACGACGCCCCGCCACGCGAGCAGCCACTGGCTCCAACGGACTCGATCGCCGGGCGTTCCGTGGTCATCGTTATCGCCATCATGACCTTTCTTGCGGCGCTTGCGGCGGGCGCGGCTCTACTCGTCGCCGACGCCAGCATGGACTGGCGCAAGGACGTGGCGCGCGAGGCGAGCGTGCAGGTGCGCTCGGCGCCCGGCCGCGACATCGACGCCGACGTGCGCGCCGCCGCGAAGATCGTCGAGGCGGCGCCCGGCGTTCGCGAGGTTCGCATCTATACAAAAGCGGAATCGGAGGCGCTGCTCGCTCCCTGGCTAGGACAAGGACTCGACCTTACGGAGTTGCCGACGCCGCGCATGATCGTGGTCAAGCTTGAGACTGGCAAAAATGTCGATCTTGCGAAGCTCAAGGACGATCTCGCCGCCTCCGCGCCTTTCGCGACGCTCGACGATCACCGTCTTTGGGTGGAGCGCCTCAACGCGATGGCCGGCACGGTTGTCGCGATTGCGGCGCTAATATTCGCCCTGATCGTCGCGGCGATGGCCGTGGCTGTTGCCTCGGCCACCCGCGCGGCGGTGGCGACGAACCGCGAGATCGTTGAGGTGCTGCATATCGTCGGCGCGGCGGACGAGTTTATCGCGCGAGAGTTCCAGCGCCGGTTTCTTGAACTCGGGCTGCGCGGCGGCCTTCTCGGAGGCGGTGCGGCGGCGGCGTTTTTCGCTATAGCGGGCTTTCTGGCCCGGCAGTGGACCGCGACGCCCGGCGGAGACCAGATCGAAGCCATGTTCGGCGGCATGACGCTGGACGCGCGCGGCTTTATCGTAATTCTCGTCTTGTCCGTGACGGTCGCCGTTCTCACGGGCTACATGTCACGAATGATCGTTCTGCGTCGACTCAAGGAACTAGGCTAATTCGCGCGCCGCCCGCGCTATTTAGGCCATTGCCGGCCTTCGTCTCCGGAGGACGCGATCGCGGGAGCGCATCGGGGAGTGGTTCTACGTGACGGATGAGGGTGAGATTTCGCAGCCGCGCAAGCCCCGCGCGTGGCGAATCCTGGCGCTCACGGCGACATGCGTTTGCGCCTTTCTCGGATCCGCGCTCATCGCCGGTTTTGTCGGTTTCGCCTCCACGCTGGAGCGGAACGAGACGACGCTGGTCGTCGAGGCGGAGGGCGTCGTCGCCCTCACCGGCGGCTCGGATCGCGTTCTGGAAGCCGCTGAGCTTCTGGCTCGTGGGCAAGCCCGCCGCCTGTTGATCACCGGCGTCAATCGCGCCACCCATGGGGCCGACCTCGCCAAGATCTTGCCGGTTTCGAAAGACCTTTTCACATGCTGCGTCGACCTCGGCTACCAGGCGCTTGATACGGCGGGCAACGCCCGCGAGACTCACGACTGGGCAAAGGCGCGCGGCATCAACGGCCCCCTGATTGTCGTGACCTCGAATTACCACATGCCTCGCGCGCTGGTGGAGCTTTCGGCGGCCATGCCCGGCATGACGCTCTACCCCTATCCCGTCGTCAGCGAACATGTGAATGTCGCCGATTGGTCCAGCGACACGCGGGTGCTGCATCTCGTGGCGCGCGAATATCTCAAATATCTGCGTGCGATCATCCGCACGAGATGGGAATATGCGATTGGCGCGACGGAAGACTCGACCGAGAAGCGGCGGTTTTTATTCTGAAGCGCGTGGGCGAGAAATCCCGCGCTCCGTCTTGTTCCCGCCCCGCTCAGCACTGTAAAAGAGCGAGCTTCTCAGCCCAACAGGCCCGTCGACATGCTCTTCCTGCGCTCTTTCGTCTTCCAGATCGTCTATTATCTCAATCTGGCCTTCTGGATGGTTCTCTGGTTGCCCGCGCTTGTGCTGCCTCGCCAGGTGACGCTGGAGCTGGGGCGGCAATGGGGCCGGACTTCGCTCTGGTGGCTCGAAATAATCTGCGGCCTCAAACATGAATTTCGCGGCAGGGAGAATATTTCCGGTGGACCGGTCATCGTGGCCTGCAAACATCAGTCGGTTTGGGAAACCTTTGTCCTGCCGCTGCTATTTCCCGATTTTTCCTTCATTCTGAAGCGAGAACTGATCTTCATCCCGTTTTTCGGCTGGTACCTTCTCTCCGCCGAACAGATCGCGATCGACCGCGCAAAGGGCGGCAAGCTTTTGCCCCAGCTCGTGCGCAAGGCGAAGGGTATTTTCGCCCAGGGCCGGCAACTTTTCATATTCCCTGAAGGAACGAGGCGCCCTGCGGGCGCCCCGCCCGAATACAAGTTCGGAGTCGCGCAAATCTATCGCGAAACCAACACATCCGTCATTCCGGTCGCGCTCAACTCCGGCCTGTTCTGGGCGCGACGCGCTTTCCTGATCCGCCCTGGCACCGTGGTGATCGAATTCCTGCCCGCGATCGAGCCCGGCCTCGGCGGGCGCGAATTCTTCAATGAATTGCAACTGCGGATGGAAACAGCCGGCAACAAGCTCATCGACGAGGCTGTGGCGCGAGATCCCTCTCTCGCGCCTATTGTCGAGGCGAATCGAAAACTGCCCTCGAAAGCGAAAGCGGCGTCAAAAGCGTGAACCGCCGGCGCCCGCCACGGCCTTGAGCCGCTCAAGCGGATATTCCGCCTCAAGGACATAAGGTCCGCCGCCAACGGAATCGCGCGACGAATAGAGCACGAAGCGCGCCGCCTCGAATCTCAGCGGCGGGAAATAACCGCGCGCGCCGAGATAGGCGGCGACCGCCGACGGCGCCGAGCCGCGCAGACGCGCCAGCGTGACATGCGGAATATATTTGCGCGGCTCTGGCGGCGCGCCCAGCCGCCGCAGCAGCCGTTCCTGCTCGGCCTGAAGCTCAAGCAACGCGGGCTCGGGCCGCGCGCGCGCGACAATGGCGCGCGGCTTGTCGCCGCCAAAAGATGCAAGCTGGTCGAGCGTCACCGTGAAGGCGGAACGGCGGATGCCGTCCAGGGCGTGGGCGACGTCATGCGCGACACGTTCGTCGACGTCGCCGATGAAGCGCAAGGTGACATGATAATTCTCGGAGTCGATCCAGCGCGCGCCGCTCAATCCTCCACGCAGGCTGGCGAGATTTTGCGAAACGGAAAAGGGAATTTCGAGGGCCGTAAACAGTCTGGGCATTTGGTCCTCCCTCCTATGGCGCGCAACATCCGCCGAGCGTCACCGCACGGCGCGCGCCGCCTTCGCGCTCTGCAAGCGCGCTAGACTTTCCTCGACCACGGGAGCGATTCCCGTCACGATTCGCGCCACGCCGTCGGCGTTGGGATGCAACCCGTCGGCGAGCACGAGCGTCTTGTCGCCGGCGACGCCGGCAAGGAAGAACGGATAGAGCGGCGCCCCATGATTCTTCGAAAGCTCAGGGAAAATCGCGTCGAACCGCGCCTTGTAGTCGGGTCCAAAATTGCCGCTGGCGCGCATCCCCGCGAGCAGGATGCCCGTGCCCCTAGCCTCGACCTGCGCGATGATCTTTTCGAGATTCGCCTGGGTGATGGCGGGATCGACCCCGCGCAGCATGTCATTGGCGCCAAGTTCGAGAATGACGAGATCGGCGCCGTCGCCCAGCGCGAAACCAACCCTCGCGAGCCCGCCCGCCGTCGTGTCGCCCGAGACGCCAGCGTTGACGATCTTCGCGTCGAAACCGTCGGCGCGGAGCCTGCGCTCCAGCTGATTGGGAAAGGCGGCGTCGGCGGGCAGGAGATAACCCGCCGAAAGACTGTCCCCAAAGGCCACGACGCGCAAAGGCTCCGCGCCCGCGGCGGTGAATTGGCTAAAGCACAAGGCGAGGATCATCCCGATAGAGGACGCTTGGAAGCGAAGCCGGAACGCGCGATAAGAGCGCCCGAACACATTCGCCCATCGGGGCGTTTCAGGCGAGGCCAGCTTCGTGCCGCAATCCTTGATCGAACTCATCGACATCGACCTCACTCTCGGCGCCGGCGCGGCCCGGGTCCATGTTCTCAAGAAACTTAGCCTGAACATAGCGCGTGGGGAAACAATTGGACTTGTCGGCCCCTCCGGTTCGGGGAAATCCACACTTTTGATGACCCTCGCCGGCCTGGAGCGTCCTGACGGAGGCGCGGTCATCCTCGACGGACGCGACATCACCAAGCTCGACGAAGATGCGCTGGCGCGGTTCCGTGGCGAGAACATAGGCATCGTGTTCCAGTCCTTCCAGCTCATCCCCACCATGACCGCGCTTGAAAATGTAGCCGCGCCCCTGGAGCTTGCGGGACGCCGCGACGCTTTCTCACGCGCCGCCGAAGAACTCGCGGCGGTCGGCCTTGGCGAGCGCCTCTCGCATTATCCGCGCCAGCTTTCAGGCGGCGAACAGCAGCGCGTCGCCCTCGCGCGCGCCCTGGCCCCTGACCCTCTCATTCTGGCGGCGGACGAGCCCACCGGCAATCTCGATTCGGACACGGGCGCCTCCATTATCGACCTTATTTTCGAGCAGAGAAACCGCCGCAATGCAACGCTGGTGCTGGTCACGCATGACGCTACTCTGGCCGCGCGCTGCGACCGGGTCGTGCGGCTGCGCTCCGGCCGAATCGACGTCCAAGGCTAGGAACGCAATATGACTGTCGCGCGACGCGGCCCGCTTGACAAATTGCCCCTCGCCCTGCGCTTCGCCCTGCGCGATCTGATCGGCGATCGCAAAGGCTTTGGCGTGTTCATCGCCTGCATCGTGATCGGCGTCGCCGCGATCTCTGGCGTGAACGGACTTTCGCGCGCGCTGTCGCAGGGCCTGGCGCGCGAAGGGCGCGCGATACTCGGCGGCGATGTCTCGTTCAATCTCGCCCATCGCGAGCTGGAGCCAAAAGAACGCGCCTGGCTGGAGCAACATGGCCGCATCGACGAAATCGCTTTGATGCGCGCAATGGCGAAACCCGAAAACGCGTCCTCGCCCGAGGAAGCCGTCCCCGCGCTGGTCGAGATCAAGGCGGTCGATCCGGCTGTCTATCCCTCCTTCGGCGCGCTGGAGACGGAGCCGCAACAAGGCGCGGCGCAAATTCTCGCAGAACAGAACGGCGTCTATGGCCTTATCGCCGATCCGATGCTGATGGCGCGCCTTGAAGCAAAAACGGGCGACCATCTCGACATCGGCGCCGCGCGATTTGAAATTCGCGCCGTGCTGCGAGCGGAGCCCGACAAGCTCGCGGGCGGCGTCGGCTTTGGCTCGCGCGTGCTTGTCTCCTTCGACGCGCTCAAGGCCACGGGACTCGTGCAACCCGGAACCATCGTGCGCTATATCGCGCGGCTCGCGCTGCCCGGGCGCCCAAGCGACGACGACGTTGCGCGCTTCGTCGACGCCGCCGGCGCCGCCTTTCCACAAGCGGGCTGGGACATACGCAAGCGCGACGCCGTGTCGCCGCAGTTCACTCGCAACCTCGAACGCTTCTCGCAACTACTGACGCTAGTCGCGCTGACGGCGCTGGTCGCGGGCGGCGCCGGCGTCGCCAATGCGGTGCAGGGGCTGATCGACCGCAAGCGCGCGGCCTTGGCGATTTTGAAGGCGCTCGGCGCGCCGGCCTCGCGCGTCTTCTCCATTGCGCTGACGCAGGTGCTGCTGATGGCGACGCTCGCGATCTTTCTCGGCCTTCTGTTGGGCGCCGCGATTCCCTATGTCGCCGGCGAGGCGCTGCGCCGCGCGATAGAACTGCCCGTCAATGCGCAGGCCGACTTTGGCGGTCTCGCGCTCGGCGCGCTTTATGGTCTGCTGGTGACGCTGGTGTTTTCGCTGGGGCCGCTGGGCCGCGCGCATGAAATCCCCGTCGCGGCCTTGCTGCGCGGCGACACGGAGTCGTCTCGCGCGGGCCCGCTGCGCTATCGCATCGCCGCCGCATGCGCGATGCTCGCGCTTGTCGCGACAGTGTTCTTCTCGGCCAGCGACAAGAAGCTCGCGGGCGTCTTCATCGCCAGCGTGCTCGCGGCCTATCTGCTGCTGCGCGGCGTGGCGGCGCTGGTCATGCGCGCCGCCCGTTCCCTGCCCCGCGCGCGCGACGCAAGGCTGCGCCTCGCGCAAAGCAACATCGGCCGCCCCGGCAGCCTCGCGCCAGCGCTGGTGCTCTCCATCGGCGTGACCGTCACGCTGCTCGTTGCGCTGGCGCTTGTCGAAGGCGCGATACATGGCGAACTCGCGCGCTCCGGCACGGGCGAAATTCCGCGCTTCTATTTCATCGACGTCCCGCAGGACGAGTCGGCGAATTTCGAGAATTTCCTCAACGGGGAAATTCCCGGCGCGCGTATAGAACATGTGCCGATGATGCGCGGACGCATCGTCGCGGTGAAGGGCGCGCGCGCGGAGACGCTGCATGTCGGCGACGACGCCGCCTGGGCGCTCGACGGCGATCGCGGCATCACCTTCTCCGCCACGCCGCCGCAAGGCGCGAAGATCGTCGAGGGCGCGTGGTGGGACGCGGACGCCAAGGGACCGCTGGTCTCGATGGAGGCCAAGGTCGCGAGCGGCCTTGGGCTGGCGCTCGGCGACGAGATCACCGTCAATGTGCTCGGCCGCGAGATCACGGCGCGCATCGCCAATCTGCGCCGCGTCGACTGGCGCAGCTATGGCATAAATTTCGTGATGGTTTTTTCGCCCGACAGCTTTAAGGGCGCGCCCTATTCCGAGATGTTCACCATCGCCTATGACGCGCCCGACGCGGAGCGCATCGACGGGCGCATCGCGCGCGAAACCTCGAAGCGCTTTCCGATGGCCGCCGCGATCCGCGTCAAGGACGCGCTGGAGGCCGTCGACAAGATCGCCGGGCAATTGGCGCTCGCCGCGCGCTCCGCGGCCGGGATCGCCATCGTCACCGCATTGCTCGCGCTCGGCAGCGCCATAGCGGCGGGCCAGCGCGCGCGCCAGCATGACGCGGTGGTGCTGAAGACGCTGGGCGCGACGCGCCCCTGGCTCATCGCGGCCTATGTGATGGAATTCGCGATGCTCGGCGCCGTCGCCTGCCTCTTCGCGCTGCTCGCGGGCGGCGCGGCGGCCTTCGGCATTGTCGAAGGCCTCATGAAGATGGGCTTCGTCTTCCTGCCGGGAACCGTGCTCGCGACGGCCCTCGCCGCGCTCGTCGTGACGGTGCTGCTCGGCGTCGCCGGAACCTGGCGCGTGCTGGCGAAAAAACCCGGGCCGGAGCTGGGGAATTTGTGAGGGTATAGGCGGACGCCCCGCTCTAATTGTCTTTTTCGGAGACTCCCCATGATCGAACCGCTGCGCATCATACGAACGACGCCTCAACTCACTGCGTTTATCCCATTCAATGTTGCGCAAAGCGACGTCCGCAGTGTCATGGGCCCCGGCCTCGTCGAACTTAAGGCTGCGGTCGCCGCCCAAAAAATCGAGGTCGCTGGGCCGTGGTTCACGCATCATCTGCGGAATCCGGGTGAGATCTTCGATTTCGAAATATGCCTGCCGGTCGCCGCTCCGGTTGCGCCAGCGAACCGGATGAAGCCAGGGCAATGGCAAGCGATGAAGGTCGCTCGAACAACTTATCATGGGGGCTACGAAGGCCTGGGCGCCGCCTGGGGCGAATTCATGGCCGCGATCGACGCTGCAGGATACAAGACTCTGGAGGGCCTCTGGGAGTGTTATGTCATTGGCCCCGACGCAAGCCCAAATCCTGCCGCGTGGCGGACGGAGTTGAGCAAGCAATTGCTCGATACATAGCGATGCGAGTCCATGTTCATGGGAGCAAATTGCTGCCAAAGGTCAGTCTCTCAACCCGCCGCCTTCTCCCCATCCTTCTTCGCCACCTTGCGCACTTTCAGCTTGCCCACGCGCCTTGGGTCCGCCTCAAGAATCTCGAACTCATGGCCCTCGATCGGCGCCGGCACGATCTCGCCGCGTATCGGCACGCGGCCGGCGAGGAAGGCGACGAGGCCGCCGAAGGTCGTGACTTCCTGCGGCGTGTCCTCCTCGCGGAAATCGACGCCGATCTCCTGCGCGGCCTCGTCGAGGTCGGCCTTGGCGTTGACCAGAAAGTCGCCATTGGCTAGGCGCTCGATCATCGGCCCCTCGGTGACGTCATGCTCGTCCTCGATGTCGCCGACGATCATCTCGACAATGTCCTCAATCGAAACGAGGCCGTCGGCGCCGCCATATTCGTCGATCACCAGCGCCATATGCGTGCGCGTCGCCTGCATGCGCACGAGCAGATCGAGCGCGGGCATGGAGCGCGGCACATAGAGAACGGGGCGAAGAATATTGGCGTCCATCAGCTGCGCGCCAAAGTCGATTGACGCGACGGAAAGGCTGTTTTTCTCGCCCTTTTCATCGAGCCGCGAAGTCTCGGCGCATCGCGCGAGATAATTCACGAAATCGCGGATATGCACCATGCCGCGCGGATCGTCGAGCGTTTCGCCATAGACCGGCAGCCGCGAATGGCCCTCGCTACGAAACACCGCCAGCACTTCCCGCAGCGTCGCGTCCTGCGGCACGGCGATGATGTCCGCGCGCGGGATCATCGCGTCGGCGACGCGCAGCTCGTGCAGTCCGAGGACGTTCTTGATCAGCGCGCGTTCCTGAGGCGTGACGTCGCCGGCGGTCTCTTCAAGCGCGTCTTCTATGCCCTCGCGCAGCGAGGCCGGCGTCATTCCGAGCAGCGCGCGCAAGCGCTCTAGAAGATTTACCTTCGGCGCATCGCTCGCGCGCGCCGATATTGTCTCCGTCACGCTGCTCTCACTCTTCGTCGACATAGCTCTTGCTTGATCCCGTGACCGCCTCGCCGCTGTCGATCAGCTGGCCGCCTTCGAAGGGGTCGTTCATTCCAAGCGCTTTCGCCACGCGCCGCTCCAACGCTTCCATGATCTCGGCTTCGTCGGTGGTCTCGTGATCATAGCCTATCAGGTGCAAAAATCCATGAATGATCATATGGGCGGCGTGGTCGGCCAGGCTCTTGTCCTGCTCCCGGGCCTCGCTAGCCACTGTTTCAAAAGCGATTACGATGTCGCCAAGCAGCGGCTTTTTCGCCAGCGGGCCGGGCGTCGGAAAGGACAGGACATTGGTCGGCTTGTCCTGCCCGCGCCATTGCGCGTTCAGCGCGCGGATTTCGGCGTCGTCGCAAAAACTGATGCAAAGCTCGCAGTCCTTCGCAAGCCTGACGCGGCTCCGAGCCTTGGCCTCCGCCACGACGCGCCCCGCAAGCGCCTCAAGCTCAGGCACCGCTTCCCAGGCGGGCGCGTTGACGACAATATCGACGCTCAGGCTCATTTTCAGTCGCCGCGCGGGTTTCTCTCGCGCGCCGCCTTTTCATAGGCGCCGACGATTTTGCGCACGAGATCGTGGCGGACGACGTCGCCTTCGGCGAATTTCACATGGCCGATGTCTTCAAGCCCCGAAAGCAGGCCGATGGCTTCGGCGAGGCCGGACTTCTGCCCCGGAGGCAGGTCGGTTTGCGAGGGATCGCCGGTGACGATCATGCGCGAGCCTTCGCCAAGGCGGGTGAGGAACATCTTCATCTGCATCGAACTGGCGTTTTGCGCCTCGTCGAGCAGAACGCATGATTTCGTCAGCGTGCGCCCGCGCATGAAGGCGAGCGGCGCGACTTCAATCATGCCGGTCTGCATCCCACGCTCGACCATGCGTGCGTCCATGAAGTCATGCAGCCCGTCATAGATCGGGCGCAGATAGGGATCGACCTTTTCGCGCATGTCGCCGGGCAGAAAGCCAAGGCGCTCGCCAGCTTCCACGGCCGGGCGCGACAGGATCAGGCGCTCCACCACGCCCTGCTCCAGCAAAGACACCGCATGACCGACCGCGAGCCAGGTCTTGCCTGTGCCAGCCGGACCTTCGGCGAAAACCAGCTCATGGCGCTTCAGCGCGCGCAAATAGAGATCCTGCGCAAGGTTGCGCGCGCGCACCGGGCCACGCTTGCGCGTGCCGATCTGCTCGAACGGACCGCGCCCGGTTTCGGCGTCGGAAAAGAGGCTTCTTTGCCTTGTGCTTTCCTCGACGGCGCCGTCGACGTCGCCAAGGCCGATGTCCTGGCCCAGTTGCACGCGGCCATAGAGAATCTCAAGGGCGCGGCGCGCATGTTCGCAAGCGTCGACATTGCCTTTCAATGTGACGTGATTGCCGCTGGCGACGCAGCCTATGCGCAGCCGCCGCTCCAGCTTGACGAGGTTCTGGTCGAACTGGCCGAACACCTGCGAGGCGTGACGGTTGTCGTCGAAGGCGAGTGTGATTTCCGCGTCTTTCTCCGTCTCGGGGGAGCGTCTTTCGCGAGTAAGTCGCGCCTCGTCGGTCATCCTCACTCCTTGCCCTCCACGATTTCGCCGGACAATGAATTCGACCCGGCGGCCACGATTCTCACCGGCATGACGCGCCCGATCAGATCTTGGACGCCTTGGACATGCACCGGCTGCATATAGGGACTCTTGCCTGCAATCTGGCCCTCGTGACGGCCCGGCTTCTCGAACATCACCTCAACCGTGCGTCCGACCGTGGCGGCGTTGAAAGCCTGGCGCTGGGCCTCAACCAACGCCTGCAGCGCGGCGAGCCGCTCACGCATGACGTCCTCGTCGATCTGGTCCTCGCGCTCGGCGCCGGGCGTGCCGGGACGCGGCGAATATTTGAACGAGAAGGTGGAAGCGAAATTCACCTCGCGAATAAGCGCGAGCGTCTCCTCGAAATCAGCAATCGTCTCGCCAGGAAAGCCGACGATGAAATCGGACGAGAGCGCGACGTCCGGACGCACGGCGCGAAGGCGCCTAACGATGTCGAGATAATCTTCCGCCTTGTGGCGGCGGTTCATCGCTTTCAGCACTCGGTCAGAGCCGGACTGCACGGGCAGATGAACGAAAGGCATGAGCTTGGGCAAGGCGCCATGCGCGTCGATCAGCCCTTGCGTCATGTCCACCGGATGGCTGGTCGTATAGCGCAGCCGCTCCACGCCCGACATGGCGGAAAGATGCTCGAAAAGGCGCTCCAGCGGCCAGACTTTTCCGTCGGCGCCCTCGCCGCGATAGGCGTTGACGTTTTGGCCAATCAGCGTGATCTCGCGCACGCCCGCGTCGACGAGGCGCTGCGTCTCGGCGACAATTTCGGCTACGCCGCGCGAGATTTCGGCGCCGCGCGTATAGGGCACGACGCAGAACGAACAGAACTTGTCGCAGCCTTCCTGCACCGTGACGAAAGCCGACACGCCGCGCGCGCGGATTTGCGCGCTTGAAGGATTGGGGAGCCGGCGGAATTTCTCTTCCACCGCGAAATCAGTGTCGGTCAGACGCTCGCCCCGCGCCGCCTGTTGCAGGAGTTCCGGCAGATGGTGATAGCTCTGCGGGCCGACGACGAGATCGACCGCCTTTTGCCGGCGCAGAACTTCGGCGCCTTCTGCCTGGGCGACGCAGCCGGCGACGACGATCCTGAAATCGCGTCCGGCCTGCGCCCGCTCGCGTTTCAGCATCGCCAGCTTCCCCAACTCCGAATAGACTTTATCGGCAGCCTTTTCGCGAATGTGGCAGGTGTTGAGGATAACGAGGTCGGCGTCTTCCTCGAGCGAAGCCTCGCCATAGCCCTGCTTTGCGAGAAGATCCGTCATGCGCGTAGCGTCATAGACGTTCATCTGGCAACCGTAGGATTTCACCAGAACTTTCCCGCCTGCGGCGGCTTCCGGCGGACCTCCCGGCGCGGCGCGCTCGCGGGCGCCGTTCTCGGTCAGGGTCAGGTCGATCTCGGTAATCTGGTTCGCTCCTTCTCGGCCCTTTCAGACTCACTTGTTAATCATAGCGCCGTGACAGCCGTCGCGAAAGCCGACATCCAACAATCCCTTCACGCTATTTTGCGTCGCCGTCGCAAGCTCCTTGCGGTCGGGGTAAGCGGCGGGATCAATCGCCGCGCCAAAATATATATGGCACGTCGCGCCGCCACGCCGCATCAGGCTCCAAAGATGCGGAACGAAACTCATCTCGCCATACCAGCCGACATCGAAACCGCTTGTGTTCTCAGCGTGTTCTGGCCTACGCGCGGTATATAGGAAGGCCGCTGGCGCCACCATCGCCGAATTTGCGGGCTTCTCTCGCGCAAGGTCGCTCAGCATCGCGAAATGCGACGCGTTGAACTTGAGCACTCTGCCCCCGTCGCTGGACGTTCCCTCAGCGAAAACAACGACGTCTTGTCCCTGACGCAGCACTTCCGCCAGTTCCGCATTGACCTTTGGGATCGCCTGCCGGCGTCCACGATCCACGAAGATCGTGCCCTGAAGGCGGGCGAGAAATCCCAGCACCGGCCATTTCGCGACCTCGGACTTGGCGAGAAAAACCAGGGGATAGAGGCTGGCGATGGCGAGAATATCGGTCCAGGAGACGTGATTGGCCACCACGAATCGCGGCGCGGCGCCAGGAAGGCGTCCTGAAGGAATCACTTCGACGCCGATGACGCGGCACATGGTCCGGCAGAAAAACTTCTGAATCGCGTGCTGTAATCGCCAATCCCGCCACCGCGCCAGAGCTTGAACCGGGGCGACGAGCATCACGAAGAAGGCCATGGCCAGCACGAAGGCGACCGCGCGGAAATAAGGCATGTCCTGTGAGTGGCCCCGCCGCGCGACAGCATTGTGACGGGCGACCCGGGCCCTGCCGATTTGGGCCAATCAAATCTAAATCAAACCAAGGAGACTTGAATGCACATACCAATCATCAAAATAGGAAAACTCAGGGAAGACCCGGGAAAAATGACGCGATGAAAGTATGTCTTCAATTCTTGAGCGATCTGGCTCAATGCCGTTATGCTCGACCGTGATTATGGATATATTGTAATCGTTGAAACTGAACGCCTCAAGGATCGAAAGCTCCGCGCCCTCGGTGTCAATTGACAAATAGTCAATTTGTTTGGGGCAATTTTGCTGAGCAAGCAGATCATTAAGGGTTACCGTCTTCACGGCGTATATTTTGCCGTTGTCGCGCATGCTTCCATGCACGTCACGGTTGGAGAAACAGTTTATCGTGGAAAATTCCGGCTGATTTGTTTCATTGAATTCGATTAGCGCATCTGTCTCTTTCCACACACAGCGATGGTCGATCTTGCAAGCTCTATTTCTTTCCAGGTCTTGGCGCCACCGCTCAGCAGGCTCTGCCAAAATCCCGCTCCAACCGAACGTTGTTTCCAGCAAGTAGGAGTTGCTCAGAAATATGCCGTCGCCAGCGCCGACTTCGACAAACGTTCCGTTCCGCTTGGATTTTGTTAAAAAAAGCACTAGCAAATCTTGAAACAACTGCGCTTTCGACATGCCCTGGTTGTTGGCGCAAAAAGTAAGAAACTGCGACCGAGCGTCGTGCGGATTGTGATCCGCAATGTTCCGTAGATTTAAAATATTTTGAAAAATTTCACCGAACTGGGTTTGATCTTTCTGACTCATTGGAAGTGTTCCTCGTAAGGGCGGCTATTCTGGCGCTTTTGACTTTTTGCGAAAGCGACCAGCGCAGGGCGGCGCTATTGGAGAGGCGCTGCCCGCTTCCTCACCGACCCTCTATAGCTCCAGCCGCATTGTCAGCGCGGCCCTGCGCTCGCCATTGGCGCGCTGGTAATAATTCTCCCGCCGGCCGATGGTCTTGAAACCCGAACGCTCATATAGCAGCAGGGCAGCCGCATTATCGTCGGCGACCTCCAGAAAGACGAGCCGCGCGCCGCCACGCTCAAGATTCAGCAAATGGCGCGAAAGCAACGCCCGCCCAAGTCCCGTGCCGCGCCGGGCGGGATCGACGGCGAAAGTCAGCAGTTCTGCGTCCGGGGGGGCCAATCGAGACATGATAAAGCCACCGAGCGGCCCTTTGGACGTAATGTCGTTCACGGCGCCGTCTGAAATAATGGAATGGTCGGTCAGGTAGCTCTCAAAATCCGAACTCGACCAAGGAAAAGCAAAAGACGCGGCGTGCAGACGTTCACACTCTTCCGCTCGGTCCGCGCCAATCGGCTGCACGGAAAAAGTCGGTTTGGAGAAAAACTCTCTGATCAGCGACATGGGGCGCTCACGCGACAGCGGGAGCTTGAACGCCCTGCGGCTCAAGCGGTTTGGCGTCCGGCGCCTTGAGATAAAGGGGACGCGCCGGTGCGTCGGCGGGATTGGCCGCGAGCCCAAGCCGCGCCACAAAGGCGATGTCCGGCGCGGCAGCGGAATTGACGATATTTGCGACGACCCCGCTTGCCCGCGCCTCCGCCTCCAGCATGGCCGCGCCCGAGCCCACCAGTTGCAGCGGCCCGTCTCCCAGCGCGCGCAGCGCCTCATGCGCTCCCACCCGACGCGCCGACAATATTGTGCGGCCGTCCGGACCATAGGCCGTCACATAGACCTGGCCGTGCCGCGCATCGATCGCCGCGGCGACAACGCCCTCGAAAGGCTCCAATATCACCGGGGCCGCCAGAGCCGCCAGCGTCGACACGCCGACGATGTCGATCTTGCGGGCAAGGCCGATGGCTTGCGCGCAGGCAAGGCCGATGCGGATTCCAGTGAAGGATCCCGGCCCCGCGGTCACGGCTACCCTGTCGATGGAGGCGAATCCGCCGGGAACCGCGCCCATGACGCGCTCAACGAGCGGCAAGAGCGCCTCGGCGTGGCCTCGCTCCATCGCGATGGTCTCATGAGCCAGAGGCTCGGCGTCGCTGGAATCGAGCACGCAGGCGGAAACGGCGGGGAGAGCGGTGTCGAGGGCAAGGATTCTCATGTTTCCGATTATGACGGTTTTACCAGAAGGAGCAATGAGAAGCCCAAAACAACCGTCCCGCCGCTCCGCTCAAGCCTGCTGAACGCTGCGAATCTGCGGAAGGAAATGGCGCAGCAGATTTTCGATTCCATTCTTTAGGGTCGCCGAGGATGACGGACAGCCCGAGCAGGCGCCCTTCATCGTCAGATAGACGACGCCATCCTTGAAGCCGCGAAACACGATGTCGCCGCCATCTCCCGCAACAGCAGGCCTAACGCGGGTTTCGATCAGCTCCTTGATCGTCGCGACTGCCTCGGCGTCGGCGGGATCAAAAAATTCGGCGCCTGCGCCCTGAGGGGCGGCCTCGCCCACCAGCAGAGGCGCCTGGGACGTAAAATGCTCCATGATGATCCCAAGCAGGGCGGGCTTAAGATGCGCCCAGTCGACTTCACCCTTGGTCACGGAAACGAAGTCCTGTCCGAACATCACCGACTGAACGCCGGGAAGGGACAGGAGAGCCGCCGCAAGGGGAGCGCCCTCGGCGCTTTCGACCGAGCGATATTCGAGCGCGCCTTGCGCAAGCACGGTCTGGCCGGGGAGAAATTTCAAGGTGGCGGGATTGGGAGTGGATTCGGTCTGGATAAACATCTGATCTCTCGCTGCCAAAGCCGGTTCAAGGCCGGCGCTGCAAGAGGTCATTCTAGCATGGATGCGCTGCAATACCGACGAAACTTTGCGCCGCCATTGCCCGGGGGGCAAAAACGCGCAAATCTCCGGTCATGACCGAAGAGACAGCCCTGCTCGCCGCAAACGCAGCTTATTACGAAGCTTTTTCCGCCCGCGACATTGAATCCATGGCGGCGCTCTGGGCGCCGGATGGAGTCTCCTGCATTCACCCCGGCTGGCCGCCGTTGATCGGGCGACTGGCGGTGCTGTCATCATATGGCGACATTTTCCGCAACCCACGCCAGGAAGCAATTCAGCGCCGCAATGAAACAGTCCTGCTGGAGCGGGGCGAAGGCCGTGTGTTCTGCATTGAGAGCGTAGGCGGGGCGGCGCTGGTCGCCACCAACTGGTTCAGGCGCACCGAAGAAGGCTGGTTGCTTGTGCATCATCAGGCGAGCCCTCTGGCGGTCGTGGCGCCGGAACCCAGAAGCAAGGGAACGATGCATTAGGCGCCGCGCGCTTGCCCAAGGAAGCGCGGCGGTTGTGGCGAGCGCGCATTGAATGATAGAATTTTCGCAGGGAGAAAAACATGAAGCCAGCAACGGCCTTGTCCGCCGCACTCATATTGACTGCTCTCGTCAGTCAGGCGAAGGCGGAAGAAATACTGTTGTCCTGCGTCTTGTCTTCACCGGATCTGCCAAGGCAGGACCTGATTATTAAAGTAAGCAACGGCAGGATCGCCTATGGCTCGACGATGGCGAGCCTGGTCGACGTCGAGACGATCGACAAGGGCTCCCTGTCGATCAAGGACAGCCATATCGCATTCAAACAAACCTGGTCCGACACCCATGTGCAGTGGGACTGGAACATCGACCGGGACAGTGGCGATATAAGCATCCGCTACATCAACACGGAGAACAGAAAGCAGTTTCTGCAGAAGAAAGGCTCCTGCTCGAACGGATAGAAGTCTGTCGCCGCGTTCTTATCCGCCAGTTGGATAATTCGGGCTTTCTCTCGTTATCGTCACGTCATGGACATGGCTTTCGCGCAATCCTGCATTGGTGATGCGAACGAAGGTCGACTTTTTCTGATAGTCGGGAATTGTCGCGGCTCCGACATAGCCCATCGCGGCGCGCAGGCCGCCCGCAAGCTGGTAGAGGATCGGCGCGACGGGCCCGCGATAGGGCACCTGTCCTTCGACGCCTTCCGGCACGAGTTTCAGCTGGTCCTTGACGTCGCCCTGGAAATAGCGCGTCGCCGAGCCTGCGGCCATGGCCCCGACCGACCCCATGCCGCGATAGGCCTTGAAGGAGCGTCCCTGGTACAAGAACACCTCGCCGGGGGATTCCTCGGTGCCGGCGAGCAGCGATCCGATCATCACCACATTCGCGCCGGCCGCGACGGCCTTGGCGAGATCGCCCGAATATTTCACGCCGCCGTCTGCGATGACCGGCACGCCGGCCTTGTGCGCTTCTTCAGCTGCTTCGAGAATGGCGGTGAGCTGCGGCACCCCGACGCCCGCCACGATGCGCGTCGTGCAGATCGAACCGGGGCCAATGCCGACCTTCACCGTATCCGCGCCCGCGTCGATCAACGCCTTGGCGCCGTCCGCCGTGGCGACGTTGCCGGCGATCACAGCGACGTTGCCGTGCGCCTTTTTCACACGCGCAACCTGATCAAGCACGGCCTGGGAATGGCCATGCGCGGTGTCGATGACGAGGCAATCCACCCCGGCGTCGATCAGGCGCAGCGCGCGCTCATAGCCGTGATCGCCAACCGTGGAGGCGGCCGCGACACGCAGGCGCCCTTCGGCGTCCTTGCAGGCGTCGGGGTGTTGAGTGGCTTTTTCGATGTCCTTGACCGTGACGAGTCCGACGCAGCAGAAATTCTCGTCCACGACGAGCAGCTTTTCGATGCGGTGCTGGTGCAGCAAGCGCTGCGCCTCGTCCTGGTTCACGCCCTCGCGGACCGTGATGAGCGTCTTTGTCATGAGTTCGAAGATCGGCTGACGCTTGTCCTGCGCGAAGCGCACGTCACGGTTGGTCAATATGCCGACCAGCTTGCCCTTCTTTTCCCCCTGCCCGCGCTCAACGACCGGAATGCCGGAGATTCCATGGCGGGCCATCAGCGCCAGCGCGTCGGCGAGCGTTTCATCAGGGTGAATTGTGATCGGATCGACCACCATGCCGCTTTCGTAGCGCTTCACCTTGCGAACTTCCGCCGCCTGTTCGTCCGCGGAAAGATTCTGGTGGATAACGCCAATGCCGCCCGCCTGCGCCATCGCAATAGCGAGACGCGCCTCGGTCACTGTGTCCATGGCGGCGGAAATCAGGGGCAGATGCAGCACGATGTCGCGGGTCAGCCGGGTCGAGACGTCGACCATGGACGGAGCCACGGTGGAGTGCCCGGGACGCAGCAGCACATCGTCAAATGTGAGCGCTTCGCCGACCGCGGGCGTGAACTTGGAGACCATAAAGCCAACTCCTCAGGGCGCTCGCGGGGCGGACCGATGCAATCGCCATCGACGGCCACGTTGGGAAAAGTCGCGCGGCGGAGGCCATTGCGGAAGAGCCTCACCGGCGATCAAGGTTGGCGCGTGCTCTTAGCACCTTAACAGTTCGAGGCAAACCAAAAATCCTCGCCGGGAGGCTGCGGGAGCGCCTGTTCCACATCGGACCAGCCGGACGCGCCTCCGCTTTGATAAAAATTTTTCGAATTTGTCGGCAGCGCGGCGCATCCGGACTCTCGTAACACTTCATTCACCAAGATCCGCGCCGGATACGCATGTTGCTATCCGCTTTTCTTGAAACAACAATTGCGCTTTCGAGCTAGCCCGGGCTCCGGGCGAATATAAAAACCGACGGAAAAAATATAAACGGTTTTTAATATTTCCACCGCATCCGGGTTAACGGCTATTTTGCAGTTGATTGATATGAGAAGGGGTAGCCAACATTAAATTCAGAGATTAGCGCCATGAAAAATGAACCGGCTTTCTCAAAAAATGGTCTCCCGCTATCCCAAGAGGTCCGGCGACTCAGGCAGGACTCATCGGGGGCCGTTGCAATGATATTCGGGCTGGCGATCGTTCCATTGCTCCTTGTCATGGGCATCGCCGTCGATTTTTCTCGCGCCACGAGCGCCAAATCCCGCCTTCAGGAGGCCTCGGACGCCGCCGTTCTCGCTGCGGGCTCGCAGCCAAATGCGACTCAGGCCCAACGTCTGTTGCTGGCGGCCAATCGCGTCGCCGGCAATTTCGGAACTTCCGTTAACCCGGCGGTCCAGGGAAGTTCGGGCTGCGGAGGAAGCCTCAGCAGCTGCCTGACGCTCGCGCCCACGAAAACGCTCAGCAACATCACCGTAAGCGAAAGCGAGAGCCCCGGAACCTGGAACGTCACCGTTACTGCGCAGGTCAACACCGCGGTGATGCAGCTTGCGAGAATTTCGAATCTCAACCTCAACGCCACTTCGCAGGCTCAATCGATTGGCGTGAGCGCCGGACATCCGCTCGAAGTCGCTCTTGCGCTCGACAACACCGGCTCGATGGCCAACAACATCCAGGCGCTTCGAACGGCCGCGCAAACGCTCGCCGACACGGTGATGAACGCTGGCGGGACCAGCGGCGTCGTGCGCGTCAGCGTCGTGCCCTATGTGGCGGCGGTCAATCCTGGCCTGCCAAACCTCGCCATGATCGATACGACGGCCCAGTCCTGGCTGTTTAACGGCCGCTGGTATGCTGGGAACTGGATCGCCTACAACACGGGCTGCAATCAGAACTGGGGCAGCGGCGGCGGCGGTGGCGGCTCCAGCGGCCCGGGCGGCAGTTCGACTGGCGACTCGGGCGACGCCCGCGACATTTTGGATATACTTCAGCCGATCCGGCATATGGCGCAGGAGCTGTTCGGAGTGTCGAACGCTTATGCCGGCTCGATCAATCTCGGCGTCACCCCCAACACCATCCCGCCGATCTCGACCTCGAATCTGAATTCAAGCAAGCTCAAGACCAAGGGCCGTTTGAATACATATCAGCTCCCGGCCGGTTTCGGAGATTATCTCACGAACATGAGCGGCAACTCCACGGCAGGCTATGACGCCGGCGGTTGCGACTGGTTGGCCAATCCCGGCACGGTCAGCCAATATGACCTGTTCCCGCGCGTTCTGAATACGAGCGGCCAGTCCGTCGCCTGGAAGGGTTGCGTCGAGGCGCGGCCGACCAAGGTCGAACAGACATGGATGAACAACAATTGGGGCGCCGGCCTCGCGGCGACCACGGATTATGACGTGACCGACACGGCCCCGTCCGCGTCCGACCCGCTATCCCTGTTCGTGCCCTATTTCTGGCCGGATGAACCCGACTACAACATGACCAGCTGGGCCTATCAGGCGCCAGGGGCCTATGTTGACGGCTCGGGGGGATTCCACAACAACTACTTGGCGGACGCGACCTACGCCACCGGCAGCACGACCGCCACGCTTCCCACGAGTTGGGGGTGGACGCTGAACAGCGCCTGGAGCGCCGGGCAGTATATCCTCAAATATGACGGGACCACGCATGCCGCCGCGATCAGCGAATCAGGCGCGACGACAGCCGGTCCCAACGCCTCCTGCCCGGACCCGGTGTTGCCGCTGACCAGCGTTCAGTCCACGGTCGACACTAAGATCCAGGATCTCACCTACTGGTATAATGGAGGCACGATCATCTCGGAGGGCTTCATGTGGGCGTGGCGGACGCTTTCGCCGACCACGAACTTCTGGAACCTGTCGACGCCCCCAGCGGCCTATAGCTCCAACACGAAAAAGGTGATCGTGCTGATGACCGACGGCGTGAACGGCCTCGCGGACAATGGCAATTCGAACAGTTCCGGCTCGTCGAGCGCCAATATCTCGGACTATTCCGCCTATGGCTATCTCGGCGATTTCCGGCTCGGCCAAGTCAATGGCATCAACCAATATGGTCCCGTGGCGTCGCCGTCCTCGCCTCCGACTGATCTGACTACCTTCTTTGACAACCGGTTGCTGGCGGCCTGCGCCAACGCCAAGGCTGAAGGCATCACCGTCTACACGGTCCTGTTCTCGGCCAATATCACGGCGACGCAAGCGGCGCATTCGCAGGCCATTCTGCAGAAATGCGCCAGCACGCCAGCGGGCGCCATCGAAGCGTCGGACGCCTCAAGCCTCAACACGGCTTTCGGCTCCATCGCGACTGCAGCGACTGCAGCGCCGCTCCATTTGACCAGATAGAACCAAGGCGCGGCGAGACTGATCTAAAAAACACCCCGGAGGGAGCGAGACTCCCTCCGGGGTTTTCAATTTGAAGACCATGCCATGCCAGGCGAGCGAGCGCTCTCTTCGTCCCGTTATTCGCCGAACTGAAGACGAGCGAGCCGCGAATAGAGCCCCCCTTGCGCGATAAGCTCCGCGTGCGTCCCATGCTCGACGATGCGGCCTGCTTCAAGCACGATGATGCGATCGGCTTCCAGCACCGTGGCGAGACGATGAGCGATGACGAGGCTCGTGCGGCCCGCCATCACATCTTCCAGCGCCGCCTGCACCAGCGCTTCATTCTGCGCGTCAAGCGCGGAAGTCGCCTCGTCGAGCAACAGCACCGGCGCGTCGGCGAGGATCGCGCGCGCAATGGCCAGTCTTTGGCGCTGTCCGCCTGACAAAGTGACGCCGCGTTCGCCCAGCTGCGTGTCGTAGCCCTCGGGCAGAGCGTCGATGAACTCATGGGCCTGCGCTCGCCTTGCGGCGGCTTCAATCTCACGGCGCGGCGCGCCTTCCCGCCCATAGGCGATGTTTTGCGCGATGCTCACTCCAAAGATCACCGGATCTTGCGGCGCGAGAGCGATGGTCCGGCGCAAAGCCGCCGGATCGAGTTCGCGTACATCCACTCCGTCAATCGATATCCGCCCCGCGTTCACGTCGTAGAAGCGCAGCAGGAGCTGGAACAGCGTCGATTTGCCGGCGCCTGATGGCCCGACCAGAGCGACCCGCTCACCTGGCTCTATCACGAGGTCCAGCCGATCGATGGCGAGCGCTCCGCCATCGCCGGCGTAGCTGAAACTCACACCGTCGAAGGCGATCCGTCCCGCGACAGGCTCCTTCAAGGTTTTTGGCCTCTCTGGAGCCGCGATCCTGGGTTTGATCGCGAGAATTTCCCCGATTCGGCCAGCGGCGCCGGCGGCCGCGGACGCCTCGCTCCAAACCTGCGACAGCTCTCCCAGGGAACTTGCGCCGAGCACCGCGTAAAGGACGAACTGCGACAACAAGCCCGCAGTCATGCGGTTCGCCAGCACATCCTGCGCCCCGAGCCACAACACCGCGACCACGCTGGAGAAGATCAGAAAAATCGCGCCAGCGGTGAGATAGGCGCGCAGGCGCGTCGCCTCGCGGGCGGCGTCAAATGCCCCTTCGGCGGCGTCCCTGAAGCGGGCGACCACGGAGGATTGCGCTCCGCAAGCCTGCATCGTCCGGACGGCCGCGAGGTTCTCCGCCGCATAGGCCGACGCGCCGGCAAGAGCGTCCTGAGCCTTGCGGGACCGGGCGCGCACCGCGCGGCCCGACAAGATCAGGGGCGCGACAATCAAGGGAATCGCGGCGAGCGCGACGCCGGACAGCTTGGGACTGGATATGATCATCATGACAATCGCCCCGAGGAACATGAAAAGGTTCCGCAAGGCGACCGAGGCTGAGGAGCCGAAAGTTGATTTCAGTTGCGTGGTGTCGGCAGTCAGGCGCGATAATAGCTCACCAGTCTTCGCGCTGTCGTAGAAGCTCGCGTCAAGCTCCGAGAGATGACGGAACAGATCCGACCGCAAATCCGCGACGAAGCGCTCTCCAAGGATCGTGACAAGATAGTAGCGGGCGGCCGAGGCCAGCGCCAACACTGTCACCACGCCGATCAATGCTCCGAAACCGGCGTTGACGCCGCCGGCGCTATCCTTCGAAAAGCCGTGGTCGATCATGCCGCGCACGGCGACCGGCAGCGTGAGGGTAGCTCCAGCGGCCACCGACAGGGCGATCAGCGCCAGCACGATGATCTTGTAGTGGCGCAGGACATAGGGGAGCAGCGGGCGCAGCGGGGCCAGTGTGGCGCCAAAGCGCCGGCGCGATTCGGGATTGCCATTATCTGTCATGGAAGTGGCTATAACGCCCAAATGCGCTTCAGGCGACACCCGGACGACTGAAAAACGGTATAAATTCGGGAGGCCGTCTCATAATTTAGCGCGAAAATTCAAAAAAAAATTTGCGCCGAATCAGCTCGAAACCGTCTTGGAACGGTTCCAACCGCGGAAATCATTGGAATTTTGTCTCATACAGCGCGATGAGGGTTCCGTCGGGCCACGCGGCGCTGACGTCTAGACAGGCGGCATGGTTATGCTAACCTTCTGCCCGTCGCAAGACAGCCCTCTGGGGGGCGAGAGTTAAATGCGCCACGTTCAGAACGATAAGGCGCAACGCTCTGGAAACACAACAAAGAGGAGAGATAAAATGGCTTCCAAGGAATTCGAAATCACCACGAACACCTACATCTTCGCCGGCGTGGGCGCGCTGATTCTCGGCGGCCTCGGCGCTTTTGGTCTCGGCGGCGTCGCCAACACGATCTCTGCTGGCGTAGTCGGCGCTCTCGCTGGCGGCTGCCTCGGACTGTTCTTCTAAACCCAACTTTCCAGCCCGTGTCGTAGCGTCTACAACGCGAGAGTCACACTGTAT
>Ga0182012_10001623_pt1 | contig 24456 bp, 25 predicted proteins | sample 612S2SmetaG_FD_120486 | JGI IMG/M metagenome (GOLD analysis project Ga0182012, IMG submission 120486) | Permafrost microbial communities from Stordalen Mire, Sweden - 612S2S metaG | ecosystem: Environmental > Terrestrial > Soil > Wetlands > Permafrost | place: Sweden: Stordalen | collected... | reverse complement strand
TTTCAACTCCGGCCCCTACAAGCATTTGCGGGGCTGGAGTTGAAAAGTAAATGTCGACTTACGCATGTTCGCGTGGCCGGTCCATTGCGCTCTTTGCTGGCCGGTTTCAACCGCTCGCTGACATTTTGGCAGTCATGACGATGGAGCGTCGCGGGTTTCCACAATCACTTTGGTCACGCCGGGCGGGCTGTTGCCGATGAGCGAGAAATCGAGCTTTTCTTCGAGCATGGACACCAACGCCTGTTTCGCGGGCGAAACATTTTCCGACTTGGCACGCCGGGCGAAACCCACCGCCCCGAGCAGCAGGTCAGAAACTTGCATCAGCCGGATTTCATGGCTGCGGACATGTTGCAGCGTTGGTTTATCTTCCGCCGGCTGCGATGGGTTGTTCGTCTCAAGCAATTGCTTCAACTCCCGGAGTTTCTCCCGGCCGCGGGTGTCCTTCATGTCAAGGAAAGCGCGGTAACGGTTTTCCGGTGCCATCGCCCCGCGCAGCAATTGGTAATAGAGCCGGTAGTAAATATGCCCGCGCTGCTCCGCCGGCGCCAGGGCGTAGGCCCGCTGCTTGTCCGGCAACACCAGTGCGCGAAACGAAACCTCCTCTGCGGCGAGGAACCGTTCCACCACGGCCCGGTAAAAATCCAACTTGCCGGGGCCGACCTTCGTCCACTTGAACTCAAAATGTTTGGGCAACCCGTGCTGCTGACAGAGGGTGGTAAGTTCCACATTGAGCGTGTGGGCCTGTTCGGCAGGACAGGCCAGCAGGCCCAACAACATGGCTGGCTGGCGGTCGTGCGGCAAGTGGCAGCTTTCATCGCAGTGAATATTGAACATCTGGCTCATGGCGAATTCATTTCTGATTTTTCGGCTTGTTCTTTGGGCGGAAACGTCCGGTCACCATTTCCTCCACTGTTCCGGCGGCTTTCAACACGGTTTCCAGGCTGTAGTCGGGCAAGGGGCTGTTTTCTTTCAGGTAGCCGGCCAGATACGCCTCTGCGCCAATCTCCGAAGCCAGCCGTTCCGAGACCATATAAGCCACTGCCTCGGCCTCAAATTCCCGGATGGCCTGGGGCAGACCCTGGCGACCCGGTCACCAGCCGTTCTCGCTGGCCCCCAAATGCCCGCAAAAAACCTGGCCGAGTTCGTGGCTGATCGTGGCCAGCCGCTGGGCCGCCGTGTGTTTGCTGTTCACCGTCAGATGAAAGTCATAATGAGAGGCGGAAACCCGCTGCACCCGGCCCGCCATTTCGGTGCCATAGTCCTTTTCTTCAATCACGATGCCAATGGACAGGCAAAGCTTTTTGACGTTTTCCAAGGCGGTAGGCGGCGGCTGGCCTTTGGCCGGGAAAGGGTTTTCGACAAACGCCGGAACAGATGAAGAAAGGCTCTTGTCCATCGGCTCCGTGTCGCTCAAATCAAAAACAAAGGCGACCGGTCCCATGGTTTGCAGGATGACATGCGGACGGGCGGCGGGTTTCACCTTGCGGCCGTATTCCCGTTCCCAGACCGGCGCGCGGAGGGCATAACGGACGCCTGGGTTTTGCACATGCAGCAGCATGGCGTTAAACGGAGCCAAATGGGGAAACTGCCGGCTGAATTCCACCAACTCCTTGAACTCATTTGAGGTCCGATACGCCAGCGCCCGGGAAACCAACTCATCCAACATCCGCCGCGAAGCGTCCGCATCGGCCGGTTGATTTACGGGCGGGTTCATTTCACGCCTTCCACGATTTTGATTTCATCCGGGGTCATTATCCCTTATGCCAGAACTGTTTGGCTGATTCGACATGAGCTTCCAGCATGATGCACGAAACGTTTTGTTCAAGCAAACCTTTTGGGCCGGGGCGCGGTATTCTTGATTTCCTATGGATTAAACCGTCGTTGCGCGCAGGATATGGCCGCCCCGATCAGACCATGTGCCTCCCGCCATGCCAAAGTAACGCTCCCGGATCAACGACCGCCCAAGGTCCTCGATTTCGCGAAAACCCAGGGCCGTCAGTCTGGCGTGCAGCGCGTCCGTTTCAAAGTGGCTCCGGAAGGCTTCACCCACGCCGGCGACGCGCGCGGCCAGCGACGCATGGCAGGCGGCGAACTCGTCCTGGCCGGGGTCCGCCGCCGGAGGATTGCCATAGTCGAACACCACATGGGCGCCCCCCGGCAGACCGGCCATGAAACCCAGCGTCAAAAAGACGGCCGGCTCGGTCAAATAAGGCACGACGCCCAGCCAGGTAAAAAAGGTCTGCTGCGCCGGATCGAAACCGGCGGCGCACAGTCCCTCCGCCAAGGTCTCCCGCTCAAAATCAACCGGCGCAAACGCCAGCGCGGCCGGCACCGGAATGGCCGCTTCGGCGAGCCGTTGGCGTTTCCAGGCCTGGGTCGCCGGGTGATCCACTTCAAAAATGCGCAGACTTCCCCCCCAGGGGGTGCGGTAGGCATAGGTGTCCAGCCCCGCACCGAGCACCACCAATTGCCGGACCCCGCGGGTGACGGCGGCCGCCAGGGAATCTTCCGCAAAGCGTGCGCGCACGGCAATGAACAGCCGCAGGTTTCTCTTGGCTGGGTCGCTTTCCGCGCTCCGGACCGCCGCTTCGGCGTCCGGCCCCAATATCCGCAGGGCCAGGGGATCGGTGAAAATACTGCCGCGCTCCAACACCTGATGCGCGGCGCGATGGGCGGCGGCGCTCAGGGCGGTGCGGCTGGGCTGCCCTTGCTGCATGGGAAAAGCTTAGGGGTCGGGGCTGATTTGGTCAATCCACAAGCCGGCCGGGGCGGCCCCAGGCAAATTTTGCGCTTTGAAGTGCCGGGCCAACCGCCTATAAAACCATATGCCTTTTTTTATATCGCATGGCGGGCTGGTCATCTGGTTGATCCTGATCGTCGCCGCCGTCGCCCTGGTGGTCTTTGTGGACCGCGCGCTGTTCTGTCACCGCTCGCAGATCAACTCCGCCGCCTTTCTCAATGGCGTGCGGACGGTCCTCAAGCGCGAGAACGTGGTGGAGGCCATTTCCATTTGTGACGCCACGCCCGGTCCCGTCGCGCGGTTGGTCAAGACGGCCATCCTCAACCGGGACAAAGGGCGCGAGCGGGTGCGGGAAGCGGTGGAGGAGGCGGGCCTGACCGAGCTGCCGCTCCTGGAGGAACGCTTGAACCTGCTGGCCACTATCGCCCAAATCGCGCCCTTGCTGGGCTTGTTCGGCACGGTCATTGGCTTCATTGATCTTTTCCAACACCTGGGTGGGGAGGGTTTGTATGCGCATATGAGCGATTTGGCCGCGGGCGTTTGGAAGGCGCTCATCTGCACCGCCGCCGGGATCGGCGTGGCGATCTTCGCCCACGCGGGTTATAATTATTTGGTGAGCCGGGTCAACAAAATCGCGCTGGACATGGAGCGGGCGGCGGCGGAAATCGTCAACATCGTGACGGAACTCAACAACCACGAGCCGCCGAAATGAAATTCCCGCGCAACGCCAAGCTGCTGCGCAGCCCGTTTGAGGCGGCGCCGTTTGCCGCCGTGTTTTTTCTGCTGCTGATTTTCCTGCTGCTGGGGGCGCTGCTGCCCACGCCGGGCCTGCCGTTGCAACTGCCGCTGGCCGCCGATCTGCCCGGCACGGACCAGCCCACCGTGTATCTGGCCGTGGACGAATACGGCCGGTATTTTTTTGCCAACACCAACCTCACGGGCGGGCAACTGGCGGTGGGGCTCAGCAACGCCGCCGTCCGCGTTCATGGACCCCTCACGTTGGTCATTAACGCCGACCAGCGGGTGACGTACGGACAACTCGTGCAGATCGCCGTGCTGGCCCATCAGGCCGGCATCACCAACCTGCTCCTTGCCACGCAGCCTGAGGCTCGTCCCCAGGCCGCGCCCCGGCCATGAACGACGCCGACACCCGCGAACCGCACGCCTGGACCGCCCGGCGATGGTGGACCTTGGTCGTGCTGGTCTTTTTGGTGCAGATCGCCCTGGTGGTGGCCTTGGGCGCCAAAAAGCTCGACCCCGCGCGGATTGTTGCCGGGGTCCCTTTCCTTCGCTTGGTGGCGGCCACCAATGAACTCATCGCGCTCAACGACCCCACCTTGTTCGCCCTGCCCCAAAACCGGGATTTTGCCGCCGCCATTCGCAACCAACCGCCCGCCGATCCCAGCCGGACCCACCCTTTGTCCCGCTGGCCCGAGCCCTCGGGCGAGCTCCCGTTCACCACCGGGCGGATGGGGAATGACTTCGTCCGGTTCATGCAAACCAATCAATTCGCGGACTGGTCGCTGGATTTCAAACCCCGCCCGCCCGCCCCTCCGCCGGTGCCGCCGCCCTCTCCGCTGCCGCCCCGGCCTTCCTCCCTGCGCCTGCGCGGTGAACTGGCCCAGCGCGTCCTGCTCGCCCCCAGCCCGCTGGTTCTGACCAATTGGCCGTCGGCGGATGTGGTTGCCCCCAGCAAGGTCCAGGTGCTGGTGACTCCGGCCGGCCAGGTGTTTTCCGCCGTGTTGCTGCCCCCGGACTATGGGTTGGAAACCGACCTCCATGATGAACGCGCGGACCAACTGGCCCTGACCCTGGCCCGAGCGGCCCGGTTCGCCCCGGCCGACCATGCCACCGTCGGCCAGATGATTTTCAACTGGCAGACGGTCCCCCTGCCTGCCACCAACGCCCCCGCCAATTTCCCATGAACGTCTCCCAGCTCATGATCCTCTATGTGGTTCTGTCCCTGGGTGGCATTTGTGCCATCGGCGTCTATTCGGAGATGCGCCGGCGGCGCTTTGGCCCCACCCATACCGAGGACACCATCTTCCGCTGCAAAAATTGCGGCCTGGTTTACACCGACGACCCGGATGTGGACCGGTCGCGCTGCGCCCACTGCGGCAAGATGAACGAGCCGATTGTGTTCTGACCCCGAACTCCTCAGTTGGGGAGCGCGCCCGCCCCGGGCGTCGCTGGCCGCGCCCTCGCGGCCAGCCGGTTGGTCGTACTGCCCCATGCATGGGTGGCGGACAATTCTGTGCGGACGGGGTTTTCCGCGAGGGCGCGGAAAACTGCGCCCGGGGTGGGCGCGCTCCCCTGTCTGCTTCGGAGTTCGGGCTGGCCGCGCACTCCCGGTCTATTTCGCGGCGCGCGGAGGAACCACCGGCACCGGGGCCGGTGCCGGTTCCCCCAGCAGCTTTTCGCAGGCCGCCGCCAGGGTCGTAAAGGTTCTGATCGGCGGATGGTTGGGGTAGTGGAAGAAGCCCAAAATATTCAAGCCCGGATCCTTGGACGGGTCCGGGATGACGCGCACCACCCGCCCCACGCCGCTTTGGGAGATTAAATCCATGTTCCGGCCCAGTTCGGTCCGGCAATCCAGCCCCATGACTTCCAAGTTGGACAAGTTCGCCAAGAAGCAGAAGCCCGGCCGCATATCCGCCAACAGGGCTTTAAGCTCCTCCCGGCCCTGCTTAAGTTCGGCGGGACGCACCCGTCCGATATAATTAACGCACAGCAACTGCTTTGCCTTGTTGGAAGTGGCCAGAATCATAAACGCCCGCTCCTCGCCTCGTACCGTTCACCCTTCCGCCACACAAATCTCTGTATCGCTGCGAGCCTGACGACGATTCTCCCTGCCCATGAACCGTGATCATTCGGCCACTGGAACCTTCGTGTTACTCCCAGCCTGACGGCGATTCCCCCTCTCCCCAGGGGAGAGGGCCGGGGTGAGGGGTAACAGGTGCCAGCCGTGTGGAACATCGTCCCTCCGCCTTGGTTCCTGGGCGCAATGCGCGAATTTCTTCTTCGGGGAAATCCCGCCCCGTGCCACGACCACCCCGCGATGTCCGGCCGACGCACCTGATCGCGATAAAAATTGAACGGCGCGCCCATGTCAATGGCGCCACCCGTTCCGGTAAACTCCGCCCCAGCGTCCGCCAAAACCCGGCCCGATGGTTACCGGCGCGTAATAGGAACCCGCATAATAATGGTTGCGGGCGTAGTAACTGTAGGTGGCCGTGTCCGGTATCACATAAACCGAAACGGTCGAGGCCGGGTCCGCTACCGTCGCGGTCGGGGCATATACAACTGTCGCCGTCGGGACCGGAGCCGGTCCGCCCGCCGCCACTGCCGTCGGAGCGAGGGCCGCCGGTTTGGGCTGGCCCAACATGGCGTTGATCACGGCTTCCGACACCCCCTGCTGCCGCATATAAACGATCTGGTTGGCATCCAGGCCGTAACTGTTGCCGGAACCTCTGATGTACGTTACAATCAGGCTGTCACTGACCTCTGCCTGGGAAAGCTGGATGATTTGCGGCACGCCATACGACAGCTCGGGCGGGGCACCCGCATCTTGCGCCCATGCAGTGCCCGCCGCCAACGACAGGCCGATCAAGCCCGCCGCCCCTGCCAACCGGTTTGCCTGCAAAGTCTTCATAGCGCCTCGTCCTCTGTTAAGGTTGATGCAATGTGTCCCATGCTTGGAAATTGTCAAGTCCGCCCAGACTCAAATCCCCACCAGTGCCGCGCCCAGCACCCCGGCGGAATCGCCGATTTCGTGCTTGAGGATCGGGGTCTCCAGCGTGTCATTGAAAACGGACCGGGCCACCTCCGCCACGCCCCGGGTGTAAAGGTCGTCAAATTTGGACACCCCGCCGCCCAGCACCACCACGTCCGGGTCCAGAACATTGATCAGATTGGCCAGCGCCCGGCCAAAATTCTGGAAGAACTCCCCCATGAATTTCACCGCCGCCGGGTGGCCCCGGTGGTAATCCTGGGCAATATCCACAAATGACTTGGCGACGCCCAATTGTTCTTGGTAGCGGGCCTGCAAGCCGCCGCCGCTGATATAGGTCTCCACACATCCCCGGTGACCGCAATAGCACAGCGGGCCGTCCGGGTCGAGCGACATGTGCCCCCATTCGCCGGCAATCCCCTGGGGGCCGGTGATGACATGACCCTGGTAAACCAGTCCGCCGCCGCATCCGGTGCCCATGATGACCCCGAATACCAGCTTGCGCCCCCGCCCGGCCCCGAGCAGTGCCTCTGCCAGGGCGAAGCAATTGGCGTCGTTCTGCATCTCAAAGCTCCGGCCAAGCAGCGCTTCCAAATCAGCCTTCACGGGCCGGCCGTTCATGCAGACGGTGTTGGAATTTTTCATCAGACCGGTGCGCGGCGACACCACCCCCGGCGTGCCGATGCCCAGGGTGTGCGGCCGACCGGACACCTGGGCGGTCAGTTCGCCATATAAGCCTTTGATTCGGTTGAGGATATGCGTGTAACCTTGGCTCGCCTGCGTCTCCACCCGGCGGCGAAACAGCTCCCGGCCATCGCCGTCCAGCACCAGGCCTTCGATCTTGGTGCCCCCGAGGTCAATGCCCATGCGTATCATCGACGCAGCATTTCACAACCCCGGGCATTGCACAAGGGGGTTTGGTTGGATGGAAAAGACCAAAAACAGGCTGAGTCCCGGCATATCCGACCATGTCCTACTGGATTGCCGCAGGGCCGGTTCAAGCACGCGCGAAAACCGGGGTGGGGACTGCTCGTTCCCGCATTCTCGATATTACCAAACAAACGATGGGGACGAGCCCATCCCCACCCCGGTTCTTGAATGCGCCCTGATATGGCCGGGGGCGGCCAACTTTAAACTTGAAAAAAGCCCTAATCAGACGTAGTTTAAGACACCATTTCTAATGGCAGTCCATCATGGGTTAAGAGAGTCCATTCTTGTTGGCCGGACCCAGGATGGGGCCGGTCGCCACAGTCTGATCGGGACAAATTGTCACTGTGAGGGGGAATGACCGCATGCCGACGGAGCCAATGAGATGACATTTATGCCGCCCCGGCTGATCTTCAGCACTTTGTTCTGGCTCCTGCTCGCCCTGCCGGCGCCGGCGGGCCCGGCGCAGCCGTTGCCGGGTCATGTGCCGGCGGTGACGGCCCACTTGGCCCCGGTCGGCCGGTTGCCGGCGGATCAGGTGTTGAAGCTGGCCGTGGGGTTGCCGCTGCGCCATCCGGAGGAACTGACCAACCGGTTGCGGCAAATTTACGATCCGACCAGCCCGGAGTTTCATCATTACCTGACGCCGGCGCGGTTTGCGGAATTGTTTGGACCGACGGAGCGGGATTATCAATCAGTGGCGGCATTTGCCCGGGCGCAGGGGCTGACGGTGACGGGCACACATTCGAACCGGCTGGTGCTGGATGTCTCGGGGTCGGTGTCGAACATTGAGCGGGCGTTCCGGGTCACCTTGCGAACCTATGCGCATCCGCGGGAGAACCGGCAGTTTTACGCGCCGGATGCCGAACCGGCGCCGGAGGTGGCGACGCCGCTCTTGCACGTCAGCGGCTTGGACAATTACCTGCGGCCCCGGCCAATGAGCCTCCACCGGATGCCGCCAACGGGTTCAGCCGGGGTCGCTCCCACCAGTGGATCGGGGCCGACGGGCGCATACCAAGGCAACGATTTCCGGGCGGCCTACGCTCCGGGGGTCGCCTTGACCGGCACGGGTCAATCAGTCGGTTTATTGGAATTTGACGGCTATTATCCCGGTGACATCGCCACGTACGCCAGCCTGGCGGGCGTGCCGGCGGTGCCGCTCAAAAACGTTTATTTGGACGGGTTCAACGGCAATCCCGGCGACAACAACGATGAGGTGGCGCTGGACATTGACATGGCCGTGTGCATGGCACCGGGGCTGTCCGCAGTGATTGTCTATGAAGGGGGGGTGGCGGATGATATTTTGAACCGGATGGCGACCGACGATCTGGCCAACCAGCTTAGCGCTTCATGGACGTACGGAATTGACGCGGAGACGGACCAGATTCTGGAGGAAATGGCGGCGCAAGGACAATCCTTTTTCAACGCGGCCGGGGATGACGACGCCTATGTAAGCGCCATCGCCTCGCCGTGTGATGACCCGAATTTGACCAGCGTGGGCGGAACAACTTTGACCACCAGCGGTCCGGGCGGGGCGTGGGTGTCGGAAACCGTGTGGAATTGGGGGGTGGAGTTCGGGACAAATTACGATGGGATTGGCGGCGGCGGTGGCATCAGCACCACCTATGCGATCCCGGGCTGGCAGACGGCGGTGAGCATGGCCAACAACCAAGGGTCCGCCAGTTTCCGGAACATCCCGGACGTGTCGCTCATCGCGGATAATATTTTGTTGGTGGCGGATGAGGGGCAGGTCACGAATGTGGGCGGAACCAGTTGCGCCGCGCCGTTGTGGGCGGCCTTCACCGCCTTGGTCAATCAGCAGGCTGCGGCCAACGGCCGGCCGGCGGCGGGTTTCCTCAACCCGGCGCTCTATGCGCTGGGCACCGGCGCGGATTACGCCAACTGCTTTAATGATGTGACCACTGGCAACAACACCTGGAGCCAGAGCCCAACCAACTACTACGCCGTGCCTGGCTACGACTTGTGTTCCGGGTGGGGCACGCCCGCGGGCGGCACCCTGATCAACCAACTGGCCCCGCCGGATCCGCTGCAAATCTCGCCCGCCGGGGGTTTTGCCGTGGCGGGCGGGTTGGACGGGCCGTGGACCCCGGCCGCGGAGGACTTTGTCGTGACCAACATTGGGAACGCGGTGCTGCAATGGGCCTGCGGTGCCTCGGTGCCTTGGCTGAACCTCTCGCTTAAAGGCGGAACCCTGGCGCCCGGCGGGGCGACATCGCAGACAGTGGTGGTGAGCTTGACAGCGGCCGCCGACCACCTTTATCTGGGCACTTACGGCGGGACAGTCTGGTTCACCAATCTCACGGACGGGACCGTCCGGGGATATGTTGTTTCATTGACGATTATCAAGCCCCCGGTGATCATGGCCCAGCCCGCCGGTCTGGCGGTGGTTGGTGCCACCACGGCCACCTTGACTGCCGGTGCCTCCGGGGGGTTGCCGTTAAATCTCCAATGGCAGCATGACGGAGTGAATTTGACCAACGGCGGGAGAATTTCCGGCGCCCAAGCCAGCCTGACGGCCGGAGGGAATCTCTACGGCTCGCAGATGAGCACGCTGACCATCAGCAATGTATCCGCCGCCGATGCCGGAACCTATGCGCTGGTGGCGGGCAACGCCGCCGGGACGGTCGTCAGTTCCAACGCGGTGCTGACCTTCATCCCTTCCAAACCGGTGATCCTGCAGCAACCCGTCAGCGAGATCGTGATGGTGGGGGCCGTGGTGCAGATGTCGGTGGTGGCCATCGGGGCGGCGCCGTTCACGTACCAGTGGCTGCAAAATAACACCAACCTGGCCGATGGCGGCGCGGTGGCGGGCTCGTCCACTCCCGTGCTGACCATCTCCGGCGCTTCGTCGGCCAGCATTGGAACCTATGTCGTGGTGGTGAGCAACGCCCTCGGCTCGGCCACCAGCACCGGAGCGGTCCTGTCAGTTGAAGTGGCCGAGTTGGGCCGGCGGTTGGTGCAAAACGGAGGATTTGAGACCGGGGATTTCACCGGTTGGAGCACCACGGGTAATTTCACGGATTGCGCGGTCAGCGGCAGCGCCCCGGCCGTGAACTCGGGGCAATACGGGGCCCTGCTGGGGCCGGCCGGTTCGCTGGGCTATCTCTCGCAGACCGTCCCGACGGTCCCGGGCCAGACGTACTTGCTCTCGCTTTGGTTGGACAGCCCGGACGGCCTCGGGCCCAATGAGTTCCTGGCGGCTTGGAATGGCACGGTGATATTTGATCAAACCAATCTCAGCGCCCTCGGCTGGACCAACCTCCAATTTTATGTCCAGGCCACGGTCCCCGGCACCGTGCTGGAATTTGGCCTTCGGGACGACGCCAGTTTCTTGGGGCTGGATGACATCCAGCTTACCCCGCTGGCCAGCGCCGGCGGCCCGCCCATCATCGTCACCCAGCCCGCCAGCCAGGCGGTTTTTGCGGGCGGGGCCGCGAACTTCGCCGTGCTTTCCGCCGGGCGGTTGCCCTTGACCTACCATTGGCGGTGGAACGGCACGAACCTTCCCGGGGCCACCAATGCGACCCTGGCCCTGACCAATCTGACGGCCGGCCAGTCCGGCGCCTACAGCGTGGTGGTTTCCAACCTCTTGGGTTCAGCGGCCAGTTCCAACGCCCCGTTGACGGTCCTGGCGGGCGGCCCGGTGGTGATCGCCCTTGACGATCTGACCGGCTCCCAATTGCCGATGCCGACCAATTATGATAATCTGACCTGGAGCAATTTTAATTATTTGGACGGGCTGATTTACGATCCCAGCGGCTTTGCCGTCGGCACGGTTTCCAACAGCAATGTCGCCTATAATGCCTACGGCGCGCCGGCGGCCATCAGCGCGCCCATGCCGTTCGACCTGCTCTCCGCCTGGCTGACGGCCGCTTGGAACGACAACCTGCAGGTGGAGTTGAAAGGCTACAATGGCGCCACGCTGGCGTACGACAACTTTTACACCCTCAACGCGACCAATCCGGTCCTGATTTCGTTCAATTACCTGGGGGTCACGGCGGTGGAGTTCATTTCCGCCGGCGGCACCCCGCAGCCCGGTTACGGCGGCAGCGGTGAGGAATTCGTCATGGACAACCTCAATGTCTTCTTCCCGCCGGATCCGCCGGTCATCACCGGCCAGCCCGGCGGCGAGATTGTCCCGGTCGGCTCGGCTGCCGTTTTCACGGTGGCCGCCACCGGCACCGCGCCTTTGAGTTACAGTTGGAACCGGAACGGGGCGCCGATACCCGGCGCCAACGCCGCCAGCTACACCAACAACCAGGTGCAATACTCCGACTACGGCAGCCGGTACAGTTGCCTGGTGAGCAACGCCTCTGGCACCGCGCTCAGCGCCAATGCGCTGCTGACAGTGACCCCGCCCTCCCTCGTGCAGAACGGCGGCTTTGAGACGGGCGGGTTTGATGATTGGACGACGGGGGGAAACTTTGCGGACTGCACCGTCACCATGACGGCGCCGTATGTGTGCTCCGGCCAGTATGGGGCGGAGCTGGGTCCGGTGGGGTCGCCCGCCTATCTTTCCCAGACCCTCCCCACCACCGTCGGCCAGAGTTATTTGGTTTCCTGCTGGCTCTACGGCAGCGTGCAGATTCCCAATCTGTTCTCCGTCTCTTGGAACGGCGCCTATCTCTTCAACCAGCAATATCTTGGCGACCTCCTCTGGACCAACCTCCAATTCCAGGTCACCGCCGCCGTCACCAACACCGTGCTGGCCTTCGGCTTTCGCAATGACCTCAGTTACTTTGGCTTGGACGACATTGCGGTCTGTTCGCTCACCCCGCCGCCGCCCCAGATTCAATCCGTCACGCTGACCAATGGCTCCCTCACCCTCAGTTGGGGCGCGCTCTCCAACCAGCTCTATCAGGTCCAAACCACCACGAACCTCGCGCAAGGCGTCTGGATCAATTGGGGCGCCCCGCTTGCCACCACCAACGCCAGCCTCACCATCACCGACACCAACACCGGCTCCGGCGCGCAATTTTACCGGCTCCTGCTGCCCCCCTGAGTTGACTTCCAATCCGGCCCTCTGCTTATATCCTGCATGACGACGATCGCAACGGAACCGGCCGCCCTGCCGGCCGTGTATCTCATCCGGCACGGGCAAACCGCTTGGAGCCTCAGCGGCCGGCACACCGGCCGGACCGACCTGCCGCTGACTCCGGCCGGCGAACAGGAGGCCCGCGCCCTCGCGTGCCGCCTGCGGCCGGTGGTCTTTGGCCGCGTGTTCTGCAGCCCGCGGTTGCGCGACCGTCAGACCTGCGAATTGGCCGGCCTCGGCAACGCTGTGGAAATCGAGCCGGAGCTGGTGGAATGGGATTACGGCGACTACGAGGGATTGCTCACTGCGGAGATCCAGCGGCAGCGGCCGGACTGGGACATCTACCGCGACGGCTGCCCGAACGGCGAATCGCCCGCCGAAATCTCCGGGCGCGCCGACCGCTTGATCGCCCGGCTGCGAACCTTGGCGGGAAACACCGCGCTCTTCACCCACGGCCATTTCAGCCGCATCCTGGCGGTCCGCTGGGCGGGCCTGATCGTCCCGGACGCCGCGCATTTGATCAGCAGCACGGCCTCCGTGGGCATTCTCACCTACGAACATAATTTGAGCCAGCCGGGGTTGGCCCTGTGGAACGCGGTTTGAGTCACTCGGTGCGGATTTCGATCCGGCGACCCTGCTAAACCTGGGGAATGCCTCGCCTCATCATCAATTATATTTATTCGTGATGGGGCGTTGGAAGCCGGCGCTTTATTGTTACTTTTATGCTCCGCCTTCCCGCTTTTCGCCCGCTCCCGTTTGTCCCATAATCCCCCTGCCATCAAACCCATGAATATCGCCATTGCCCCCAACTCCTTCAAAGGCACCCTTTCCGCCGTCCAAGCGGCGGCGTGCATCGAACGCGGGCTGAAGAAGGCCATGCCCGACCTCGTCACGATCAAGATACCCATGGCCGATGGCGGCGACGGCACACTGCGAGCCATCGTCGCGGCCACGGGCGGACGGACCGTGAAGTGCCCGGTCAGCGATCCGCTGGGTCGGAAGATTCCCTCCGTCTTTGGACTCACCGGCGACGGCCGGACCGCGGTGATCGAGATGGCGCTGGCCAGCGGTCTGGCCCTGCTCCGGCCCGGCGAGCGCAACCCGCTGCTCACCAGTTCCCGGGGAACGGGTGAGTTGATTCGCGCCGCCCTGGATCAGCAGGTTCGGGAGGTCGTCCTCGGCCTTGGCGGCAGCGCCACCAATGACGGCGGCACGGGTGCGGCCCGCGCCTTGGGGGTCAAGTTCCTCGACGCCCGGAACCGGGAACTCGCCGACCACGGCGGCGCGTTGACCCGGTTGGCCCGCATTGAACTGGCCGGATTGGATGCGCGGGTGAAAGACACCATCCTCTCCGTGGCGTGTGACGTGGATAATCCGTTATGCGGTCCGCGCGGGGCCGCCCGGGTCTATGGCCCGCAAAAAGGCGCGACGCCGGCCATGGTCAGACAACTGGAGGCCGGCTTGAAACGTCTGGCGGCGGTCATCGAAAGAGATTTTGGGGTCCGGGTGGCGGATCTGCCGGGTGCGGGCGCGGCGGGCGGGCTGGGAGCCGGACTGGTGGGCTTGCTCGGGGCCCGGAGGCGGCCGGGCGCGGATCTGGTCGCCCAGGCCATCGGTTTGGAAAGCCGGCTGGCGGGCTGCGCGCTGGTCATCACCGGCGAAGGCCGGTTGGACGGCCAGACCGCGTTTGGCAAGGCCCCGGCCGGCGTGGCCAAGGTTGCCCGCCGGCTGGGCATCCCTGTCATTGCCATTTGCGGTTCGCTCGGCCCGGACGCTGGCCGGGTGCGGGCGCTGGGCATGGCCGCATTTTTCTCGGCCATTGAAGAACCGATGCCGGAGTCAGACCTGCCCCGGCGCGGACCCGGCATGTTGGAACGCTGCGCGGAACAAGTCGGCCGCCTGCTCACCCTGGGCCACCAACTGCCGTGCTAAACCCGGAGCGCGCCCGTCCTCGGGCGCGGATACAGGCCCGCGGTCGTTGATTTTTCCATCCCTCTCCCCGACCGCGATTGTTGCCCTTTTTCTGTTCCAAGCCGGTTCCGAAGCTATTAACCTGTCTCCAATGGCATTTGTCCGGCGCGCGGTCATAGATGTGGGCACCAATTCGGTCAAACTGCTGGTGGCGGAAGTCACCGGGCGGGAGGTGCGGCCCGTGCTCGAGGAAAGCCGGCAAACCCGGCTGGGCAAGGATTTCTACCACACCCGGATGCTGCAGCCGGAGGCCGTGGCGCGGACGGCCGGGGCGGTGGCCTCGCTGGCGGGCCACGCCCGCGCCTTTCAGCCCGCCTCCCTGCGTGTCATCGCCACCAGCGCCGCCCGGGACGCCAAAAATCCGGGCGACCTCACCGCTGCCATCCAGACTGCTTCCGGCCTCTCCACGGAAATCATCTCCGGCGGGCAGGAGGCCGAATGGTCGTTTCAAGGCGTCACCACCGACCCCCGGTTGGCGGAGGCGCCACTGCTGATCCTGGATGTCGGGGGCGGCAGCACCGAAATGATTTTGGGCTGTGGCCCGCGGCAGGAACTCGCCCGCAGTTTCCCCTTGGGCACGGTCCGCTTGCTGGAGCAGTTTCCGCCGGCCGATCCCCCCACCGCCGCCGACCACACCGTCTGCCGCGACTGGGTGCGGACGTTTTTGAGTGACCAGGCCCGCCCCCAACTGGCCCCGGCCTGGCCGGCGAAAACCGCGGCCGGGTCCGTGCAACTGGTCGGCACCGGCGGCACCGCCACGCTGCTCGGCCGCATGGAACGCCCGGCCGACCATTTTGACCGGGCCGCGATTGAAAGCGTCCGGTTGAGCTTTGATCAGCTCGCCACCCGGCGTGCCGGGCTGTGGCGCCAATCCCTGGCCCAACGTCAAACCATTCCAGGACTCCCGCCCTCGCGCGCCGATGTCATCCTCACCGGCACTGTCATCTACGAATCCGTCATGGAACTGTTTGGTTTCCAGCAACTGAGCATCAGCACCCGCGGCCTGCGCTTTGCGGCGGTGATGGAAGCCGGTTGAAAGCGTCGGCGCGCGCCCGTCCCCGGGCGCAGCAACATCCCGCCACCTGCCAATGGGGGAAGAAACCCAAACTGTCCGTCTTCCCTCATCCCTGCGGCGGGTCACGCATCCGCGCGCCGGGCGGTGCCGGCTACGGTTCGTCCGGCGCCGCTTCCAGCTCGCCGGCGCGTTCCAGGCGGAGGATTTCGGCGGAATAGCCGAGGCGGAAGTTGGGATACAAAAAGGGCCGGCCGATTTCCATTTTAAACTTGCGGTTGGAGACGCGTTTGTGGGTGGCGCCGCGCCGGTGGAGGGCGGCGGGATCGGCCGGCGCGACCGGCGGCAGAGGCTGGCCCAGGGTGCCCGCAAGCCACCGGTAAAAATGGGCCTGGGTCACGGGTTCATCGTCCACCACGTTGTATATCTCCCCGGGCCGGCCGCTGTGCAGGGCGGCGATGATGCCGCCGATGAGGTCGTCGCGGTGAATCATGTTCATCAGGCGGGAGCCGTCGCCCTCCAGGCGCGCCTCGTGCTTGAGAAACAATTTGAAGGCGTGGCCGCGGCCCGGTCCATAGATGCCGGCCACGCGCAGGATGACGATCGGAAACTGGCGTTCGGCGGACGCGGCGAGCAGGAGGTTCTCCGTTTCCACCAGCACTTGCGCGGTTTCGGCGGCGGGTTCGGTGCGGCTGGTTTCCTTGACGGTGGAGCCGTCGGTCTGGCCATAGACGCTGGTGCTGCTGGTGTAGAGGAATGTTCGGGGGGGCCGGGGGGCGAGCCAGGCGAGCAGGTTGGCGGTGCCGTGCAGGTAGGTTTCGCGGTAGGTGGCGGCGTCGCCGCCGCCGGAGGCCACGCAATTGACCACCCAGTCATACTCTCCCGGCAGGGCGGCCAGCGTTTCGGGCCGGGAAACATCCGCGGCCAGCGGCCGGATGCCGGCGCCCAGCAACCGGGCGGCGGCGGCCTCGGTGCGGCGCAGGCCGGACACCTCGTGCCCCTGGCGAACCAGTTCCGCCCCGAGCGGCAGGCCGACGTAGCCACAACCGACAATCAAAACGCGCATGAGGGGAGGATAAACGGCGGCCGCCGCCAATGCGAGCGTGGCGTGGGCTGCGACGCGCGAGCCGGTGCGCCCCGAACTTGTTGGCGACTTTTCCGTCCCGCAGACCTCGAAATCCAGGGTCACCAGCCTTGCAAGGCCAAAAGTTTCGCAAATAGTTGTAATACAGTGTGTTATAACCAATATTTTAAGGGTTCCGGTCGGTCTGACGACGGGGAGGATTATGTTATTCGCAAGTTGTTTAAAATCAGCTAGTTGCTCTCAAAAATAACCAAAAATAACAATAAACAACCAAAATCACAGTTTCGTTTTTTCTGGGCGTCCAAGGGGCGCCGCCCAGCCGCCGTACCTGATCGACACCACGTGGGTGCGCACCGCCTCCCGCTCCGCTGACAAACCCACAGTCCGTCCGCCCAATTGGCGCGCCCGCTTAACCTTGCCAACAACTTCGGGATGCACCGGCGCGAGCCCGTGGCCCGCAGCGAGGACGGCGGCAAGGACAAGCCTTCCCAAGCCCGGGCGTTGAAGCAGAATCCCTTTGGAATTCGGGAACAGGCCGCCCCCTCAATTCTGCTGTTTGTATTTGAGGTCTCTTTGCACGCTGCCGTCGCAGTGCAGCACGTAGCCGTTGATGGGGTCCACCATCAGCACCTCCCGCGGATGGCGGTCGTTGACGTCCGGTCCGGTCCGCAACACGTAGCTGATGTTGCCGGCGGTGAGACTGGCGAAGTCGGCCGCCGCATGCTTGGCCGGGTCGTTGGGGCAGACCAACAGTTTTGGGGTGGACAACTCATTGGACAACAACATGAGGGTGGCGGCGGGATTCTGCTCGAAGCCGCGGCTGTCCGGATGGCACAGCTCCAGCGTGCCGCCATTGGTCTCGCTGAGATTAAACGGATATTGATCATTATGCTCGCTCTCCCAGACGTGGAAGGCGAGGCCAATTTCCTTTAAGTTGTGCGTGGAATTGTATCCCCCGGCATTGAAGTTGTGCGGGTAATTGAAAGCTCCGGCCCGGTGTTTGGCCGCCGCCAGCGCCGGCAGCAGCATCGCCAGCAGCACGGCGATAATAAACGGGGACAGAAGCAAACTCACATACCCCATGACAAACCCCGTGATGGCCTGACCGGCGCCCCCGTATTCCGCCGGCGCTCTTTTTGCCCGTCCATGTGCGACATGCCCGGTGATGATGGCCGGGATGCCGGTGAAGATGCTGAAACACGTCAGCGACAATATGCCCAAAACCAGGCTGGTGACCGCCAGGCCTTTTCTTCGCGTGTCCGGCGTGGTGGCTTGGTTCATGGAGTGGGCTGCTTCTTATACGTCAGGTCCCGGCTCACGCTGCCATCGCAGCGCAGCACCAGGCCGTTGATGGGGTCCACCATCAGCACCTCCTGCGGATGGCGGTCATTGATGTCTGGTCCCGTCCGCAATTGATAGCTGAAGTTGTCGGCGGTGAGACTGGCAAAGTTGGCGGCCACATGCTTGGCCGGGTCATTCGGGCAGACCAAAATATTAGGCGTGGACAATTCATTGGACATGACCATCAACGTGGGGACGGGATTTTGTTCAAAGCCGCGGCTGTCCGGATGGCACAGCTCCAGCGTGCCGCCATTGGTCTGGCTGAGATTAAACGGGAATTGATCATTATGCTCGCCCTCCCAGATGCGGAAGGCGACGCCGATCTGCTTCAGGTTGTTCATGGAATTGATTTCCTGAGCCTTATGTTTTGCCGCCGCCAGGGCCGGCAGCAGCATCGCTGCCAGGATGGGTACCAGAAAAAGGGCCAGGAACAAACTGACATACCCCATGATAAACCCGGCGATGGCCTGACCCGCACCGCCGTATTCCGCCGGCGATTTTTTGGCCCGCCCGTGCGCGACATGCCCGGTGATGATGGCCGGGATGCCGGCCAAGATGCTGAAACAGGTCAGGGACAATATGCCCAAAACCAGGCTGGTGATGGCCAGGCCTTTCTTTTGCGTATCCGGCAGGGTGGTTTGGCTCATAGGATGGCTAAATGATCTTACAAGTTGGAGGTTGCTACCGGCGCCTTGGCCGGCTTTCTTTATATTATTTCTTATACGGCAGGTCGCGGTTCACGCTGCCATCGCAGCGCAGCACCAGGCCGTTGATGGGGTCCACCATGAGAATCTCCTGCGGATGGCCGTCGTTGAGGTCCGGCCCGGTCCGCAATTGGTAGCTGAGGTTGTCGGCGGTGAGACTGGCAAAGTCGGCCGCCGCATGGTGGGCCGGGTCATTGGGACAGACCAATATTTTGGGGTTGCCGCCCAGCACGTTGGACAACACCTTGAACGTGGGGACGGGATTTTGCTCATAGCCATTGCTGTCCAGTTGACACAACTCGCGGGTGCCCCCCTGCGCCTGGCTGACATTAAAGGGATATTGACCATTATGATCGCCCTCCCAGATGCGGAAGGCGAGGCCGATCTGCTTCAGGTTGTTCATGGAATTGATTTCCGCAGTTTTTTGCGAATTGTTCTCCCCGGCAGTCTGGAGGTTCTGCAGGTTTTTGGCCTGCATTTGCTGCGCCTGTTCCATCGCGGCTTTGATGGTCGGCCGGAGGATGGTGAACATCACAATCACATAGGCCACCGTCGCCACCAAGCCCAGATAGCCCGTGATCAGCCCGGCGAGGGCCATGCCGCCGCCCCCAAATTGATCCGGTGATTTCTTCGCCCGGCCGCGGGCCATGTGCCCCAAAATGATGGCCGGGATGCCGCAGAGGACGCCCAGAAAACAGGCGAAAAATAAGACCAGCGACACGATGCCCAGGACCAGGCTGGTGATGGCCACGCCTTTCTTCTGCGCACCCGGCGGGTTGCCGCCTTCGCCGGGGACGAGGAAGGTGTTTGAACACTGCGAGCAGCGGATGGGTCCGGCGGCGGTGGATTCCACCCGCAAGGGTTGTCCGCAATGGGGGCAGTTGATGGTATGGTCCATAATGTGTCCGGTTTTGTGGGTTATTTGAGTTCGAAGGTGGTGGTCGAGACTTCATGCACGTCGCTCTGGAGCGTCTGAGTTTTGGGCGCGGCCGGGGGGTTGGCCCCCTTGGCGGCGGGGGACGGGAGAGGGATGGTCATGGACAATTTAATGTCCATAGTCTGGGTGGTGTTCACAAACATGCCCAGATCCAGATCAAAGATGGATTCCCCGGAGATGGAAGCCTCTGTAACGGACATTTTTATGCCTTTTCAGGGGGAATCGGCCGCCGGATCGTCTCCAGGCCGGGTTTTGAGCGTCCCGGCGATGCCAATGTGGGCGCACCAACGACCGTGGTATTGTTCCCAACCGTCCAGCGTGAAGGTGTAATCGGCCACCATGGTGCCCAAGGGGTCCATGGGAATCTCTTGATGCACGGGCCAGGTGTCACCCGGTTGCACCGCTTTGTCCGGCAAATTCCGGGCATGATCCATCATCAGTTTGACGACGTCCGCACTGAACAAGCTTTTCATCGACCCGGTTGAATCACCTTGGGTGATGGGCGACAGACGGTTTTGTAAATCCTCCGTGCCTTCGACCGATTCCACGTGGTTGCCGGCATCCAGGATGAAATGAAGTTTGGCCCCCACCATTTTACCCAGCGCGCTCAGGGCGGGGTCGTCGCCTGCCGCCTTCTTCGCGGAGTTGTATTCCATGGCCCTGCCGGTCCCCGTCACCTTCATCCGGAGGCTGAGATATTCCATTTCCAACTCGCGTTTGCCGCCGTCCAGCGCCTTGGTCACGGTCAACCCGGTGCTCTGGCCCATGGTCATTTCCTGGCTGACCGGCTTGGCCTGGCCCGGCACCGTGGTTTCGGAGGTCGTCGTGAGGTCATAACTTTGAACGCCATGCCGGCCGACGGGCCAGTTTAACTTCAATTCCACCGGCGCTGTCGGCTGGCGGGTGGTGGTGATTGGGATGTGGTTGGCCCGGTTGCAACCCGCCAGCGGCAGCCCCGCCGCCAACAGGATCAGGCAGACAAACTTGGATGTTTTCATGAATGTAATAGAATTGCCTGCGGAACGAATACGACTCTAACAGCCCTCCCGGATGGCGTAAACTATAATTTGGACCGCAAAAAATAATCGCCGGCCGGTCGGAAATCGGTTGGATTGATCATCATTCCGTCACCCTATATGTAAGCAAAATTGGACAAAGGTTACGGAAAATCTTAAGGCAGAGGCCGTGCCGGGCACATGACCCTGCCCCCGGCGCGCGGCTCCAGGCCCCGTGTGCCGATGCCGCCGGTTGTAACCTGCCACCGCCTGGCCGCGTCTGACACCTTAATCACCGCCCTGAACTCGGGCGGTGGCAACCGTAATCAAACTGACTAAAAAACGAACCAAATATGAAATTATCCAATACAATGTTGGTCGCCGCGCTGGTCGTGGGCGGCCTGCTCGCGGGTAACACCGCGCTGTTGGCGCAAGCCGGCGGCGGTGGCGGTGGTGGCGGCGGTCGGGGCATGCGCGGCGGCGTGTTGACCCAGGATCAAAATCAGCAGATTCGCACGGCCCTTGCGGACGTGCCGGAACTCACCGCGTTGTCCACCAAACTCACCGCGGCCCAAAAGGACGCGGTGGACGCCGCCCTGGCGGCGGACGCGACCGAAGCCTCGGTCAAGGCCAAACTCCAGGCCGTGGCGGCCATCCAGACGGACATCGCGCTGTTGCGTTATACCAAAGGTGTGAAACCCATTGTCTCGTCCATCACCGCGGATCAAAAGACGCAAATTGACGCCGCGCCGGCGGCAACTTACACTCAGATCTTCGGCGGCGGCGCTGGCAACGGCGGTCGTGGCGGCCGCGGTGGTCGTGGTGGTGGCGGCGGCGGCGGTGGCGGTGGCGGTGGCGGTGCCTAGGCCACAGATCTTCTGATTATTTCCCTTCAGACCGGGACGGCGTCATCGCCCTCCCGGTTTTTTTAGGGCTGGAGCATTGACAGAAAAGAAGTAGCGCTGCGAAGCGAGGATTTTTGGTTTTTGGGCAAGGCTTTGGCGAAGGCGCATGTCGGTTCAGACCTGTAACTGAGCCAAAGCCTTGCCCAAAAGCCAAAAAGACCGCTTCCCGCAGGGTTCACAACGCAACGCTACAGCTTTTATGGAAATGTTCTAGTCCGCGTTCCAAGGATTGGCGGTGACGTCGACAAAGAGGTGGAGGTTCTGGGAGCGGAAGGCCAGACGTTCCATCCCGCCGCCGGGGACATTGAGCGTAACCAGATCGGTGGAAAAGCGAACCTCCGGGGGCGCCAAGCGGCAATCCAGTCCGGCATCACACAGATTGGATTTGAAATTGCCGGTCATGATGTTGAGCAATTCCCCGGCCACGTCGCGGATTTCATTCGCGTCATTCATTTCCTCCGGTTTGAGGCCCAGGATGGTGCCGGCGATGGTGCGGGCCGAAGCCGGGTTCATCCGCAGAAAAACTCCGCCCACCACTTTGCCGGAAAAACCGATGGTGCCGAGCAAGTGCTCGCCTTCCAGCGGTTCGGCCTTTTGGCGGTCAATGAGTTCCAGCTTGAGCGACAACATGGTCTGGAACGTCTTGACGAGCGCCAGCGCCAGCGGGGTGGCCATCGCCAGCACCATGGCGCAGCCGACGCCGTTGCGCATAAGCGCCTCCTCGACGGTTTCCACGGTGTATTCCACCGCGTTTTCGGCGTCGGGGTTGGCCACCCGCAGAAGCCGGTCGCGGAGGGCCGGATCCTTGTTGATCACCCGCGCAATTTCATCCACGTCGGCATCCTGCCGGGCGACCAATTGCGTCAGGCGCGAGGCGCTCTCCAGTTTGGGGGCGAAGCCGTACTTGCGGGCGAGTTCCTGATAATTGGCGGCGTCAGACATAAATCAAGCAGTCACGGGCGCCTTTTTTTGCAGCGCCACAATCCGCCCGGCCTTTTCAATGAGCTGTTCCTCTTTGAACGGCTTGACGAGATAGTCCCGCACCCCGATTTTGGCGATTTGCAGCACATTGTCGCGGCCGGATTCCGCCGTGAGCATGATCACCGGGATGGCTTTGGTGGCGGCGTTTTCCTTCAATTTGGTGAGCATGGTCACGCCGTCCATCACGGGCATGGTCACGTCCAGGATGACCAGGTCGGGGGCCTCCCGCTGGGCGGCGGCCAGGCCCTCCTCGCCGTTGGTGGCTTCAAAGAGTTGCACCTCATAGGGCCGGAAGGCCTTGCCGACGATCATCCGGATGGTCCGGCTGTCATCCACACTTAATATTTTAATGGGCATATAAAAAAGGGGTTAATTAAATTTCACATGGATTTCCACCATAAAACGTTCCTGGCCGCAATCAAACACCAGCCATTCCCGCTTCACATCCGGCATGGGCTCGATGTCGTAGGCGGTGCCGCGGATGATGGCGGGCGTGCTTACGGCGCACTCCACGCCGGCGTCGCACAGCCATGATTTCAAGCCGCCGGTCAACATGTTGGTCACCTCCCCCACCACGTCGTTGACCTCGCCTTCCCCGGTGACTTCCGCCAAGGTGAGCCCGAGCATCGTGGCGGTCGCCTGGCGGGCCAGGGGATCGGTCAGATGCAGATAAACCGCGCCGGTCACGGTTTCGCCGCCAAAGCCCACGGCCCCGGTCACCCGCCCGCCGGGCGGCGGCAGTTCCGCCCCGGGCAGCAGGACCGGGTGCAAGGACAGCATGGTGTCAAAGACATCCGCCAGATGGCGCTTCATGAATTCGGAGACTTCAGTGATTTGAACGGTTTGACTCATAAATGTTTCAGGGTTTAATGGAGAGCGGCCCCAAGGACGGCGGGGCGCGGTGCGGTTGCGGCTGCGGATGCGGTGGCGCCGGCCCGGGTTTGCAGCGCATGTAAAATGGCGTGCGGCAGAACATCCAGCGGCAGCACCCGGTCCACACATCCCAGTTCCACGGCGGCGCGCGGCATGCCATACACCACGCAGGTTTCCTCGTTCTGGGCCAGGGTCGTCGCCCCGGCGGTCTTCAGCGCCTTCAGGCCCAGCGCCCCATCGGTGCCCATGCCGGTGAGCAGCACCCCCAGCACGTCCCGGCCGGCGCCCACCGCCGAGTGGAACAACACGTCCACCGCCGGGCGCACATGGTGCTGCATCGGTCCCTGTTCCAGCGTTACCCGGTATCCGGCGCCCTTCCACGCCAGCGTCATATGATAATCCCCCGGCGCCACCAAGGCCAGACCCGGATGCAATTCATCGCCGGACGCCGCTTCGCGGACTTCAAAAGCGCAACATTCATTCAGGCGCTCCGCAAAGGTTTTGGAAAAGACCGGGGGGATGTGCTGCACAATGCAGATGCCCGGCAGGCCGTCCGGCAGCCGGGTGAGAATGTTTTTGAGCGCTTCCGTGCCGCCCGTGGAGGCGCCCATCACCACGAGCTGGCGGGGTGAAAAGGCGGGGGAACCGGTCATGGCCACCGGACCCTGCCCGGCGGCGGCCGGGAGCTTGACCTTGTCCAGCCGCGCCCGGGCGGCGCCTTTGACCCGCACCGCCAGTTGTTCCCGCAGGGCGCCCAGATTCCACGCGGAACTTGGCTTGGCCAGCACATCCACCGCGCCCCGTTCCAAGGCGGTGATCGCGTTCTGCGATCCCGCCGTCGTCAGCGAACTGATCACCACCACCGGCATCGGCCGGTGCTGTTGCAGCACCCCCAAAAAAGTCAGCCCGTCCATCCGCGGCATGTCGATGTCCAGCGTCAGCACATCGGGATTCAACGCGAGGATCTTGTCCCGCGCCATATACGGATCCGCGGCCGTCCCCACGACTTCGATCTCCGGATCCCGCTCCAGGGTTTCCGAGATCATCCGCCGTACCACGGCCGAATCATCCACCACCAGCACACGAATGCGTTTCATTGGCTTCATCCCATCGTCATGAATTGTTCCACCCGGTCAAACGAGTCCCGGACGCTGACTACCATGCTTTCGATCTTGTCGCCGGTGAGATTGAAGTGTTTGG
>Ga0182012_10001622_pt1 | contig 24461 bp, 17 predicted proteins | sample 612S2SmetaG_FD_120486 | JGI IMG/M metagenome (GOLD analysis project Ga0182012, IMG submission 120486) | Permafrost microbial communities from Stordalen Mire, Sweden - 612S2S metaG | ecosystem: Environmental > Terrestrial > Soil > Wetlands > Permafrost | place: Sweden: Stordalen | collected... | reverse complement strand
CGCATGCAAGGGCGCATGCAACCGCGGATCGCTGGCCGGGTCTGACAGATTCCCATCGCCCGCTAGGGTAACGACGTCACCGGCGGCATCTTCGGTGCGGCTCAATGAACTGTATAAGCGAAAGGCCACCGGGGTATTCGCCACCAACTGCAACTCCGGCTGCTCCAGTTTGATCTCCGTGCCTTCTTCCGTGCCGCGCGGCATCAAGCAAACCGCTTTGATGGTCTCTCCGTCCGTCTCCGCGCCTTGCACGCCCAGGAAATAAGCCCGCGGGAGTCCGCCGCGCACCAGCACTCCACTCCCCGAAGTGCGCACGTACGAATAGTAAGCCGCGCCAATCGCCACCGCCAAATCCAAATCCTGATTCTCAAAAATCAGCGGCGTGCGCCCGAACCAGTGCGCCACTACATCGCGCACCCGGTCGCGAAACATCTGCGGAATGAAGAATCCGCCGTTGAATAGAATTGCGTCAATTCCATGCTCCGCCGCCGCCGAATTCCTTAAAAAATCCGCCAGATGGCGCGTCACAGCCGGATCGGAAACATAAGGCAGCCCCAACTCGCGAAACACGCTCTGCTTTTCCTGCTGCGGTATATCGTTCAACTCGCAAGGCGGCAAGAAGCCATTCAGTGCCAGTTCCAGCACTTCCTCGCGCGTAATCGTCGTCTTCAACGTGCCGCCAATGAGCGACGAACCCGTGCCTACAATCGTCAGTTCCACACTCGCCGGCCCGCCCGGCGCGAGCATTGTCTCCTTCGCCGCTGAGCACTGCCGCCGTAACGCACTTCGTTGCCGCAACGATAGCGTCTTGCCCAATTTCGATTCCGCCAGCCATGAAATCGTGAGATCCAGATTGTCGCCGCCCAGCAACAGGTGGCGCCCAACCGTGGTCCGCGTGAATTGCACGCGGTCACCTTCCCGGTTGACCCGTACTAGTGTGAAATCACTCGTTCCGCCACCCACGTCACAAATCAAAACCAGTTGCTTATCGAATAGTTCCTTATTCGATTTGGAAAGATGACCGGCAATCCACGCATAGAACGCCGCCGCCGGTTCTTCCAGCAAAGTCAAATTCTGAATACCGGCATCGCGCGCCGCCTGCACCGTTAATTCACGCGCTTCTTCGTCAAAACTTGCAGGCACCGTCAACACCACTTGCTGTTCCGCCAGCGGCTCAGCGTGCAGCCGGTTCCACGTATGGCGCAGATGCTCCAAATAGCGCGTCGACGCTTCAACCGGCGATAGGACCCGGCCTTCTTCCTGCGAATCCCACGGCAGAATTTTCGCTGTGCGGTCTGCTTCCGAATTGGATAGCCACGATTTCGCCGAATGCACCGTTTTCGTGGGCACCAATGCGCCCTGATCGCGTGCATACGCCCCCACCACCGGCGGCTCGCTCAAATAAAGGAATGACGGCAGCGTACGTAAAGCCCCGCTTCGCACCTGATCCAACTGCTGCTCAATCGGCAGCACGTGGATCGGCGGAAAATCGGCTTCGGCCGCTTCTCTTGGATCAATGTAGGCCAGCGCTGAATTAGTGGTTCCTAAATCGATCCCGATATTCATGCCGCGGCAGCCCGTTCCCGCACGTTAAACTCAAGCTTCCAACGGCGTCCATCGGCGGCCACGCACCAAAGTTCCAACATGCCGGTCTCCGTCACATTGCTTTCCAGGGTAACGGGCACAATCTCTTCGCGCTGGCCTTCCGCATGCGGCGGCAGGAAGACCTCCATGGGCGGCATTTCTTCCAAGCTGTCGTTGATTTCGTCGAGCAAAAAGCCAGCTGCGTCATTGCGCCGGGTCAGCGATGAAAAGAAGCGAAACTCTGCCGGCTCGCCCACCACCAGCGCGAATTTCCGTTGCGGCAACTCCACTTTCGATCCTTCTTCCAACCCGAATGGCACCACGGCCAGCGCCTTCATAGGCGCAGCCAAGCCCGGCACCGCAGGCAGCGAACTTTCAATGCCGACATAGTACGTTCTCGGCACGCCGCCGCGAATGCGCACGCCTTTGCCGGCCCGCGCCATTCCGTAATACGCTGCCCCATGCGCCACCGCATGCATTAGATCGGCGCGCTTCGTATCATTCTTCAATTCCACAACGCCGTTCTTCTGCCAGGAATTTAATACTTCAAACAACCGTTGTTCGATAGCCGCAGACTGTAGAACACCGCCGTTCAACAGCAAGTGAGTCGGCTTGGCATTCCCCGCATTGCGCAAAAACTGCGCCAGATGTTTGGTCACTGCCGCATCCGCCGCATAATTCAGACCGACTTCAAGCAACGCCGCGCGCTTATTCCGTTGCGGCGCGGCATCCGCCGGCACAATAGGAAAGAACCCCTCCAGAATCAGATTACGAATATCGTCGCGCGCGATTTTCCCTTTAAGCGTGCCCCCTACTAAACCCGAACCACGTCCCAAGATGGTTAGCGCGTGGTTCGCGGGAGCATCTTCCGCCAGCAACACTTCCTTCGCGCCGCGTCCTTGCTGCCATAAAGCATGAAACTGCATCGCGTCCAGCTTAGTGCCTTTTTCGGCGAACTGCTGTTCGGCGAAGCGTGCCACCGCCAGATCCATATTGTCGCCGCCCAGCAGCAAATGATCGCCCACCGCAATGCGCTCCAGTTGCATCTCGCCGCCTTGATCGGTAACCGAGATCAACGTGAAGTCGGTAGTGCCGCCGCCAATGTCCACCACCAGGATCAAGTCGCCCGGTTTCACTTGCTCGCGCCAATCCGGGTTCCGCTCGATCCAGGCGTAAAACGCCGCTTGCGGCTCTTCGATGATCGTTACTTCCGGATAGCCGGCTAACTTCGCAGCCCGTTGCGTTAAATCACGCGCCGCCGCATCAAACGAAGCCGGGACGGTAATCAACACCGTTTGCTGCGCCAGTTTGGCATCCGGATGCGCCTGATCCCAAGCCGACCGCAGATGCAACAAATACTGCCGCGAAGCTTCGAGCGGCGAAATCTTCGCTACGCCCTCCGGGGCGGCAAGCGGTAGCAGCGGTTGCGTCGGATCGGCCGCTTGATTGGAGAGCCAGGATTTGGCGGAGCTCACCAACCGGCTGCTATTTTCCACGCCTCGTATGCGCGCAAACCTCCCCACTATAGAGGATGGCTGCGGATTCCACGGCAGCGCCAGCGCGCCTTCCACAAACTCTTTTTCGCCCGGCAAATATAACGACGAAGCGAGCAGATCAAAGTTGGCCACTTCGCCGGCGTTAGCCAACTGCGGAATGGGAAAAAGCGTCACCTCCGGGGAATCCGCCGCCGCAAATGCCAGCGCGCTATTCGTGGTTCCTAGATCGATACCAATGATGTACTGCGCCATGAAGTAACTACTGTTTACTCGATTTCTATTTCCGCGGGCGCGATGATATTCACGTCCTGTTTGCCAATGGGAGGAAGATTGATGGAAGTCGCCTGCCAACCGCGGTGGCGCAACGTTCCACCCGGCGCTTTGCCGCTCGCCGGTACATTGCCGATTAGCTTGATGCGGTTCGGATCGGGCGCTTTCGAACCGTCCAGCTGATGGTTCGTGCCTTCCACCCCGTCAATAACGGGCGCGAGCGTGACATGCCGCGCCAAACTGGCCTTAGAATCGGCATGCACCGAGCGCACTGCCGCGCCCACCTGATCATCCGCATAGCCGGCGATATCTTCCATTAAAAAATCCACCAGCCGCGCGTCGCGTTGCAGAGTTTGCAAAATCTGCAGCGCGCCATCGGTGGCCTTCACTTTGGGCGTCTCCGGCGGCGGAGCAACTACCGGCTTTGCCTTCACATAGCCAAACTGCGTAGCCACCGCTTCAGGCAACACACCGGAAAACAATAAGGAGAAAAAACTGCTAAAAGCAGCGGAAATTCGGGACAAAAAACGACCTCGCCAGTTGTCAGGATATCAGCCCTTGTTAAACTCTCTTAAAGGAAGCCCCCGAGCATGAACCGGGATACCCTACATTCTCTGATCGACCGTATTCCCGAGCGGGAAATCACCGCAGCCGGCCTATTCTTGCAGTATCTGGCAGCGCACCCTGCCTACCGGTCTGCAATGTCCGCACCGCCCGACGATGAACCTGTCACCCCAGCCGACCGGCAAGCTTTCCAGCGTGCGAACGACGACGTACAGGCCGGCCGCCTGGTCAGCCATGAGGAAGTGCTGCGGGAATTCGGCTTGGAATGAAGTTCGTTTGGCCCGAGTCCGCTCGTGCCGAGTTGCGCGCCATTGACCGAGATTACGCCCTTAACTTAGAATCTTGCAGGCGCTCACCTGCTTCGCCAATTCAGGGGAGGGCGACGTGAAGGCTCTCACCGGACCTTGGCATGGTTCTGTTCGTCTGCGAGTCGGCGACTATCGGGTCGTCTTCGCATTAAAGAACGACGAAGCGACAATCATGCGGATCCGCCATCGTTCCGATGTCTACCGCTAAGGCCCATAAACCTCGTCGCTGCTAGACTGCTATCAGGTATGGGGACGTAGCTCAGATGGATAGAGCGGTCGCCTCCTAAGCGACAGGTCGGCAGTTCGAATCTGCCCGTCCCTACCATTCGCCCCAATTGACCTATCGTCCGTTTCGTCCTACTGGACCCCCGGAACCGCCTTTTCCTCCCAAACTCCTGAAAACCTTGCAATTCTCAACCAAGCTGCGATATCTTAAGCTCCAATGAGCTCTCAAATATTCCGCGGAAAATCCCCGTTGCTGACCGCGGCGGCCCTGTTTCCCCTGATTTCCATGCTTGCTGCCGCGCAAGACCAAAGCCAGCAAACCGCCGGCGAGGCGAATCTGATCTTGCCGGATCTTTCGCAAGCCACCTTTTTCAATGGCGCGATTAACGGCCAAACGCTGCTAACGTTCGGCTTGCTCATCGTGGCGCTCGGCCTCGTCTTCGGCCTGGTCATTTATAACCAGCTCAAAAACGCCGCCGTTCACAGTTCAATGTTGGAAATCTCCGAGCTCATCTACGAAACCTGTAAAACCTACCTCGTCACGCAAGTCAAGTTCCTGTTGATCCTCGAAGCCTTTATCGGCACCATCATCGTGTTCTACTTCGGCGCGCTGCAACATTTCTCGTTCATCAAGGTGTTCGTCATCTTGATGTTCAGCATCATTGGCATCTGCGGCAGCACGGGCGTTGCCTGGTTCGGCATCCGCGTCAATACTTTCGCCAATTCCCGCTGCGCTTTCGCCAGTCTGGCCGGCAAGCCATTCCCGTGTTACGAAATTCCTTTGAAAGCAGGCATGAGCATCGGCATGCTGTTGATCAGCGTCGAACTCGTGCTCATGCTCTTCATCCTGCTCTTTATCCCGCACGATTACGCCGGCCCTTGTTTTATCGGTTTCGCGATTGGTGAATCACTGGGCGCGGCCGCCTTGCGCGTGGCTGGCGGCATCTTTACCAAAATCGCCGACATAGGCGCGGATCTCATGAAGATCGTTTTCAAGATCAAAGAAGACGACGCCCGCAACCCTGGTGTGATTGCCGATTGTACGGGCGATAACGCCGGCGATTCCGTTGGCCCCAGCGCCGACGGTTTCGAAACGTATGGCGTCACCGGCGTTGCGCTGATTTCCTTCATCGTCCTCGCCGTAAATAGCTCGCTGGTGCAAAGCCAACTGCTTGTTTGGATCTTCGCCATGCGCGTCATGATGGTTATCTCCTCCGGCGCTTCTTACCTCATCAACGCCGCCCACGCCAAAGCGAAATATGCCAAGGCCGATGAGATGAACTTTGAAACTCCTTTGACGAACTTAGTGTGGCTGACGTCGTTAGTATCCATCGCGCTCACCTTTGTCGTTTCTTACATCATGATTCCCGAACTGGGCGGCGACACCACACTCTGGTGGAAATTGTCTTCCATCATTACCTGCGGCACCCTCGCTGGAGCGGTTATTCCCGAACTGGTGAAAGTCTTCACCTCTACCGAATCCATTCACGTGCGGGAAGTCGTGGCCTCGTCGAGGGAAGGCGGGGCATCATTGAACATTCTCTCCGGTTTTGTAGCAGGCAACTTCAGCGCCTATTGGTTAGGCCTCGCCATTCTCTCTCTTATGGCCGTCGCGTACGCCATCAGCACGCTCGGTATGGATAATTTGATGATGGCCCCGGCCGTCTTTGCTTTCGGACTGGTGGCCTTCGGCTTTCTTGGCATGGGACCGGTAACGATTGCCGTTGATTCTTACGGCCCTGTCACCGATAACGCCCAATCCGTCTACGAACTCTCGACCATCGAACAAATCCCGGGCATTGAGAGTCAGATCAAACAGCAGTTTGGCTTCGACGTAGATTTCGAAAAAGCCAAAGAGCATCTGGAAGAAAACGACGGCGCGGGCAATACCTTCAAGGCCACTGCCAAGCCCGTGCTGATCGGCACAGCCGTAGTCGGTGCCACGACCATGATCTTCTCTATCGTTGTGGCCCTAACGCATGGCTTGCGGCCCGATCTGCTTTCGAATCTTTCCATTCTGCATCCGCCGTTCCTCCTCGGCCTGATCGCGGGCGGAGCAATTATCTACTGGTTCACCGGCGCATCCGCGCAAGCAGTTACCACCGGAGCTTACCGCGCTGTCGAATTTATCAAGGCTAATATCCGTCTGGAAGGGGTAATTAAGGCTTCTGTCGAAGATAGTAAGAAGGTAGTTGAAATCTGCACCGTCTACGCGCAGCGCGGGATGTTTAATATCTTCCTCACGGTGTTCTTTGTAACTCTGGGTTTCGCTTTCGTTGAACCTTACTATTTCATCGGCTATCTGATTTCCATCGCTCTTTTCGGCTTGTATCAAGCCATCTTCATGGCCAATGCCGGCGGCGCTTGGGATAACGCCAAGAAAATTGTCGAGACGGAATTGAAAATGAAAGGCACTCCTCTGCACGACGCCTGCGTGGTGGGCGATACCGTGGGCGATCCTTTCAAAGATACGTCCTCAGTCGCCTTGAACCCCATCATCAAATTCACTACCTTGTTCGGCCTGCTCGCGGTTGAATTGGCTGTTTCGCTCGAAGAAGGAGGCTCCGCCGTGCTGGGCAAAATTCTCGCCGCTGCATTTATCCTGGCATCCATGTACTTTGCTTGGCGCTCCTTCTACCGCATGCGGATTGGCGGTAGCGATGATGTGGCAGTGCCCAGCGAGCCTGTTGCCTCCACCGCTCACTCCAATTAACGGTGATGAAATCAGCCGCTCTGCTGTTGATCGCCGGCGCAATAACCTGCTCGGCTGCCGATCATTTCGCTGATGCCTTAGTTGATCCGGCGGCAGTTGATATGAACGCCGGCGCGCTCGCCCAGATTCCCGCGCGCATGAAGGAATTCGTAGCCGCCGGGACAATCGCCGGCGTCGTAACCGCCCTCGCGCGCCACGGCAAACTGGTCGAATTTGACGCCGTTGGCCTGCGCGACATTGAAAGCAACGCGCCCATGCAGAAAGACTCGCTCTTTCGCATTGCTTCGCTGACCAAGCCGGTTACTTGCGCCGCCATTATGCTGTTGGTTGAGGAAGGGCGCGTGTCCTTGATTGATCCGGTTGAAAAATATCTGCCGGAATACCGGGGCATAAAGCTGAACCCCTGCCGCGCCGGCGCGGGCGCACATTGCGCCCCCATCGCGCCGCATCGCCCGCCCAATCTCGAAGACGTGATGACCCACACGTCCGGCCTCGCGTCTGCCAGCGATGGCAGTTCCCCGCCAAAAACACTCGCCGAGTTAGTAAGTCGCGGCGCCAACAGCGAACTCATCTTCGAACCCGGTACTAGTTGGAATTACAGCAATCTCGGCATTGATATTCTAGGCCGCATTGTTGAAATCGTAAGTCGCCAGCCGTTTGATCAATTCTTAAAAGACCGTATCTTCTCGCCGCTCGGCATGAACGACACCGCCTTCGTCGTGCCACCCGAAAAACGCGTCCGCGTGGCTACACTCTATGACTTTTCAAATGGCAAGCCAAAACGCATTGACGCCGAATGGGGTACCGCCGGCAGCATTCCCTCGCCCGCAGGCGGCTTGATCAGCAGTGCCGGCGACATGCTGCGCTTTAACGAAATGATGCGCAATAAAGGAACACTGGATGGCAAACGTGTCCTCTCGCCCGCCGCCGTTGAACTCATGACCATCTCCCATACCGGCGATCTTGCAGCGGGCTGGGTCCCCGGCGTGGGCCATGGCTTCGGCTACGAAGTTGTTCGCGAAGTCCGCGGTATGTTTCGCTACAACTCCATTGGCACTTTCGTAAAGGGCGGTGCTTATCGCACCTATGAGTTCGTCGATCCCACCAGAGACCTTGCCGGAGTCATCATGATGCAGCGCACCAATGGCGGCGCTGATGCCTCCGACGAAACCAACGCCTTCATCGCCATTAGCACCGCCGCCGTCGAACGTTAAATACTCTGCTTCTTCCAACCCCCGCGCCTGAACCAAATCAGCGCCACTATGGTAAAAACCAGATCCGCAATCGGCACAGCGGTAAAAGCTCCGCGCGGCCCCCAACCCATGCGTATCCCCAACCAATATGCCAGCGGAATCTGGCAAGCCCAGAACGCCAGCAGGTTTATAAAGGTTGGTGTCAACGTATCACCCGCGCCATTGAACGCCTGCATCAACACCATCCCCCAGGCATAACTCACAAAGGCCAACCCGAAAATCGACAAACAAGAAACCGCCGGCAACGAAACCGCCGGATCATGAGTGAACACTGCCACCAACACGCCCGGAAAGAACACAAACGCCACCGAAACCAGGCCCATGTAGATCATGTTGTAAAAACCCGTCCGGTACACCGATTTCTCCGCCCGGTCCGGTTTCTTTGCTCCTAAGTTCTGTCCCACCAGCGTCGCTGCCGCATTGCTCAAGCCCCACGATGGCAGAATGGCAAAAACCAAAAGTCGCACCGCAATGGTATAGCCCGCGACTACCGCGCTGCCGAACGAGGACACAATGCGAATCAATGCCACCCAGCTCGCCGTGGCAATCAAAAACTGCACGATGCCCGTGAACGAAACGCGCAGCAAGTTCCACATCAATCGCACGTTCAATCGCATGTCCGGCCGCCGGATCACAATCCGGTTCGCGCCCGAATTCAATGCCCAGATTTGAAACAGCACCCCCACGCCGCGCCCCGTCGTAGTGGCCACGGCCGCACCCAACACGCCCAGCTTGGGAAACGGCCCCCAGCCGTTAATCAAACAAGGATCAAGAATAATGTTTATGCCATTGGCCAACCACAACGTGCGCATCGCCAAAGACGCATCGCCCGCACCACGAAAAATCGCGTTGATCAGGAACAACAGAAAAATCACCGCCGACCCGCCCAACATCACTTGCGTGTAGCGCGCGTTACCTTCCACCGCCTCCGAAGCACCCATCAAATGCAGTAACGCCGGTGCATGCAACACGCCCGTCACTCCCACCACCGCCGAAAGTAGCAAGCCAAGCAAAATCGCCTGGACCGAGGTCTCCGCCGCTCCTTTCGGATCGTTCTCCCCAATTCTGCGCGCGACAAAGGCCGTCGTTGCCATGCTCAAGCCAATCGCCACGCCGAACACCAGCGTCAACAAGGATTCCGTCAGCCCAACCGTCGCCACTGCGTCCGGCCCGAGCCGCGAAACAAAAAACACATCCACCACGCCGAACAGGGATTCCATCACCATTTCTAAAATCATGGGAATCGCCAACAGCACGATGGCGCGATTCATGTCGCCTTCCGTGAAGTTATAGCGCGAGCCGAATAATGCTTCTTTCAACATGGAAATTTTTTTCGGGGAGAGAACCCGCCGGACGCCCATAGCGGAGCAGTCACAACGGGAGTAAAATGAGCGAAGCGTTTACGACTCCACCATTATGACAAGCCGCCGAAACTTCCTGACCACCAGCGCGGGCCTCGCACTCTCCTCCAGCCTCGCCCACACCCAACAGCCTCCCGCTACACCGGTGCCTCCTCCGAAGAAAGCTCGCATCACCTCCAGCGTCATGCTTTGGACCCTAAAAGGTACCTTTGAGGAAAAACTCGCCACGGCCGCCGATGCCGGCATTCAATCCGTGGAATTGGTCAACGAACACGAAGACTGGTCCGACGCCGACGCCGCCAAATACAAGCGCGTAGTCAACGGGTACGGCATGCATATGGACACCATCCTCGCATCCCGCGACTGGGTGAAGCGTCCTGTCTCGCTTGTGAATCCAGCGCACCGCGAGGCTTTCCTCGCCGATGTTCGCCACGCCATCGGTTGGGCGCAAAAGCTGGATGTTCCGCAGATCATTTTGATGAGCGGCAACATTCAGTCCGGCATGACTCACGAAGCGCAATACGCGAGCCTGGTTGAAAGCGCCAAACGCGCCACTGACTTGGCCGCCGCCGCGGATGTGACACTCATCATCGAGAACCTGAACAGCAAAGTGAACCATCCCGGCTACTTTCTCACCAGCGCCGCTGAGGCCCTCAAAGCCGTCAAGGAAGTGGATCATCCGCGCTTTCGCTTCCTCTACGACCTCTATCACGAATACGTCCAAAACGGCGATCCGCTGCCGGTGATGAAAGAAGCTGAACCGTATGTCGCCGTCTACCATGTCGCGGATGCTCCGGGCCGCCACGATCCCGGCACCGGCGAGATGAAGTGGATCGACCTCTATACGGCCATCGGAAAGTCAAGCTACGCAGGCTATGTAGCCCTAGAGTATCTTCCGGTTCCAGTCGATCAAGTGGCCAGCCTGATCAAGTCAGTCACCGCCATGCGCAGTGCTCTGAATGCCGCCAGCGCAAATGTCTCGTAATATCACCATCGCTGTTCTTCTCACTCAGGCAGTCTGCGCGCAAGCACCCATCCAAATTCATGTGGACGCCGCGCGGAAATCGGGCACAGTTCAACCCGTGTGGGCCTACTTCGGCTATGACGAACCTAACTACACCTATGCTGCCAATGGCGTTAAACTCATCTCCGAGTTAGGCGCTCTCCGACCCTCCGCCGTTTACATCCGCACTCACAACCTGCTCACCACCGGCGACGGCGCGCCCGCTCTCAAATGGGGTTCCACTAACGCCTACACGGAAGACTCCCAAGGCCGGCCCAGCTACGACTGGACCATTACCGACCGAATTTTTAACACTTACATTGCCGCCCACGCCAAGCCCTTTGTCGAAATCGGCTTCATGCCGGAGGCACTGTCCAGTCACCCGCAGCCTTATCAGCACACGTGGCCAAAAGGTGGCATCGATACCGGGTGGGCCTATCCTCCGAAAAATTACTCCAAATGGAACGAGCTCGTTTATCAGTGGGCGAAGCACTGTGGCGAAAAGTATGGAGCGCGAGAAGCCGAGTCATGGTATTGGGAGGTTTGGAATGAGCCTGACATTCTCTATTGGCACGGAACTCCCGGCGAATATAACGAGCTCTACGACTCAGCCGTCGCTGGAGTTCGCCGTGCTCTCCCAAAAGCCTTGGTTGGGGGCCCAGCCACTACTGGCCCAAATTCCCCGCATGCCGCCGAGTTTCTGCGCCAGTTCCTGGATCATTGCAGTAAGACAAGCGCGCCCCTCGACTTCATTACTTTCCACGCTAAAGGCCAGCCCGAAGTCGTGGATGGTCAAGTTCACATGGGCATTTCAAAAGAGCTGCGCGATGCCGCTAAGGGTTTTGAAATCGTCGCCTCGTTTCCCAAGTTCCGCAATCTCCCCATCATTCTGAGTGAAGCCGACCCCGAAGGGTGTGCCGCCTGCTCCGCGAAAGACCACCCGCAAAACGCTTATCGCAATGGCCCTGTTTATGCCTCCTATACCGCTGCCGTCTTTGACGCGATTTCGAAACTAGCCACAAGCTATCAAGTCAACCTGCGTGGTCTTCTCACCTGGGCGTTCGAATTCGAGGGCCAACCCTATTTCGCGGGCTTTCGCACTCTTGCTACCAACGGCGTCGATAAATCCGTCCTGAACTATTTCCGCATGGCCAGCCTGCTAAAAGGCGAACTTGTTCGAATTGAGAATCCTGCCGATCTCCCCGTTGACGAAATACTCGAGCGTGGTGTCAGAGGTAAACAAACCGTCGGCGCCCAAGCCGGCGTCTCCGAGCACTCTCTCACTTTGCTCATTTGGAGTTATAGCGACGAAACCAACTCCAACCCATCTAAGATCGCTATCGACATTGACCACCTACCTGCGAAACATCTCCAATACCGGCGCTTCGCCATTGATGAAACTCACAGCAACTCTTATTCAGTCTGGAAGCAAATGGGTTCACCGCAACCTCCTGACCCAGCCCAATACAAGCAATTAGAAGCCGCCGGCCCACTCCAACTCATCGAACCCGCACGAAAACTCCCAAACAAGAACGGTACGCTGCAATTTGTCTTTCCTCTACCCTCGGAAAGTGTCTCCCTGGTAGAACTAACCTGGTGACTCACCCAAAGAGTGAGAGTTGCTTGGGCTCGGTGAGTGCCGCCGCCATTCTTCCTGGTATCTGCACCGGTTGGTCCCACTGCTCCAGAATCCAACTCGTCTCCCACTCGACTTGTCCCTGGGCCGCCAAATCCCCGCGCACTTGGGTAGCGCTGGAGATTCGTAATAGCAAGTCATACGCCTCCGCCAACCGCCCATAATCCTTCAGCAGAGCAACCGCCGCCGAACACAACGTACAAGCGTCCGGCCAGTATTCTTCCTGCAAAATCTCCGCCGAATCCAAATGTGACTCGACATCTCCCAAAACGGCGAGGCACTTCTCCGCGTTCCGCTTCCACGAGGAGAACAGCCGTAACAAATCTTCCAACGGCCTTCGCGGCTTCAGTTCGCCACCGTCTACTAACACCACGGAAGCCCTGCCTCCCAAGTTCACCCACTCCGCCGCGCCCGCGTCGAGGTTCTCAAACAGCAACAGCACCCGATGTTCGGCGCAATAGTCGCGTACCGCCTGCGCATTATCGTCCCAATTGCCGTTCAATCGCAAACCTAAGCCATGGGCCAGATCTCCCAACGCCCCCGCTCGTCCCCGACGGGCACAATCCAGCCAAACCACCGCCTCGAAATCCGTCTGCCGCGCGTAAGCGAACGCTAACGCCGTTTCCCGATTCTCCGTTTGTGTGAACTCGGGCCAGTCTACCAGCGGCTCCAGCGAGTCGAACTCCACAGTTGCCGAGGCTTCAGTTCGTTCCGGCAACCTCAGAGCGCTCGGTGCGTGCGCTATCTCCGCTAACAGCCAGCGCTTCAAAGATCTTCGGCCGTTCGAAAAATCGCGCGCTAAATCGAAAAATATTTCTTTCCGCAGCACAGCCGGAAATTTGCACTCCTTCAAAAGAACGTAAGCAATTCGCGTTCGCAGTTGCTTGGCCTGCGCGAACAGGATCGATTCCCAGCGCGCCCGCGCCCACGCCGGCTGTGTCGAATCCGCCGACAGCAAAACCAACACGTAATCGAACGAAAGCCCGGTTTCCACCGCGTCCAGCAGGTCCCCGCCCATCTGCACTACGCCATCTTCGATCGCCACCGGGCAATTTGTTTCGAGGTAACAACGGAGTTCAATGGCCGCGCCGGAATCGGCGGCCGCATAGCAAATGGCAGTGGAACGCATCTTTGTAGGATAAGGCAGGTAGGATAAAGCAGCGGTTATGATGGCAAGCGCGTCTTCATGAGTACCGCTTTGATCGGCGTCCGCTCGAAATCATTCCCTTTGAACAGCAAAGGCTCCTGGCAATATTCCGCCGTCGCGTAACTCATGCAATCGCCAAAGTTCAGCGCCGCCTTATGCAGGCCCTTGCCATACTTCTTGAACGCTTTAACGGCCAGTTCGGCGATCGTTTCGCTCAAAGGCTCTATGTCCGGCTGAATTCGTCCAAGCAGTGCCGCCAAAGGCTTCGCTTGGCCGCGCCCGTCGGCCACGATACCGGCTTCCACGAGTACCGACGCCGGTATTGTCAGATTCTGGTGTTTCTCGATCCCCCGTTCAATGGCCTCGACATAAAGCTCGCCGTCGTCTTCACCCAAGACGATGGCCAGCAGCGCCGAAGTATCAATCACCATCGCTGTGCTTCATGCCCCACAGATCGTCCATTTCGGCTTTGCTGGCCGGAGCGATCTTCTTGAGCCGCGCCTCCGCCATCAAACCCGTCGCGAACTTGCGGAAACCGGCGCGCGTCATCTCCTTTTGCCGGTCCGCCATGGTCTTGCGCAGCAAACGGCGCAGTGCTTCGGTCTTGGTCGTCCCTTCAGACTTCGCCAAGGCCGCCACCAGCCGGATTACCTCCGGATCTGCAATGTGCATTCCCATGTACAAATTGTACAATCTCTATTCCCTGACTTCAACCGTCACCGTTTTAGCCCCGGAAACCGCATATCCCGGCAGCGCGATGGTCAATTGCCCCGCTTCCGAACCCCTGGCCGCCACGCTTAGCGTATTGCCGCTCGCCGAAGCCGAAGGATCAGCCAGAATCAGCATGGCCGATGGCGGCGGGTCGGGCATCTCGCTGTCTGGACCCGGTCCCCCCACCACAAACGCGGGCTGCTGCCGCCATATCCGCACGTACAAACCTTCGCTCGACCGGTATTCATTCACCGCTTCAATCAACCGCGCGGCGCTCTGCAATGATGAGGGCGTCAGTCCCGCAAAATCCGCAAAGTTCTGCAGCGTTGCATCGCCAATCGTGAAATTCAACAGCCCCAGCGGTGCGCCGATCGGAATCTTGAACTTCGCCGAGCGCACCGTTTCATAGCCGTTGTCTCCCGCCAGCAGCGCGCTAATCGTCACCGTATCTCCCGGCCGCGCTTCGTGTGCCGAGACCCACGCCTGGCTCAGCCGCAATTGATGCTTGCTATCCAATTGCGTAATGGTAAATGTCAGACTCTTCATCTTCACATCCGCGAAGCCGCCTCCGGCGACAAAGCTCAGCGGCACAATGGCGCTCGCCGCTGCCTGTTGCGCCAAAGCATTGTCGCTCACATAGACATCGCGCAGCACGAGCGCCGGCAGTCCATTCTCGAACTCGGCGCGGCCCTCAATGCGCAGCGTCGCCGCACCGATGCTTTTCTCGGTTGCATCAATCGTCGAGAACAGCGCGGTCTGTGACAGGAACGGCGTTAACAGCCGGTCGTTCGCCACTTGCATGTGATACACGTGATTCCCCGTTGTCGTTGAGTTAACGGCAATCGTCAGCGGCACTGTATGTGGCGGCCTGCCAATCTCTCCCGCCACTGCCGTGCTGCGGTCACTCACGATCGTCCCCACCCATTCGTGCGGCGCCGAAAGCTTGAAAGACGAATTGAGTGTCGGAATGGAGACAATCACTTCCGAGTGGGCGAACGGCAGCTCCACTGATCCAGCGTCTAGAAATCTATGCCCAAATGCATAGATCCGTTTTCCGTCCACGTAAGTCACCGTGCCGTCGGCCGTCATATTCATGTCGCCCGTAATCAGCCCGACGCTGATCATCGATCCGGGCACAATTTCACTGGCCGCCGACGCTTTTTGCATGGGAGATACACCTTGCTGCAAGTGGAAACCCAATTCGCTGAAACGGCCTGTATAAGCGCTTAACGCTGCCGCCGAAAATCCGGCGAATGACACCGCCACCGGGAAATTTGTTAGCTCGTTCGGCGCAGCCGCTAAGCGCGCGGGCAAAGCCGCCCGTTTCTCGCCCGCGCCGAAGGTGGCGTACGCCAGCATGTTTTCAATCGGCTGAATGCCGGCAATCGGCTCTTTAGAAAATGGAAAGCCTAACGCTACGGCTCCCAGCAGCTTGCCGTCGATATAAACTGGGCTCCCACTCATTCCCTGCAGCACCCCGGTTTCAGCTAGCGGGCCGCCGCTCAGGCGCGCCAACACAATCGTCTGATGCGGACCGAGGTTCTCCAGCACGCCCAGAATCTCCACTTGAAATTCGTCGATGCGCTCGCCCTGAAAAACCGTGCGCCCAACGCCGTGCATCCCTGCGCGCACATCTTTCAGCGGGAAGAAATTCTGCGCTCCGCTTAAACCGGCCAACAAAAGCAGACAGACCAGCACACGCATGTCTTCATCGTACCGATTTCAATATCTCCGCAAGATTCGGATATCAAACGGGAGCATTCCACCGCATACTGCTATCCATGACAACACTTCGCTTCATCGCCATTCCAACGCAAATCGCGGATTATGTTCGGGCTCATCAGAAAGCACCCCAGTACGATCACCCGGCGCATTCCGAAACCGCCGCCGGCTACGGTCCCTGCCGCCATTGCCTGCGGGTATTCCAAGTGGGTCAGGAGCAGCGCATGCTTTTCACCTACAATTCTTTCGAGGGCGTTGAAACACTCCCGTTACCGGGGCCGGTTTTTATCCACGCCAATCAGTGCGAACGCTACACCGAGGAAGCCGGATTTCCGCCCGACCTCCGCGCTTATCCTTTGGTCTTGAACGTTTATGCGCACGGGCCCAAATTGCTGAACCAGATCTTCGCCGCGCCGAACGAAGCAGAAGCGTTGATCCAGGAAGCATTCGCCGAGACGGCCGTGGACTATCTCGAAGTCCGTGACCGCCAGGCAGGCTGCTTCGACTTTCGCGTCGAACGCTGATCCGCGAAACAAAGCGCTCCTAAGGAGTCCATGTGCCTTCCGACACCCAGCCGGTGGTTTTGCCGCTGGTATCCGAGGCGTATACATAACTCTTCAACGCCGCAGTCCCATTAAACGATATCGCCAAGTTCAGCGTGGCTGTCTTGCCGGAAGTGGCGTACGACGAACCGGTCCCATACACCGTGCACGTGCTATTCGATAAACTAGCGCTCGAACCCGGCGTGATGCTGCCGACAAAGCCAGAACTGCTGTCCGTTTTCAGATTAATGGTGTTTGAGCCCACAAAGTACTCGATATAGCACGCATTTGTTCCCGAGAACGTCGTGTTAAGCAGCAGGTACTCGGCGTTGAGCACGTAGCCACCCGCTGTATCGGAAAAGGTGCCGGTAAACGTTTGGCTGGTGCCTGTTCCGGAAAGCGGCGACAGCGATACCACCGACGGCGCCGCTGGTACGGTTGTTCCCCAACTCCCTTCCTGCACCCAGCCGGTCCCGCTGCCATTCTTCTCGGTGGCGGACATATAGATATTTTCCAGCTTCGCCTGAAACGCCGTGCTGAAAGACAGCGCTAAGATCAAGTTCGCCGTGGTGCCTGAAGTTTTGTACGACGACCCTGCGCCCGAAACCGTACACTGGCTGTTCGACAAAGTGTTATTCGATCCAGGTGTTATGCTGCCCACAAAGCCCGAGTTGGCGTCGTTCTTTAAGTAGATTAAATTCGAGCTCGAATAGTATTCCACGTAGCAGGCGTTGGCGCCGCTCGTCGAGGTGTTGACCAGGAATAGCAACGCGCTGAGATCCGTTCCCTGATTAGGATCGAAGTACTTCGCCGAAAAAGTTTGGGAAGGGCCCGATCCTGCATTTGGAGTGAGCAATGTAATGGACGCCGCTCCGGCTACAATCTGGAAGCTCTGCGTGACAAAAGTGGCCGGCGCGTAGAAGGCGTTGCCCGGCTGTAGCGCAACCAGGCTGCACGTACCGACTGTCAACATGGTAGCCGTATTGCCAGTCACCGAACACACGCTCGTCGTGGACGAAAAGAAACTGACGGGCAGTCCTGAGGTTGCAGTTGCACTCAAGGTGATCGTAGCGTTCAGATACTGCTGCGCAATGGCCGGGAAGCTGATGGTTTGTGGAGTCGGCGTAACGGGCGACACCGTAAAGCTTTGAGTAACTGGAATAGCCGCCGTGAAGCTCGCGTTCCCCGGTTGGCTCGCGGCAATAGAACAAATTCCCGGCGTAAGCAAGGTCACCTTGCCGCCCGAAACTGTGCAAACCGTAGTTGTATCGGAAGTGAAAGTCACTGGTAGCCCGGAACTGGCAGTGGCGCTAATGGCAAACGGCGTGGGCGTCAGCGCCAGATTCGGCAGTGCCGAAAAACTAATGGTTTGATTCGGCGTCTTGCGCTGGAGCAGAACGGCGTCCATCGGTTGTAGCGTCAAGGATGTCGCTGCGCTCCCGTCGTTCAGCTTGCTGGCGGAGTAAATATAAACCGCATCCGCGATCAGCGGCCCGCTTCCGCCGTTTGTGACTTGCAGCACCGTAGTGCCGCCGGTTAGATTCAGATTCGTGGCGATGGTGTACCACTGGTCGCCGCCGGCTGCTTGGCTTTGATCCAAGGTCGTCGTCGCCAGCACCTGTGTCCCAGCCATTACGGTATATATGGCGCTCTTCGTCCACGTGCTCGCCGGAGGGGCGGCCGGCAGCCACACCTGAATGGTGTACTGGCCGCTCACCGGAATGCCCAGATTCCATTGCGCGCTGCCGGTGGCCGAATCCAGCTCATGCAACGTGCTTTTCCAGGCATGATAATACGGCGGATTTGCCGTGCGGAATCCGGTATCGAAGGTGTCCACAATCCAAGACCCGGTAGTGCTGAACGCCGCCGCCGAATCGTCCACGATGTATTGGTGCTTTGGCGCCTGCGATCCTGAAAAGTGCGCCAAGCCTTGCTCAAGCGCGACAGTCTGCGTACTGGTCGTTCCGTTCAGCAGCGCAACGCCGTTGGTAAAATCCCGGCGATAAATACGCGTAGGCGCCTGCGTCAGTTGCACGCCGTCCACCCAATAGTTGCCGGCCGAAGTTCCGAAGTAAAAGCCGAAATGCCCGTCATTGGCGGTAACCGGCGCAACGAACGAAACAGAATACTGATGCCATGTGGTGCCTAGCGTGATGTTGGAATCTAATCCGTAAAGTGCATAGCTTGGCGGTCCGCCGGCTGTAAAAAGCGTAATCGTGAGAGGCGAGTCGGCTTTCGCCCAGAATTGCACCGTGTATTCCTTGCCTGCGGTAAAGGAAAGCGGAGATTGCTCCAGATCAACGTGCCAGTTCTCGGTGCCTGCCGATGTCACGTTTACGTGTACCGATGACGTGCCATCCACGAACGTACTGTTATCGAGTGCGGCCGTTGCGGCGACCGAGCCGTCGCTCGTCACCTTGAAGATCCACGGCGACAAGCTGCCTTCGAATCCTGGGTTTACCAACTGGTTGCTGCCGGCGGGCGCGCCGATGAGAGTCGCCGGAGTGACCGGCTGACCCAGGTTGAAGTTGTACTCGTCGTACCACCACGTTACCCCCGCGCTCGAATCGCCAAAATCAAAAATCGAAAACCCATTGTTCATCAGCGACATCCCCAGCCCGAAGCGCATGTTCGGGTAGTACGTTTGCGCGAAGTTCACCACCGACGGAAGCGCCACTGACAAAGGGTAAAACCCATAGCCGTTGGCAATCTGGCTGGGCGGCGAGGATTGTATCGCGGTGATCACCGGCTGCTGGCCTTGCGCGAACCAGCTTTGGTAGCTATCGTACAGCGTGGCGAACGCCATGGTTCCTTCGGTAACATAAACCGCATCGAAAACAAACGAGTCCCCATTGAAGACCGCTAACGAGCGCGGATCGGGAGGCGTTTGATTGATGTGGCCGGCAGCGTAGCCATTGGGAGCCAGCTGTTTATAGTCGGCGATCATCGCGTACACGCCGGCGCTCCACGCCGCATCGAGCGGCCCCGGCAAGTCGGCAATCCCATCGTTATTGGCGTCAATCTTCACCGGGTTGCCATAGACATCCTGCGTGATGTTCGAAATCATGGTCGAGACGTTATCAAAAAACACGCCATCGTACACAAACCCGTTTTGCGTCATCTGGTTATAGGCGAATTGCGCCAGGAACTGTTGCACTTTGGGCTGCGTGAGATTCAGCAAAAAATCGCCCGGATTGCCCGGCCATGTCTGGATCTTTTTTCCGTGAATATCTTTAAGATAGTAGCTGTCATCCGGAACGACAGGGGTGCCCAAGACCGTCTCGGTGGCGTTAATTCGAACCAGCAGCGGCGTATCCGGAGCGGCAGTTCGAATTGTCTGCGCCGCGCTGTTTAAGAAATCACCACCCAGGAAGAGCTGTGTTTGCTCGGCTTCCGAGGGACTGGCCGTGAATAGCGTTTGCCCGTGGAAAACGTTCCCAATGCGTGGGAAATTCCCGGTAGGAACAGGTGTAGGGCTCTGCGCCCCTAGCGGCAACAGCCCGCAACTGAGTGCAATCAATATCGAAGAGAGTATCCGCATTTCGTTTGGTACCACAAGCATCCCATGAAACGCGTATTATTTCAGTAACAGTACTGCCCGCACCAGTTTTCCACCACTATTGCTTCAGTTTGGTTTCCCGGCTCAATCGGTGCCTCTAAGGCCAGTCGGCGGTTCAATTGTACCTACAAGTTTTGCCCGTTTTTGCTATAATTTAGAAGGAATTAGAATCCCCCGCGGTTCCTGCTGATACGATCGCTTTCTAGTGCCTACTCCGGTCCTAGAAGACTAGTAAAGTCCGGTAAGGAGCTACCAAGAAGATAACAATGGAATTTACGGTAAGTAAGTCAGATCTGGTGCGGGAACTCGGCCTCACGCAAGGCGTGGTCGAAAAGAAAACCACCATTCCGATTCTGTCCAACATCCTGGTGGAAACCGACAAAGATCAAATCTGGCTGACGGCCACCGATTTGGAGTTGGGCATCCGCTGCTCGTGTCCGGCCCGCGTGAAAAAGGAAGGCGCCGGCACCATACCCGCCCGTCGCCTGCTTGATTACGTTCGTCTCCTGCCCGATGCCGATGTTCAGGTGAAACTCGCCGACAATCACTGGGCCAGTTTCGTGTGCGGCCGTTCCCGAACCCGCATCGCGGGCATGTCGCGCGAAAGTTTTCCGGAACTGCCGGAAATGCCTGAAGCGCTGGCCAGCATTCCCCTAGGCGTTTTGGCGCAGATGATCAACAGCACCATCTTCGCTATCTCGTCGGAAGAATCGCGCTTCACGCTCAACGGCGCGCTGCTCCTGCTGCGCGCAGACGGCCTTGTCATGGTCGCTACCGATGGCCACCGCCTCTCTCTCATCGAAAAGCACGTTCCCCTGCCTGGCCTGGAAGCGCAATACAAAGCGCTGCTCCCGCGCAAGGCGATGGCCGAAATTCAGAAGCTGGCCAGCGACGATTCGAGCAAAACCGTCGAATTCTCCGGCAACGAAAATCATCTTTTCTTCAAAATCGATAAGCGCCTGCTGTTGAGCCGCAAGCTCACCGGAAATTTCCCCGATTATGAGCGCGTGCTGCCCAAAGATCATCCTCATCACATCGTTCTGCAGCGCGAAGAGCTTAAGGCCGCCATCGAACGGGTCGCCCAGTTCGCCGACGAACGTTCGCGCGCCATCCGCCTGCAGGTTTTGAAAGACGAATTGAAGGTCCATTCTTCTATTTCCGAAACCGGCGAAAGCGAAGAAACTCTGCCGGTAACATATGGCGGCGCGGCCGTCGAAATTGGTTTTAATGCGCAGTACATGCTTGAATTTTTGCGCTCTGTCAGTCAAAGTGAAGTGTCGTTTCACTTTAAAGATTCCAACAACGCGGGCGAATTGCGGCCGCATGGCGGAGATAGCGACACTGTCTACCGCTATGTGGTGATGCCCATGCGCATTTGATTGGGAACCGCACGGCGGCAAAACTGAAATTTCCTGGCAAGCCCGTGAGCGCTTACGCGCGCGGGCGCTTGCTGAAAGTGTGACTAAATTGGCAAAAGACGATAACGACGATAAAGACAAAGGCAATAAAGAAGGCAAGAACGGCAGTTACGATTCAAGTAGTATTAAGGTTCTGGAAGGCCTGGAAGCGGTGCGTTTGCGGCCCGCCATGTACATTGGCTCAACCGGTGAAATGGGTCTTCATCATTTGGTCTACGAAGTCGTTGACAACTCGGTTGACGAAGCGCTGGCCGGCTATTGCACCGAAATCGGCGTTACCATTCACATTGACAATTCGCTCACGGTAGTGGATAACGGCCGCGGCATTCCGGTAGATATGCACGCCGAAGAAGGCGTCTCCGCCGCACAAGTTGTTTTGACCAAACTCCACGCCGGCGGCAAGTTCGATTCCAATACGTACAAGGTCTCCGGCGGCCTGCACGGAGTCGGCGTAAGCTGTGTCAACGCGCTTTCCGAAACCTTCCATTTGGAAGTATGGCGTGAGAAAGCCACCTGGGAACAGGATTACGAAAAAGGCGTTCCCAAAGCGCCGCTGGCTAAAACCGGCAAATCAAATAAGACCGGAACCAAGATCACCTTCAAGCCCGATACCACGATCATGGATGCCAGCGAGTTCAATTTCGATACGCTGGCCAACCGCCTCCGCCAATTGGCGTTTCTCAACCGCGGACTAAAGATCGTCCTCACCGACGAACGCGGTGACAACATCCGGGAAGAGGAGTTTTTCTATAGCGGCGGCATCGCTGAGTTCATTAAACATCTGAATCGCGGCAAGGCTGCCCTGCACGAAAAGCCGATTCACTTCGAAGGCGACCGCGAATTACCCAATGGCGGCATCCTCTACATTGAAGTCGCGCTCCAGTACAGCGATTCTTATTCGGAAAACGTCTTCAGCTTTGCCAACAACATCAATACGGTCGATGGCGGTTCGCATCTCAGCGGCTTCCGCAGCGCCCTCACCCGCACTATCAACGCCGCCGCCGCTTCTGCCGGCCTTATTAAAGACGCCAAAGACAATCTCACCGGCGACGACGTGCGCGAAGGCCTCACCGCCGTTATCAGCGTCAAACTCCCGCAGCCACAGTTCGAAGGACAGACCAAAGGTAAGCTCAATTCCGATATCCAAGGCCAGGTTGTCCAACTAGTCAACGAAAAGCTCGGCGAGTTCTTCGATAAAAACCCAGCCGTCGCCAAGAAAATCATTAGCAAGGCGATTGACGCCGCCCGTGCCCGCGAAGCGGCACGCAAAGCGCGCGATCTAACCCGCCGCAAGGGAGCGCTCGATTCCGGCGGCCTGCCCGGCAAGCTGGCCGATTGCCAGGAGCGCGATCCCGACCGTTGCGAGCTGTTCCTGGTCGAAGGCGAATCGGCCGGCGGCACCGCCAAGTCCGGCCGCGACCGCCGTTATCAAGCCATTCTGCCGCTCAAAGGCAAAATCCTCAACGTCGAAAAAGCGCGCTACGACAAAATGCTGGGCCATGAAGAAATCCGCGCCATGATCACCGCCATCGGCACCGGCATCGGCAAAGGCGAAGACTTCGAACTCGCCAAACTCCGCTATGGCAAGATCATCATCATGACGGACGCCGATGTGGACGGCTCGCACATCCGCACCCTGTTGCTCACCTTCTTTTTCCGCCACATGCAGGAGCTCATCACCCGCGGCAAGATCTTCGTTGCCCAGCCGCCGCTCTACCGCATCAAGAAAGGCAAGAGCGAAAAGTACATCAAAGACGATAAGGAGTTCACCCGCGAAATCCTGCGCCGGGCCACGGAAAATCTCGCGGTGGAACTAGCGCCGGAAGGCAAATCGCCGGCGGTAACTCTGGAAGCAGGCGAACTCCGCAGCTTCCTCATGTCGCTCGATGAATTGGAACAGATCACCGCGCGCCTCATACGCCGCGTGCGCGTTCCGCTGGTGGCCGAAGTGCTGAGCGACATCAGCCTATCTATCGACACCAAAGCCGATTGGCAGGACGAAAAGAACGTCCAGGCCGTCGCCGAGAAATTCAAAGCCGCCAAGCTCGAAGTCGTGGTCGAGCGCGAAGAGGAACACTCCGCCTGGATGGTGGGCTATCGCGATCCCACCAACGCCATGCGCATGATCAACACGGAATTCCTTTCGCTGCCCGAATTCCGCAAAACTCGCGCCCAGGCCAAGCACGTCGCCAAATTCAACAAGCCTCCCTTCACGATCATTAAAGACGGCCAACGCCAGGTCATCCCGAATTGGCGCGAATTGCTTTCAACCGTGAAAACTGAAGGCACCCGCGAAGTCAACGTACAGCGTTACAAAGGTTTGGGCGAAATGAACGCCGAACAACTCTGGTCCACCACCATGAACGCTGAAACACGAACTTTACTCAAAGTGGACTTGGTTGACTTCGCCGAAACGGAACCAATTTTCTCAACGCTTATGGGTGAAGACGTCGAAGCCCGCCGTAAATTTATTGAAGAAAATGCGCTGGACGTCCGTAACCTGGACGTCTAAAAGTGAAAAGGACGAAGGGTAGCGCCGACGGATCGGGGCGATTTAAGCATTTTTTGCGGAACGAAGCCAATTCCCGACTTTTCTTTTTGTTTTCTTAACTTTTGGAGCTTATTTTAATCGCGCTGTAGAAGGCGCTGGCGCGGTAGGGAGCGATACACGGTCAGAATGCCTAAACGCATAATTTTTTTGAGCGCGGATTTGTGGGGAATACTCATGGATTCTCCTTTGCGCCTTCATTCTGCCGGTCTGGGTGAGTGCAGAGGAAATTTATTGTCTGGATGTGACTGAAAACAAGGCAAATATAATTTTGCCGATTTTGTGACCCGCGATTTCGGCGCTGCGCAGCCGACACTTGAGGGGATGAAAACGGGGCGGATCCGAGGATCTTCCGGGCGGGCACGTTCTCGGCTTAAAGGGGTGCTTTCGTATCGAGCGAT
>Ga0182012_10001621_pt1 | contig 24469 bp, 23 predicted proteins | sample 612S2SmetaG_FD_120486 | JGI IMG/M metagenome (GOLD analysis project Ga0182012, IMG submission 120486) | Permafrost microbial communities from Stordalen Mire, Sweden - 612S2S metaG | ecosystem: Environmental > Terrestrial > Soil > Wetlands > Permafrost | place: Sweden: Stordalen | collected... | reverse complement strand
CAATTCAGTCCGAATCCGACGACGCCAACGAGCACGGCGACAGTGACGTTCAACTCGACGACAGCGACGCCGCCCGGGTCTTATAACGTGACGATTACCGGGACGGACACGAGCGGCGTAAAGGCGACGGCAACCGTTGGCCTTTATATAGATTCGCCGGCGCAGTAGAGGTCGAGGGGAGGGTTTGATTGGGCACTTTCTTCCCTCCCTTGGATCTAAACCCTTGTGCGGGTCGATTGTGGGAGAAACGGCGGTCATGAAAATAAAGAACAGGAATGACAGGACTGAAACTCTGCCCTTCCAGTCACAGCTGCGAATAGGAAGTAGATGGCGGCCCCACCGAAAGCTGCGAGGGCAGACCAAACTACGACCGAACCAATCGACTCCTGGGTGGTGCTTGCACTTCGAGAGATCGGGTTGGATTCACCGGTATAGAATAACCGTTCGGCGCTGATGAAACGCGGAGGCCCCGTGAAATTCCTACTGTCCCCTTTCCTGTTTGGTGGCAAGTGCGCAGCAGGTGCGGCAACTCGCGGAAGCGCTTGATTCTTTTCTGCCGCCTTCAGTTTTTCGTAGGACTTGAGGAAGTCCTGGATTCGATCTTTTTTCAACCATGGGTTGCGGAAGAATTTGTCGGCGGTGGTGTTGAATAAAACGGGATCGTCGAAGTGTGTCAGCGAGCATCCAAAAACATATTTTTTTGACCGGCCGCCGGATAGGGCAACATCATCCGCGCTGCAGGCGCCATCATCCGACCCATTAGCCGTGCGCGAGGCGATTGCTGACAACCTCCGTTCAGCCCATGGCCGAGTTCGTCTGAATCTGCCGCCGACGCCCGCAGTCGCCCAACTTCCGGATTGCCGATTCGGAAATAATCTGGGTGTTCACTTCAACGACTAGCGCGTTTTGCGGCAAAATGGAGGATGCGGATAGATCAACCCTAAGGCGGCTAGTCGCGGGTAAGAAAGGCCGAAGTGGCATGGTGCATCCCAACTTCGGTAAGTTCTGGGCGCACCCAGAGCAGAAAGATAACTACGAAGTCGTGAATATGCCCGTTGGACTAAGTCGAGCGGGAGTTGAGGCCTGTCTGGAACCTCTCCGGGGTGATGCGTGGGCCAACCCTAATGATAAGGACAACTTCGCTTTATCGGGACAGAGTACTCCGAACCCTAACCAGCCGTGTGTCTCTATGGATTCGAACGGGATTAGAGTTTTAGGAGCCAACACACCCTGCAAGCAACCGGAGATTGAAAAAGCTTCTGCAGCAATTGCATCCTCGACCGCCATCACTCTAGACGGCTCATACAAGCACAACAGCCCCAAAGGGCAATGGGGCCGGGGTATGGCGAACAACAATGTATTGCGGCAACTCTCCTGAGAGCTGGGTGCGCGGTAGCGCAACCCTCGACCCGAGTTCTGGGTTCTTGAGTCTGACGGTGCAACTAGAAACCGATTCAACTTCTGCGGGGCCGAAGGGAAGAGTTGTTTCCGCCCTGAAAGATGCAAGTGGGAAGACCATCGCGACTGCTAGTTCCGGTGAGATCGGAACGGGAGGTAAGTCACCCGGATGGGCTGCAATTCGCAATTATACGGGCCATGCGACTAGCGACCCTGGAACGGCCAGTCGGGTGACATCTATTTACCTGGACGCCCAATGCACGTGGTCATTGGACCGGCTTTTTAATATCGGCATGGCACCGTCAATGACGCGTTTAAGATCGCCGTCGCAATCGGTTCACTTTGAACCGCAATGAACTAGACTATAGGGTACACCTTTAAGAACTGTGCGGTTCGCACCTGAACAAATGCCGCGTGAAACTGCATCACAGATGAGCGTGATCATCTCCGCTTTGGACGCCCCCACTTCTCCGGGGCCAGGGCTCATCCTCATGCAACCGAGCCCGATGGCCGATACCTCCGGCCCGCTCCTCCCTAATTTCCGCTTTTGCATGGTGTCTCCGGTATGATCTTCACTGTTGCAGAACGAGAGCGTTCGCTGATCATAGGCTCAAGATATGGGCTTGTTTTGTACCTTGCCCGGTAGGCGTTGTCAATTTGTTCATTCCTTGATTTATCCATAACCGCTTCGAACGTAACTTCTTTCGTGATCCCTGCGGCGTGGATGCGGCCGCGTTGTTGCCGTATCGCGGCTTTATACCAACTGGAAGATGTGCCGCTGTAAGCTCGCACATAAAGCGTATCGCCCACCACTACAGACCAAATCCAAGTCGGTGTGCCGAACGTTACGCCATCCTCGCGCAACGGCGCAATGTGCAAATCGTCCGTCTTGCTGATCTTTTCCAAATCATCTTTAGACCAGAAATTCATCGTTCTTCGCTCCGAATCAATATCACTGCTGTGCCGTCTGCCGCTTATCGAATACGTCTTTGACAACCGGCAACGCGGAAAATGCATTGGGCCATCCCGCATAGAAAGCGAGATGCGTCAGCACTTCGGATGCCTGGACTTGAGTCAACCCGTTGTCCATGGCGCGGCCCAGATGATAGGTGATTTGGGCAACCTGAGCGGAGGCAATCAAAGCGCTCACCGTGACCAGGCTTCGTTCGCGCGGGGCAAGAGCGGGCCGAATCCAAAGATCGCGGAAGAGCAGATCAGTCGTGTTCTTCACCAGCCCCGGCGCAATAGCCCCATAGTTGGCGCTGACTTGCGTCGACCTTTGTTTTTCGGCTTCCTCGTTTAGCGGAAGCAACTGCTACTTTGCCGGAGGAAGATGATCGCTGCCAATGCCGCGCTGCCGGAAAATCTCTCTTGCCACGGAAACGGCTGCCATCGCATTCGGCCAGCCGGAGTAGAAGGCCAGGTGAGTAATGATCTCCGAAAGTTCACCCGGCTTGACACCGTTGTCCAGCGCCAGAGCGAAGTAATACGGCATCTCATTGCTTTGCATTCGTGCAATCAGAGCGGCTACCGTCACGATACTGCGGTCGCGCGGCGAAAGCTCGGCCCGTTTCCACAAGCCGTGCATAAGCGCCTCCTTCGTGTAGTGCTCCAGTGCCGGTGAAACCGCGCCAATGTCTTCGTTGTTCATGCTCTTTGTTCCCATCACCTTACTCTCTTCAGTAAAGGCGGGACTTGCTGCCCATAAAGCAGCTATGATCAAATCCCGCCGCGTTCCGTGCATAACGCCAACTCCTCCGATTTGTTAACGCATAATGAAGCCGCCATCGACGGAGATGGATTGTCCGGTGACATAGCTCGCGGCCGAACTGCAAAGCCACAGGACGGCGTCGGCAACCTCCTCGGGTTTGCCCATGCGGGCCATCGGCACGCTCTTCTCCATCGCCTTCAAGGCTTCCCCCTGGCCGCCCGCCACCATCTGCTCGGCCATTGGCGTCCAGATAAGGCCTGGACAGACCGCGTTGACGCGAATGCCGCGCGCAGCATATTCAAGCGCGGCGCTTTTTGTGAATCCAATCACGCCGTGCTTGGCCGCATGGTAAATGCCACGCTCAGCGCCTCCTACAAGCCCGCCCAGCGAAGAACAGTTCACAATGGCTCCGCTTCCTTGCTGGCGCATTTGTTGCAGTTCGAACTTCATTGAGTTCCAAACGCCACGCAGGTTAATGCTCATCACACGGTCGTAATCTTGCCCGGTTGTGTCGGCCGTCTCCGCCAGCACATTTTGAACCCCGGCATTGTTATATGCGGCATCCAGGCGTCCGAAGGCGGCAACCGTCTGTTTCACCATCAATTCCACTTGTGCGTCATCAGAGACGTCGCAGCGGATGGCCAGCGTCTTGTGTCCTTTATCAGCGAGTTCTTTCGCCGCAAGCTGCACTGCTTTTTCATTCCAATCAGCTAAGGCCACCGCTGCCCCCGACTCTGCGAACGCTTTAGCCGTGGCCAGGCCTAATCCAGACGCCGCTCCCGTCACCAGAGCCACTCTGTTTTCAAATGAGATATTCACTTCTTCATTTCTCCTTGTCTTGTTTGTTGAGCTGATTTTTGGCAAGCCGGTACTGTTCGTCCGTCACTTTTTCAAGCCAGTTCACCGCGACGCCATCAACCTGTTCCTGCACGGCGATGTGCGTCACTGCGCTGGTGGGCGTTGCTCCGTGCCAATGCTTCACACCGGGCGGAATCCAAATAACATCACCTTGGTGCATCACCTGCACGGGGCAGCCCGATTCTTGTATCCAGCCCACTCCCTCCGTCACAATAAGCATTTGACCCAGCGGATGAGTATGCCACGCCGACCGGGCTCCCGGTTCAAACGTGACATGTCCGCCGCTTGACCGGCTCGGTTGATTCGCGCTGAAGAGCGTTTGAACACGAACAGAACCAGTAAAGCGCTCTGCTGCCCCCGTTATCGTTGTTTGCGCTGCTGTTGGCGTGATTGTAATCTGCGGAGTTTTCATTTGGCCACCTCCGCCAACGTCAGCAATCATTAGCAAAAACACTAAAATGGCTATTGGGTTTCTCATGTCCAGGCCTTGCCCTTCACTCTTTAAGCCTATAAATCGCAGCGGTTCCTTGCTTTCCTGATCCTGTCAATTTGTTGCACAATCCTGTTCGCCCTTTGAATTTTGTGCATATAGCTTTGGCGTTTGGGTTTACCCTGAAGTGGGAGGTTCATGTTGCTCAAACGCAGCGGCGGCGCAGGGTCGCCACATCCGGCCGTGCCAGATCCAGTTGTCATGGAGATGCGGCGCACACTCGCTCAACGCATTAGGCATTTCGCGGTGCAGCCGGGAGAGTATCCGACTGCCATACCGGAGTTATCGCTTTATCACAGAACTGCGCCCACTCCCTGCTTCCGCGCTTCCTATGAACCAGGCTTGAGCATCTTCGTGCAGGGACGGAAGCGGATTCTGCTGGGAGGAACCGAGTATCTCTGCGACAGCTCGTCGTTCCTGCTCTCGTCAATCGACGTGCCGGCGCAAAGCCAGATCATCGAAGCTTCGAAGAGTGTACCGTTGCTGTGTATGTTCCTGCGCCTGAATATGCCAACTGTCCGCGAAGTGGTGAGCCTCGACGACTTGCCGGAGACACCCGCCTCAAGCCATCGACAGGGACTTGCTGTCGGCCAGACGACGGTCGGTCTCCTGAAGGCTGCTTTGCGTTTGCTTGAACTTCTTGACACGCCGCAGGACATACCATTCCTGGCTCCGTTGGTTCATCGCGAAATTCTTTATCGCATCCTTCAGACGCCGCAAGCCGGGCGGTTGCGCGCTCTCTCCACCAGCGGGGATCTGGGACAACGAACCGCGCGGGCCATCTCCTGGCTGAGAGCCAATTATGCCAAGCCCTTGCACATGGAAGAGCTGGCATCGACCGCGCGAATGGGCGTTTCCACTCTGCATCATCAATTCCGCGCTCTAACGGCGATGAGTCCGCTGCAGTATCAGAAACAACTGCGGTTGGAGACAGCGCGGCAGCGAATGTTAATGGACGGACTTGATGCCACAAGCGCGGCGTATGAAGTTGGCTACGAGAGTGTGAGCCAGTTTACTCGCGAATATAGCCGCTTCTTCGGTCAGCCCCCGGTTCGCGACGTCAAAGCTTTGAAAGCCAGCAACACCTCGGTTGTTGTCAGCGCCCTGTAGAGCAAATATGAAAACGAAGCAAATGCTAAGGCTTGCGCTGCTGTTGACAGCGTGTTGCTTTTTCCTGGCTAGCCAACGCGGATACCCTGAAGGGGTGCAGGAACCGCTTGTGAGACTCGCTGAACTTGAGATTTTTACAGATCAGTTAGGCGCTTATACGGCAGCTCTCAAAGAAGAGATTGCCACGTCAGTTCGGGTGGAACCAGGAGTCTTGACCTTGTATGCCGTTTCCGTCAAGGATCATCCCGAACAGATTCGCCTTTTCGAGGCATACCGCGATAGCTCTGCTTATCATGCGCACCTGCAGTCACCGCACTTCAAAAAGTATAAAGAGCAGACCCGGCTGATGGTCAAGTCCCTGACACTGCTGGAAACCGACACAATTCTGCTCGCATCGAAATCCAGATGAGTGCCCGGTGGAGGGCGTGTTGTCGGCATGTCGGACAAGTGACACATTTGGTCATTCCGCTTAACTCCCAGTTTACGGGGCATTCGGAAACTATCCATGCATGTGCCGGTGAAGTCATTTGGAGGAAGCTGTGAACGTGAGATGGCTAATAGAGTGGCACGTAACTCAGGCCCTAAGTGCTTTTATATCGGGCTGATCTGCCTTCGGGTGATCGCCAACCGCGCGATCGCATCGGCATGAATGCCCGCACAATCGACCAGCGGGAACTCGGCGGTCTTTTCGTTGAAGGCCAACGCGAGGTCGGTACCCCCAAGCAAGACCGCCTCGGCGCCCTGGTCCCTGAGCAAACGGTGGCTCACGTCATTGAACACCGAACGTTGAGCCTCAGTCACAACTTCGCCGTTTGACGCTTTTATCGCGGATAAAGGCCTGGTTGTCCTCAGTTCGTATCGAGGAAAGCGTGCGCAGTATCCGGGTTGCACCCGTCTACCTTTGACGTTTCCCTTATCGCCGTTTCGCGGCAATGTCACGATAACCGACAACACGGACCGGCGGATGCTAAACACGCTGCCCTTACTTGATCCTCAGGCAATCCAATCAGTTCTTCAGAGGTGGGCCATTGTTGACGAATATGACGCATCTACTGCCCCGTAGACGTTTGCAGTGCTCAGTTGAACACTCCTCTAATGCGGCCGGAACGTCTTTCCCGTTTCTAGCAAAGTCTTCAATCGCGAAAGAATCCGAGGCCATCCATCCGCATTCTGAGCATATGTTGGATCGTCATCGGCCCATTCATCGTTGGTTACTACAACCTTCACGGCTTCGGTCTCCGGTGTTAGCTCCACTTTCACTTTTGACATCACGGCTCCCTCGCCCATGCCGAACTTGTACTCTAACAGCTTCGGCGGATCCGCCCGCAGTATCTCACCCGTCACATACCGCATAGGCTTGCCATCCTTACCCGGACCAGACCAAGTCATCGCCCCGCCAGGTTTCAAGTCGACCTCAAAGTCGGCACCCATAAAGATTTTCTGATTCGCCTCCTTTGAAACAAACCCATCCCATACCTTCTCCACGGGAGCGGCAATGTAATACGTAAAAATCAGTGGGACCTTCTCCATCAATCCTCCAGGCACTCTGCCTGCCCCAAACTCTAGCAAAATTTATTTCGCGAGATCATGGCGTCTGCTCATGGAACCCAACGCCGGTTGCGGCCGTTCAACGGCGTGCTGGGATCGCTGGTAACGTTCGAGACCGGAAAACTTTTGAAGGGCGCTAGCCGGCCTTTACGCCTACTTGTTTCAAGAGCGGCTCCCATTCGAGGCGGCCGCGAATTAACGAGGAGCAGAAAAAATGAAGAGAATCGTATTTCCGCTGATGGCTTTGGCGCTGGCCGTGATTGCGTTGGCCGCAACCGGCGACGGTAAGAGGTTCGGAGCCCGCGATCCGAGGGGCTGTCCGTCGTTGAAAGAGCCGACTCGAGGCGCACCTTCAGCGACGCAGGTGAAGCAGATTTTGTCTTGCCAGGCAGAAAGCCTCCAGCGCTCTGGGGCGGTAGGCGACCTTCTCTATCTTGTGACGGATGTCTCCGTTGAGATCGGTAAGGGACACCCGTTCAATGTGCTCACAGATTCCTACAATTCGGTCGACCCGTCGCAGCCCGTGTACCCGATCCGGGGCACATATACCGCGTGGCAGTGCGCCGTGGTGGGAAGCATTGGCGCTCCTGCTGGTAAAAACTGCGCCAGGAACGCTGCGGTCCCGATGACCGGTAACTGTTACAAGGACACCTTTGGCGATTGGCATTGTAACCTTTGCTGCCAGATGGGCTCCAACCAAAAAACCGGCTTTGCACCACCAACCAATTACTAATTCGCCAGAGCGAGACACTTAACGACGGATTGCCCCCCGCGCGCAGCTCGTCCGCCTCGCCGTGCGGCCACATCTTAGCGGTCATGGGACTGCGCCTCTTGTCAAGGCGCAGCGACAAACAGCTTCAGCACAAAGAACGAAGCAGCGGCGACGGCAGCGGCTGAAGGAATGGTTAGAACCCGAGCCATCACAATGTTGGCAGCCATTGTCCAACGCACGGCGCGCACGCGCTGAATTGATCCTACTCCCGCAATTGATCCGGCCACCACATGCGTTGTCGACACAGGCAGGCCCAGATGCGTAGCCAACAAGATAGAAATGGCTGCTCCTGTTTCCGCGGCAAAACCACTTCGGGGCTTGAGGCGCGTAAGTCGGATGCCCATGGTTCTTACCACCCGCCAACCGCCGCTCAACGTTCCTAATCCCATGGCAGAAGCCGAAAGTATGATGACCCAATAAGGCACGTGAAAGTCACCCTGTACGTGCCCGGCGACAAGCACCGCTGTGATGATACCCATTGTCTTTTGGGCGTCGTTCGTGCCATGCGCACCGCTGAGCAGCGCGGCCGAAAGGAGTTGCGCGTGGCGGAAATAGCGATCCATTCTGGCGGGTGTCCAGCGGTGAAACACTCGATATACCAGAACCATCAGCGCGAAGCCGAAAGCCATGCCTAAAGCCGGTGCGAGCACGATGAACAGTAGTGTGCTGGGCCAGCGCCCAACGATGAGTCCGTGCAAACCTGCTTTTGCCACGGCTGCTCCTGCATAGCCGCCAATCAAGGCATGCGAGGAGCTAATGGGCAATCCGAAATACCAGGTGAGAATGTTCCAGGCTATGGCGCCCACCAATCCGGCCAGAAGCACGTAAGGCGTGACGATATCGGTGTTGACAAAGCCTCGACCAACCGTGGCCGCTACGCTGGTTCCAAAAACGATGGCAGCTAGAAAATTGCAGAGCGCCGCCATGATGACGGCCTTGCTGGGACTGAGTACGCGCGTGGCGATGACGGTTGCCACTGAGTTGGCTGCATCGTGGAAGCCGTTGACGAAGTCGAAGATGACCGCAATTGCGATGATGACAACAATCAGACCCAAGCCGGTCATAGTCTAAAGATTCTTGACCGTAACATTTTGCAAAACGTCTGCTACGTCTTCACAGCGGTCGGTCACGCTCTCCAATAGCTCATAGATCTCCTTGTGTTTGATGAGCGAAAGCGCGTCCATTTCCGAGCGGAACAGGATTGCCAGTTGTGTCCGTTCAATGGCATCCGCCTGATTTTCGATGCGATTTACTTCCACGCAGTGCTCGTGGCAAGACTTACGGTCGCGCAATCCTTCTACCGCTTTGGCCAGAGATTGACAGGCGTCATCAATGAGTTGTCCGAGGCGCACGGCGGGTTCCGGGATGGGGTCGAGACGATAGGCGACAATGCGGAACGTGGTGTCTTCAATGCCGTCCAGGACGTCATCAATCGCGGTGGCAAGAGTCTGGATGTCTTCGGGATCAAAGGGTGTTAGAAATGTGGCTTGCAGTTTGCGAAAGATCTCGTGGATGACTTCGTCGGCATTGCGCTCAATGGTTTCCATCTCCTTTTCGACGCTGCACATTCCTTGATAGCCGCCGTTCAATCCGCTCACCAGAAGACGAGAGGATTGGCAGAGCATCTGGACATGCTGGTTGAACAGATCGAAGAACTTTTCTTCGCGCGGCAACAAGTTCATAAGCACCGATCTTAAACCATGCGGCGCTTTTGGGACTTGAATTGGGATGGGGCGCGCGAACTAGTTGCGCGCTGAGCTTGAAGTGGCTACGGTGCGGGGACGCAACTGAGCATCTTCCAGGCGTTTGGCGTCTTGGTAGGTGAAGATCATGCGGTGAATCACCGTCAAATTGCCGAGGACTGCGATGACCCAGAGCACGGGCGCCATGCGGTCAAAGAGCGCGCCGATGATGAGGAGAACCACCCGCTCGGGCCGTTCGAGAAAACCGACTTTGCAGGTAGGGATGATGTTCTCGGCTCGCGAGCGCGTGTAGCTGATCATGACCGAGGCCGTCATGACGGTGGCGGTAAGGACTACATAGAACGGTCGGTTGATTGTGCCGTAGTAAACCAACAGGCCCATGAGCAGAGCAAGGTCGGAATAGCGATCCAGCACGGAATCAAAGAAGCCGCCAAAGCGGGTGACTTGGTTCGTGGCACGCGCCACGCGGCCATCGACCATGTCGAACAATCCGGCAAAAATAATGATCGCGCCAGCCCAGCGAAAATTTCCGATCGCCAGAAATGTAGCCGCCACGATATTAATAACCAAGCCGAGGAAGGTCAGGACGTTTGGGTTAATCTTAGAAAGCGCCAACCCACGCACAATCAGACGAATAATTTTGTTGGCTCCGAAGCCGATTGCGCGCGTGTATGTCATTTAACTATTCCCTCTACGTAGATGCGGGTGCGTCGTGAATTGTTGTCAAACTGAGAATTTCCATTTCCCGTAGACCGCCGGGGATTTGGATTTTCACCGTATCGCCAACTTTCTTACCAAGCAATCCCTTACCAATGGGGGAACTGGTGGAGATTTTGCCCTTAGAAACGTCTGCCTCTTCGCTCGTAACCAAATTGTAAGTCGCTTCTTCGTCTTTGTCGATATCCAGTACTACCACTGAAGAGCCCAGCCCAACACGGTCGCGCGGGATTTTGGTGACGTCCACCATAGAAAATTCACGCAATCGTGACTGAAGTTGGCCAAGGCGGGCATTAACGTAGGCCTGACGTTCCTTCGCAGCGTGATATTCCGCATTTTCGCTCAGGTCACCGTGGGCGCGCGCCTTCAGGATCTCTTTGGGTAACTCGTTCCGGAGCTCATATTCGAGCGCCATGATCTCATCCTGAATTTTTTTCTTTAACGCGTCCATCTTGCTCCAACCATTATAGGGAAATGCTGTAACTAGAGCCACTTGCAGGCAATTCCCCGCACGGTTTTAAGGTGGTCTAAGGATAAGCTCGACAGGGTTAAGTCAAGCTGTTACAATGACCTATAGAGGATTTTGCCCGCCCCATGGCCACCAAACAGCCTTTCGCCACCGGCGCCCAAGTTGAGCACACCAAGTTCGGCTTTGGCTCAGTTATTTCTTGTAGTGACGATTACATTGTAATCAAATTTGACGATCACGGTGAGAAGAAATTCATTACTTCGATCATCATTCCACCGCCGCCAGGAGTCAGCGCTCTGAAAAAGAGTGATCGCCAGCCGCCGGTTGAGAAACGTCGCGCCGCCCGTAAAAAGGCAGCAGCGCCAGCCCCTGCGGCTACCACCACCTAACGTAATCCAACCGGGAAAGGTTAAGGAATCGTGAAGATCGGCATTGTTGTTTTCCCCGGAAGCAATTGCGACCACGACGCTTGGTACGCAGTGAGCGAAAACCTCCAGCAGCAGGCCGAATTCGTCTGGCACGAATCGGCCACACTGGGCAATCTTGATGCGGTGATTCTGCCGGGCGGGTTTTCGTATGGCGATTACCTGCGCTGCGGGGCCATCGCCAAATTTTCGCCGGTGATGGCGGCGGTCAAGAAGTTTGCGACGGAAGGAGGCTTGGTGCTGGGTGTCTGCAATGGTTTCCAAGTGCTGACCGAAGCTGGGCTTCTGCCTGGTGCGCTGCTGCGTAATGCCAACCTGAAATTTGTTTGCAAGCCGGTGACACTGGAAGTGGCCACAACCAATTCCCCGTTTACGCAGGAAGCGAAAAAGGGCCAGCGCCTTACGATTCCGATTGCGCATGGTGAAGGCTGCTACATTGCCGATGAAAAAACCCTTGATCAATTGGAAGCGGAAGACCGCGTGACGTTGCGTTATATCGACAATCCGAACGGTTCGTTGCGCAACATTGCCGGCGTTCTTAACGCGGAGCGGAATGTGATGGGCATGATGCCGCATCCAGAACGTGTGGCCGACCCGTTGATGGGCGGCACAGATGGCTTGGCGATTTTGCAATCGCTGGCGCATGCGGGAGCGGTTGCTTCCCGGTCATGAGCACCAGCCAGATCACGCCGGACATTGTTTCCGCACACCAGCTATCGCCTGACGAATATAAAAAGATATTGAGCTTGCTTGGGCGCGAGCCAAGTTTGACGGAGCTCGGGATTTTCGGCGTGATGTGGAGCGAGCATTGTTCCTACAAGAGCACGCGAGTTCATTTGAAAAAGCTGCCAACGGAAAGCGCGCATGTGCTGCAAGGGCCGGGCGAGAACGCGGGCATCATCGATATTGGCGACGGAATCGCGATCGCTTTCAAAATTGAATCTCATAATCATCCGAGTTTTATCGAGCCCTTCCAAGGTGCCGCTACGGGTGTGGGCGGAATTTTGCGCGACATTTTTACGATGGGCGCGCGGCCGATTGCGGTGATGGATTCGATTCGCTTCGGGCGGCTGGATGATCCGGAAACGGGCGCGCGTAACCGGCGCATTCTGGAAGGCGTGGTGAGCGGCATTGCGCATTATGGCAATTGCTTTGGCGTGCCTACAGTAGGCGGCGAATGCGTGTTTGAGAAGAGCTACGAAGGCAATCCGCTGGTGAACGTGTTTGCGCTTGGCGTATTTAAACACAACGAAGTGTTTTATGGGAAAGCGACAGGCGTGGGCAATCCTGTCATTTATGTAGGTGCGAAGACGGGGCGCGATGGTATTCACGGCGCGTCGATGGCATCGGCGGAATTTACGGAAGAGTCGAAACAAAAGCGGCCTAACGTGCAAGTGGGCGATCCGTTCATGGAAAAGCTGTTGCTGGAAGCGTGCCTGGAAGCGATGAAGACGGGCGCGATTGTCGGCATTCAGGATATGGGTGCGGCGGGATTGACTTCTTCCACTTGCGAGATGGGCAGCCGTGCGGGTACGGGGGTTGAGATTGATTTGGCGCAAGTGCCGCAGCGCGAAGTGGGCATGACGCCGTACGAAATGATGCTCTCTGAGTCGCAGGAGCGCATGCTGCTGGTGGCCGCCAAAGGGCGTGAATCCGAGATCCTCACTGTGTTCAAGAAGTGGGGGCTGGATGCAACCCAAATCGGCGTGGTGACGAATGACGGCATGTTGCGGGTGAAAAATCACGGCGTTACGTTCGCCGAGATCCCGAACCGTGCGCTGGCCGACGAAGCGCCGAAATACAATCGTCCGTTTACCAAGCCGCTGCGCACTGCGCCGTTGACTGGGCCGGCGATTCATAGCAAAGATCTGAATGCGGATTTGAGGGCGCTGCTTTCGTCGGGCGATCTGTGTTCGAAGCGCTGGATTTGGGAGCAATACGATTACCAGGTTCGAACCAATACGCTGGCGGGTCCGGGTGCGGAAGCGGCGATCGTACGCATCAAAGGGACGAATACTTCGGTGGCGATGTCGCTGGATGGCAATGGGCGTTATTGCGCTCTTGATCCGCGCGAAGGGACGAAGCTGATTGTGGCGGAGTGCTGCCGGAATCTTTCAACCGTCGGCGCGCTGCCGATTGCGACGACGAACAATCTGAACTTTGGCAATCCGGAGCGGCCCGAGATCATGGCGCAGATTGTGGAATCGATTGAAGGCTTGGCTGAGGTCTGCAAGTTTTTTGAAGTTCCTGTGACCGGCGGGAACGTGAGCCTTTATAACGAGACCCTTGGTACGCCGATTGTGCCGACGCCGGTGGTGGGCATTGTGGGCACGCTGCCGACTGAGCTGCCGGTGCCGCTGCGATTCCCTGGCGCTGGCCTGACAGTAGTTTTGCTGGGTGGTTTGGGCAGTGCTGGCGCAGATGAAATGGGCGGGACACAGTACGCCAAGGTGATTCAGAATTCGCTTTATGGCTTGCCGCCGAAGCTGGATATGGCTTATGAGAAGCGGGTGCAAGCCACTGTGCGCGAGTTGGTGCGTGCGAAAGCGGTTGCCTCGGCCCACGATTTGGGAGAAGGCGGACTGGCTGTTGCGTTGGCCGAATGCTCGTTTGGGGACAACAACATAGGCGCGGATATCCGGCTCGCCTCGGCTTTGGCTCCGGAAATCCTGCTTTTTCATGAATCCCCGTCGCGAATTTTGGTTTCGACACAAAAGCCCGAAAATGTTTTAGCCGCTGCGCAAATAAATAACATCCAAGCGATGCCAATCGGCGTTACAATTGAGGCAAGAGTGACGATTCGTAACCGAACCGAAATCTTGATCGACAGTGCAGTCGAAGACCTCAAGGGCCCATGGGCTCATGCATTAGAACATCTCCTCCACAATCCAGTACTGGTGTAAACACAAACACGATGCAAAACAGTTTCGATGCGTCCGAGGAAGTTCCGTTTGACAAGCTGCATGAAGAATGCGGCGTGTTTGCGATGTACGGCCACCCCGAAGCGGCCAACCTTGTCTACCTGGGGCTGTACGCTTTGCAGCATCGAGGACAAGAGAGCGCCGGCATCGCATCGAGTGACGGACGAATCATTTACTGCCATCGCAAGATGGGGCACGTGGCCGACATCTTTACGCCGGATGTTCTGAATCAATTGCCGGGTAAATTGTCGATTGGGCATACGCGCTATTCCACTGCGGGCGATACAGCTCTGCGCAACGCACAGCCGCTTTCGGTGGCTTACAGCAAAGGGCAAGTAGCCGTGGCGCACAACGGCAACCTGACAAATGCCGTTGAACTGCGCAACGAGTTGGAAGCGGACGGGTCCATTTTTCAATCGACCAGTGACACGGAAGTGGTTTTGCACTTGGTGGCGCGATCTAGGGAACGCACGCTGGCGGGTGCGTTACGCGACGCGCTGTTGCAAATTGAGGGCGCGTTTTCGTTGGTGTTTCTGGCAGAAGATCGCATTATTGTGGCGCGCGATCCACATGGGTTTCGTCCGCTTGCCATGGGTCGCCTGCAGTTAGGTGACGGTAAATTTGCGACGGTGTTTGCCTCGGAAACCTGCGCGTTTGATTTGATCAATGCCGAATACACGGGCGAAGTGGAGCCTGGTGAGATGGTGATCATCGGGCCAGAAGGCATGACTCGCGAGTTTTACACCAAGCCGGAGAAGACCGCGCATTGTGTGTTTGAACATGTTTACTTTGCGCGGCCCGATTCGTTAGTGTTCGGCAAACCGGTTGCTGAGTCGCGCGAGATGATGGGCCGTTTGCTGGCCAAGGAACATCCGGTGGACGCGGATGTTGTTGTTCCAGTGCCTGACTCCGGCGTGGCCGCCGCGATTGGATACGCCGCCGAATCTGGCATTCCTTATAAGCAAGCGCTGATTCGAAATCACTATGTAGGCCGGACGTTCATTGAACCGTCGCAGGCGATTCGCGATTTCGGCGTGAAACTGAAGCTCAATCCAGTACGCCACTTGCTGGAAGGCAAGCGCGTGATTCTGGTGGACGATTCGATTGTCCGCGGCACTACCAGCCGCAAGATTGTTCGGATGGTACGCAGTGCGGGTGCTGCTGAAGTGCATCTTCGCATTTCCTGCCCGCCGACGATTTCGCCTTGTTACTACGGCGTTGATACCCCGTCGCAGCGGGAACTGATCGCGGCCAATAACTCTATTGAAGAGATACGGGAGTTTGTGGAGGCGGATTCGCTCGCTTATCTAGCGCTCGATTCATTGGCCGATGCGGTGCACGACCGAACGGGTAAATTCTGTTATGCGTGTTATACCGGAAGTTATCCGACACTTGTGCAGATAGATGAAGGCACTCTTGAACGGGCGCTGGGATAGGGAGGCAGACGGAAGCGTCTGCCCCACCAACACCCTCTAGAAGTAGAATTTGGCTCCTAGCTGGACTGTCCTTCCCGGAAGTGCGGAGAGCACTCTCCCAAAGTTTGAACTCTCGATATTTCCGTTCACGCCAGATCCGCCAGTGGTACTGGTTTGGGTGGAAAACTGGGTGTGATTGAAGATGTTGTAACCCTCCAAGCGAAGTTCGATGAAGCGTTTTTCTTCCTTGTTCATGTAGACGCGTTTGGCGAGCGTGAGGTCGGTATTGTTGAGGCCCGGACCGTGGAAGCTGTTGCGGCCGCTGTTTCCCAACGTGCCAATCGGGGCCACCGCAAAACCGTTGGGATTGAAATAATAATAATTATTGGGCGTGCCCGTTCCCAAGACATTGTTTGTAAAAGTTGAGTTTCTGGGATTGGTGATTTGCGGAGAACTGACCGTGTTGGCGGTGTCCCAGCATCCGTAGTAGGAGTAGCCATCGCATTGAAGCGAGGTGAAGCCGGTGTCAGCAATGTTGATGGGGAAACCGGTTTGGAAAGTGGTAATGCCGGCCACATGCCAGCCATCGAGCACGGTTCGAGTTACCAGGTTCGACCAGTAACGACTGAGGTGGGGAATTTCGTAATCGTAATTGATCACAAACCTCTGCCGCGCGTCATAGGCCGAATCGCCTTTGCTTAACGCAAAATTGAACGGATCTTCGGCGCGTTGTCCAAAGCCGCTGTTCTCGAAGCCGGAAGTGTCGTCAATGGAATGGCTGAAGGTGTAGCTGGCTTGAAAAGCAAGACCATGGGTAAAGCTCTTTCGGAGGCTCGCCTGCATGGAGTTATAGCTTGACACGCCAACCGTGGCTTGCGTTCCGACGGAAGCGAAGATGTTGCCGGGCGCGTATAAGGCGTTCTGGGGAAAACTGGTATGTTGACTGCCGCGGTTTTGTATGCAGGCGGGGTCGGCGGCACAAGCGGCTGTTCCGGCTTGAGAGATTGGGTTACCTTCATAGGTCAGTTCGAGATGACGTCCGAGGGCGCCCACGTAGCCGATCTGAAAAATCATGGCGAGCGGTAACTGCCGTTGCACATTGAAGTTGAAGTTCATGGCATAGGGCGAAGTGAAATTTGGATTGATGGCGTTGATATCGAGCGGCTCATATTGGCTGAAATCCACCGGAGCGCCTTTTGCCGCCGGAGTGAAGGGGAACGGGTTGGGCACTTTTTGCCCGGTGGCGATATCGACATAGGGATTGGTGAACGATGGACTGGCGTTCGGCGCACCGGAACCACCTGCACCGAAGGAGGAGATGGAGAACGGCGCGGCGCCTAAATTCTGTAGCGCGAGTTCTTCCTCTGAGCGATTGAAATACACGCCAAAGCCGCCGCGCACGGCCAACTTCTGATCGGGACTAAAGGAAAAGCCAAAGCGCGGTCCAATGTGATCGTAGTGAGGATAGTAGCCGGATTTAGAACAACCGGTGTCGCCGGGAAAGAGCAAGCCGAGGGGTGCAGTGGGAAAGACCGTTGACTGCTGACCGGGCCGGAAACAATTCAGAGCTTCCTGCTGAAAATGCTGATTCACGAGCGGAGTATCGATTTGATAACCCGCGCCGTAGTTGATTGTCAACTTTTGATTCACCTTCCAACTGTCTTGCGCATAGAAATAGTATTCGAAGGTGCGAGCGTCAATGTAGCCGCCGCTGCCTTGCGAATAGGAATCGGGAATGCCGAGAAGGAAATCGGCGCCCGCGTCACCGGTGCTATATGGGCCAGCCGCATTGAACGAGAAATTGCCGTTGTTGTTACCGTAGAACGGATTATTGACGTTGTAACGCTTGCCATCAAAGCCGAATTTCATAGTGTGGTTGCTTAAGACTTTAGACAGGCTGTCAGTCAGTTCATAGGTTTCATCAATGCGAGGCTGGGGGCCATTGGTGCTGAATCCCAGGCTGAAGAGTCCGAGAACCGAGATGTACGGAATCCCCTCGGCCGTAGAATTTTGAGGCACGATGCCTTGAAAGCCCAGGCTGGAGGGAGACACAGATTGCTGCGGTTGGACATAGTCTCCATTGAAGCGGAGATAGCCTAGGCGCAATTCGTTCACGGTAGTGGTGTTGAACGTGTGCATGTAGTCGAAACTAAATTGCTTGTCGGAGAGCACATTCTCATCTCCAAACCCAGGTAAGGAAGAGCCGGTGAAGGGCAGTGTTTCCGTGGTGGGAGAGTGCTGAAAGAAAGCGTTAAACCAAATCGAGTTTGCCTGGTTGAACGTGTGGTCTAAGCGCGCGATGCCTTGATCCTGTGATCCGGCGTTGACAGGGTTGAAGGAATAGATACCTCCAGGCGAGTTAGGCAGTGGGACATAGGCGAGTAGCTTTTGCGAGATAGGATTGAAATCGGCGGTAGGAATTTGGCCGTTGGGGAAGATCATGTTGTAGGGAGTGCCAGCCGGATAGACACCGCCATCGCTGCCAATCAGTGATATCGGCGAAGCGGTGGTAGAAGTTGCTAAATCCGGGAAAAGTCCGTTGCGCTGCGACTGGGTAAAAACGGAAGTCTGTCCACCGCCCTCGGGCTGGCGAAAGCGGGTTCCCTGGTATGAGATGAAGAAGAACGTGTGGTCTTTCCACACGGGACCTCCCAAGGTGCCCCCAAACTGGTTTTGGTGAAACACCGGTTTGGTTGTTTGATAGAGATTGCGGCCGTCGAGAAATGTGTCGCGGTAAAACTCAAAGGCATCGCCGCGATATTCGTTGGTGCCCGATTTGATCACGGCATTGAGCACGCCACCGGAATTGCGGCCATACTCGGGATTAATTGTACTTGTGATGAAGTTGAACTCACCAATAGCGTCAGGGCTTGGGATAATGGCGGGCGTATTCAGCGGTAGGTCATTGCTGTCAATGCCATTAATGAGAAAAGCGTTTTGCTGCGACTCACTGCCGTTAGTGGCGTAGGTGTTGCCGTTAGAACCGCCGGCGAAACGATCACTGCCCGACACAACACCTGGGCTGAGTTGTTCCAATTGTGTCCAATCTCGGCCATTGAGGGGTAAGTCGACAATGGTGCGGTTATTGAGTATTGTGCCGAGTTGAGTTACGGTGGTGTCTACTTGCGACGCATTAGCCTGCACGTCGACGGATTGCGAAACACTGCCGATCTCCAGAGTGGCGTTCAGCTTGTAAACCTGGTCGATTGCGATGACGATGCCGCGTGTGGAAGACGTTTGGAAGCCGGTCTTCGAGATGGTGACATCGTAAGAGCCTACCGGTAGATTCAGAAACTGAAAGCTGCCATCGGATTTAGATTTCTGGGTTACGGCGACCCCAGTCGAGTTGCTGATGGCCTTTATTTCTGCATCGGGAACGCTTGACCCACTTGGGTCTTTTACTGATCCGATGATCTGTGCTGTTACGCTTTGCGCATCACTCTGTCTTACCCAGAGAGTGAACGATAGAATAGCTACCAACGCGAGAAAATACTTTCTCATGAGAGTTAGCTCCTTTCCCTTTTTGATCGCCAAAACGGCTCGATTGATACGAACTCCTACGGGGTGAGGGTCAGACTCGGACCTGAAGCGATATTGATTTCAGATGTCAAAAAAGTCATTTTGGGAACAACAAATCAAGTGAGTAGTAAAAGAATCTGTTAGAGCGTTTCAAGCTAACTGAAGATTTAACAGCAAGGATGTGTTTGTAGCTGAGTAACACTGCGATTGGTAGAAATTCGTGGAACGGCGAATCAGTACTACCGCGGCCGCTTTGCATACTGTCGGCGCAGCGCCACGATGAGCTTCTGCACGCCTTTCGTCCAGTTTGGAAACACATCAATGTAGTGCGTGGTGCTGACAATCCGGCGCGGCAGTTCGCAGTCATCTAAGCGTACGGGGATGAAGAAGACCTCGTCTTGCGGGAAGCGGGTGGCGACGTCGAGAGCAAAGGCCAACTCGCTTTGAAACTGACCGCGCTTGGAGGTTGAATTCTTGGAAAAGCAGCCGATGAAAAAGTCGGAGATCTCAATGGTCTGCTCAATCGCGCGCGGCCAATTCTGTCCAGGCAACAGTTTTTGACAATCCATCCACGGTTGCAACCCGGCCTTTTCGAGGAGATGGAAGAGGCGCTTCACTTTGGGACGATCTTCTTGCGCGTAAGCCAGGAACACTGTCGGATTGCCACTGGGTTTGAAGACAATGTTGAGATTGCCGTCGTGCTCAAACGTGCCGAATCCGTCGATTTCAATAGACGCTCCTTCCCGCAAGCAACGGTGAATGAGTTGCAGCAGCGCTTTGTCTGTAGATTGTGTCGGCACCTAGCGATCCTGTTTGGGTTCGACGGCGCCTGCCGCCGTGGAGCGTTGTTTCGGCTGGCGTGCCAAAGGTTTTTTCAATTCTTTAAGCATTCGGTAGACGAGGGTGTCGATGTCGTCGGCAGCGCGAGCCGGAGAACGCCGGGAGGCGCGCGCAAAAAGTTGGGCAAGCTGCTTCTTGTTCACGGTTTCAAAGTATGCGGTCAAAGGGCGGAGCTAGATAGAGGTTTTGAGTTTTAAAGCGGATTTAGGGCGCTAAGTGGCAGATTATGAGGTAGTTACGGATTTGAAAAAATCTTTTCAAGACTTGTGACTGCGTTTTTGGTGGGGTACAAATCGGAGTTCGGTGCGGATTAACAAATGCGCCGAGACGATTCTCGGTAGTAGTATGGGCAGCGACGCAGCTGTCGGAGGGGCAGACAAACTATATGCGCCGTGGAACGCACGTAATCGAAAGGACTAGGAAGGGGTTCTGTGATACTCTGATTGCCGCTATGGCACATGCTCAGAGACGGGTTGAGATTGGCATTTTGGTTCTGCTGTGTTCGGCTTTTGTAGCCAGTGCGCAGGAGACACTGCGCTTGGACGGCAAGCGGATTGATGAAGCGCTGAATCGGATGGTGAGCGATGGGCGGGCGGCTGGTGTCTCTGTCTTGGTCTGGAAGGACGGCCAGGAAGCTCATTTCGGTGCAGCCGGCTTTGCGGACCGTGAGGCGCAGCGGCCGATGGCGCGCGATACGATTGCGCAAATCTATTCAATGACCAAGCCGATTACTGGCGTGTCGCTGATGCAGTTGTGGGAGCAGGGCAAGTTCGGATTGGATGATCCGCTTTCACGCTATCTGCCTGCGTTCGAATCCATGCAAGTTTATGCGGGTAAGGATGCCACGGGCGTGCCCATGTACCGAGCGCCTGCGCGGGCGATTACTATTCGCGACATTATGCGACACACGGCGGGTTTTGCTTATGGACCGGGCAACACGCCTGTGCATGACGCATACGTCAAAGCAGATCCGCTGGCGTTGGACATTGATTTAGTCGAAATGGGACAGCGGCTCTCGAAGGTGCCTTTGTTATTCGATCCCGGTAGCCAATGGAGTTACAGCATTGCGGTGGATGTGCAGGCGCTGCTGGTTGAGACCTTATCGGGACAACCGTTTGCTGAATATGTCAGGCAGCACGTACTGGAGCCACTGGGCATGCATGACACGGCCTGGAGGCAGCCGGACGAGCGTCTTCCTCGATTGGCCGCGCTTTACCGAAAGACCGATGGCAAGCTGGTTCGTGATCCGAATGCGGTGACGCGGAGGCTCAATTTTCAAAATAATAAATTGACAGGAGGCGGTTTCGGCTTGGCATCTACAGTTGACGATTACATGCGTTTTGCGCGCATGCTTTTGGGAGGCGGCGAACTGGAGGGCACAAGGATTCTGAAACCGTCGACGGTGCGACTGATGGCTACGGACGAACTGGATGCGCGCGTAACACAGCGGTTGTTTTTGCCGAGTAAGGGGTCGGTGGGTTTTGGTCTTGACTTTGCGGTGCGCGATTCGCAACCGCAGAAGCCGGAAGAAAGCCGGGGCGCGGTTGGTGAGTTTTTCTGGGATGGGGCGGCGTCCACTTTATTCTGGGTTGATCCAGCGAATCATCTGGCGGCGGTATTTTTTGCGCAGACGATGCCGTTTGATGGGACGCTGCACCGAGATATACGGGCAGCCATTTATGGGGCGAACTATCTGGGACCCAAAGGAGACTGAGGGTTCATTTGTTCATAACCTTCGAAGTAGCTAAGGCGATCGTGCGATGTTCGTCTTTATCGGCGGAAACAGCGCAATAAAACTGATAGACCACTCCGTGGTATTTAAGAAACCAGGGCTTATGTGCGTACCTTGCGTCGTATGGTTCGGAGGGAGAGATGAGGTTGTCGCCCTGCCACTTTGTCCAATGCACGAGATCGTACGAGGCCGCGAAGGTGTTGAATGCGCCTGGTTTCCAGAAGGCACCGAAATAGAACATCACCCACACATCTTTCAAGCGAACGATTTGTGGATCGCCGCTGATGACGCCATGATTCGAGCCGGCGGGAGGTTGATTCTCCACCGCTGCGGCAGCGCCATATCTTTTCCAGATTTTTAGGTCGTTCGAAATTGCGGTGTAAATCTGTTCGCTGGTGCCTTTGGCGTTGTAAAACATCACAAAGGGCGCGCCGAGTGTGTTGGCGGGATCTCGGAAGACGAAGCTCTTATAGAGCGTCTGCGTTTCGAGTCCGGCGCGGACATCGGCGTCCTGAGTGGTTAAAACGGGAGACGGCATTTTCTGCCAAGGTACGGCCACGGACGGATTTTTGGTTGAGGCCATACCGATCCAAAGCGGAGTCTGTTCGTAGCCGAACGTCTTGCCACCAATATAGGAGAGCCAGTAACTACCTTGGTAGGTCTGTAGGGTATGGCCGCCATTCCACTTGGTATCGATGAGGGCGAGGCCGCCGGCGGCATTCGCGCGATCCCATGCTGAGGGAGCGCCACGATCCAAGATAGTGCCGAGCGGTTTCCAATGCAGTAGGTCGGAACTTTCAGCCAGTTGCGTGGTGTAGCCCAGGGAAGGCGGCGCTTCAAATTGGACGTACACCATGTACCACTTATGGCCGTAGCGAAAGACAGCGGGGCAGTCTACCTTTTTGCCGGCAGGCGGTTCGATGACTATGCCGTATTTGTGGGGCGTTTTTACCTCATTCCGGATCTCCTGCATACGGACCAGAGGAACGTTTGCGGATTGGGGCATTAACGGCCGGGACAGAAAGATGAGAGACGCGAGCAGTAGAAACAGACGCATGAGAGATCTCATCATTCTATGGTGAGGCCTTCTGTGAGGTCAGACTTTCGGCGTTATTTCAGCGTGTTTTTCTGGGTAGAGTGGCGCTCAAGTGAGGAAAGCGCACCGTAAAGGAAGCGCCCGGTGGCGGGCCGATTTCTAACTCCCCGTCGAGTTGATTGGTCAGCACTTCAATCAAGGTCATACCCAGTGACTTGGAGGTTTCCGAATTGAAGTGAGTAGGTAATCCTACGCCTTGGTCGGAAACGGTTAGACGGAACTTCTGTTCTTCTGCACCGATGCGGATTGCGATTTCGCCTTCGCCGGCAGGATAAGCATATTTTAAAGCGTTGGTGATGAGTTCGTTGAGGATCAAACCACAGGGAATGGCCTGGTCGATGGCAAGTTTGGCGGGGGCCAGATCCAGGCGCGGGGTAACCAATGGATTTCTCGCATAGCAAGAAAACAATTCGCCGGCCAAATCTCTGACGTAGTCGGCCATGTCGATTGAACTCATGTCGTCATTGCCGTAGAGGTGCTCATGAATGAGCGCCATGGATTTGACGCGGCGTTCGCTATCGGCAAGCTTGGCAACGACGTCCCTATCTTGGATCTCACTAGCCTGCATCGATAAGAGGGAAGAAATGATCTGGAGGTTGTTCTTCACCCGGTGGTGAACTTCCTGGAGCAGAGCCTCTTTTTCGTGAAGCGATCTCTTCACTTCGGCTTCTGCGATCTTACGTTCGGTGATGTCCTGTAGAGTTCCGACAGAACGAACGGGCCGGCGGACCTCGCGTTCCCCTTCGAAGAATGCTTTGCCTTGTCCATGCACATAACGCAGAGCGCCATCGGCCGCTGCGTGGATGCGGTACTCCATCTGAAAGCGGCCAGTACCGGCTGGATCATGCAAAGATTGCACGGCCTGTTGGACGGCCTCGCGATCTTCGGGGTGGATGCACGACCAAACGGCGGTCATCTCCGGTTTGAATTCGGGCGGGAAGCCAAAGATGGCCTTGGAACGCGTGTCCCAGTGAAGTTCTCCTCTGAGCGGGTTTTCTTCCCAAGTTCCGATGGCCGCGGATTGCAGGGCCAAACGGAGCCGTTCTTCGCTGCTGGCCAGGCGCTGGTTTGCTTCGGCTAGTTCGCTAGTTCGAGCGGCCACCGCCTTTTCGAGATTCTCATTTTGTAGTTCCAAAGCAAGCTGGAGTTTACGCACATTGAGATGGGTTTCTACGCGGGCGTAGACTTCTTCGAATTGGAACGGCTTAGATATGTAATCGACGGCACCAGACCGGAAAGCCTTCAGCTTGTCTTCCGTTTCGTTCATAGCGCTGAGGAAAATCACCGGGATCTCCGAAACACTGGCGGCACACTTGAGGCGTTCACAGAATTCGTAACCGTTCATTTCCGGCATGGTGATGTCTAACAGGATCAAATCCGGCGGATGTTTGAGCGCGTCTGCGAAGGCTCGGGCGCCGCGATCAAAGGGGCGGACATGGTGACCGCGCAGCCGTAGCATGTCGCCTAAGAGACGCAGATTGGTGTGGTCGTCGTCGACGATCATGATGTTGCCGCCTGCGGGCGCGGGCATTTCCGGGGGCGCGGATGACAGCGCTTGGAGGCTTTGGCTTACTTTGTTCGCGTTGGTTTCTTCGTAGTCATAGGAAATATTGAGAAAGGTGCGGATCTTCTCCAGCAAGACATCCTGGCGGCATGGCTTGGCGAGGAAATCGTCGGCGCCACTTTGAAAGATGATGCGGCGGTCCTCTTCCATGACACTCGCGGTTAACACGACGATGGATGTT
>Ga0182012_10001620_pt1 | contig 24483 bp, 38 predicted proteins | sample 612S2SmetaG_FD_120486 | JGI IMG/M metagenome (GOLD analysis project Ga0182012, IMG submission 120486) | Permafrost microbial communities from Stordalen Mire, Sweden - 612S2S metaG | ecosystem: Environmental > Terrestrial > Soil > Wetlands > Permafrost | place: Sweden: Stordalen | collected... | reverse complement strand
CTTAACCTTGCGCGCCCGCTCAAACGCGCCGGTCTCCCGCGCCTCTTTCTCAAGCAGTTCGGTGCCGCCGAGCTGATCGATAGTGCGCAACCAGTCGGTATTTGAAAGTGATTCGCGATTCATCCGACCGTAGAATCACAATCGATTCCACAGCACAAGATCGTAAGTTAGCGCCAATGGGGGTGCCCCTTGTGGGCGCCCTGCCTGACCGACATTGCTATCCCTGTTGATGATCCGCAGTAGCCGCCGCGCCTCGGCTACTCGATGCCCTGCTCTCTTGCCTTCCACATCGCGGCGATCCGGAAGCGTTCGTTGATGGCGGCGGGGCTGGCCAGGATCTGCGCCTCGGCTTCCTTGAAGGCGGCCACGACGATCTCCGCTTCCGTTGCCGTCAGCGGTACCCTTCCTGCCATATGCGTCGCCTCAGGGACTGCGGTCCAGATCGCGCGGCGGTTGGGGTGCAGCTTGACCTCGATCAGTTCAAAGGCCTCCAGCTTGCCATCGAGGCAGATAGCCAGCCCCACGACTTCGAGCTTTCGTCCATCCTGTGTGGTCTTGACGAGGGTTGCCATGATCAGTCGGCCTCCTGTGCGGCGAGCCAGCTGTAGCCGCCCTGGTCCCAGAGCTGGGCCAGTGTTTGGTCCGACTGCCAGCCTGGGAATTGCTTCTGAACGGTTTCATAGTCGGTGCGAAAGCGCGTCGCATCCTCGCCGCGCAAATGCGCGGTATAGAAGTCGGCTTTCGAACGCAAAATGAAGGACGTGCCGCCCTCGGCCGAAAGCAGTTCAAAATTCTTGCCGTCTGCGATCAGGCTCACCGATGCTTCATTCAAGCTCATGGATGCATCTCCTTCTCGGTCGATGATCAGGCCGCGATGGCCGGCGTATCCTCGGCCAGTCCCCATTCCGCCCAGGAGCCGTCATAGACGGCGGCGGACGTATGTCCGAGCAGATAAAGCCCGAGTGCCACCACGCATGAGGTGATGCCGGAGGCGCAGGTCGTCACAACAGGACGCTCGAGATCGATCCCGGCGGTTGCGAATCGTTCCGCGAGCGCGCCGGACGCGATGAATGCGCCGGTATCGGGATCGACGAGATCCGCCCAGGGAATGTTCTTGGCATTCGGAATGTGGCCAAGCTTCCTAAAGGGAAACACATCCTGTTGAGTCCCGTCGAACCTGGCCGGACCGCGCGCATCGATGACTTGCATCGAATTGGTCAAGAGGTTGTCCTTCATCTCGCCGAGCGTGCGGACCAAATCCGGATTGTATGTCGCTTGGAATGACCGCGCTTCCGGCCGCACCATGGACATGTCGGCAGGGCGCTTTTCCTTGGTCCACTTGCCGTATCCGCCATCCAGCATGGCGACCTTGTCGTATCCGAAAACCCGGAACATCCACCACGCCCGTGCCGCTGCCGCCCCACCGCAAAGCCTGTCGTAGACCACGACTCGATCGCCGGCGCCGACCCCGAGCAGTCCGACTTTCTTGGCAAAATCGACCGGGCCGGGGAGCATGTGCGGCAGTGGGTTCAACGTGTCGGCGATATGATCAATGTCGAAATGCACCGAGCCAGGAAGATGACGTCCACGATACTGCGTGCGTCCATCGAGATTGGTGCTGGCGTGATGCCAGGTGCAGTCGAGGATCCTGACATCGCCATCGGAGAGATGCTCGGCGAGCCATTCGGTGCTTACCAGGGCATCAGGATTCACATAGCTCATATCGGCATCATCTCCATGTCAGGAAGTCGACAACTGTCGCCAAAGAGACATCTATCCAGCCGCGGGGGAAGCGGCTGGATAGCCGTCAAATGTCACGTCGCGGGCATCGGAAAGCCGTTGCGCGGCCTGGTGTCATAGTATTCAGGCCTCTCCGGCCACCCGCCCTCGGCGATGAAGCGGAAAGCAGTCAACTTCACGGGGGCGCCTTGCGAAAAGGAAACCTCGCTGAACTTGATTTCCCGGTTCCCTGGACCCGCGGAAAAATCCGCCACGACGGTGCCATCCGCCTTGCGGGCGCGCGCGAAACCGGGCGTCCCCACGCTGGCGGCGCTGACGGAGTTGGCGACGAAGATGGGATTTTCAACGCCATCGGTGGCTGCGGCGAAGGCGGGCGTGGCAAAGGTAAACGTCGCCAGGACGGCGCTGCGCTCGACCGGTGCATCCGCCGTCAGAGGCCGCGCGACCGAATAGATGGTCAGGCTGCCGCCATCCAGCAGCGCCTTCAGCTCATCCACTGAGCCCGCGTTCAACTCTGTTGTGACATTCATGCCAATCTCCGTGCGCAAGGGTGCTGTCCCCTTGGGGATTATCAAGTTTTGTGCCAGTTGATCCGGAATGCCCAAGCAAGCGTCCGAGGCTGCTGCCGAAAGCCAAATCTTGCGCGAATCTTGCAGAGCAGCGCGGGGTCCAGGGAATGTAGGGCTGACCGATGCTGCATACGGCGATCGTTGGCGGTGGGTTATGTGGCGTCGCATTGGCGCGAAACCTGTGCCGCCAGGGCAGGACGGTCTTGCTGTTCGAGGCGCGGGAGCGGTTCGGCGGACGCATCCTGTCCGTGACGAGCCCCGCATCGGGACTGACGATGGACCTCGGCCCCAGCTGGTTCTGGCGCGATACCCACCCGCTTCTGACCAGCCTGATCGCCGAGTTGGGACTGAGCGTGATTCCCCAGCATGATGATGGATCGCGGCTTCACCTCAATGATGCCGACAAAATGCCGGAGCGCATTGAAGGTAAAAGGATCTATCAAGACGCGTACCGTCTGAAGGGCGGCATGGCGCGGCTGATCGATGCGCTTGCCGTGGATCTGCGGCCTGGCCTCGCGCATTTCGATCACGCGCTGAAAGCTCTCTGCGATCGTGGCGACCGCGTCCGGCTGACATTCAAAACGGGCGACGGCGTGATCGAGGTTGAAGCCCTACATGTCGTGCTCGCGATTCCACCGCGCTTGCTTGCGGAGCAGGTTCGATTCGAGCCCGATCTCGACGAAGCAACGCGGCAAGCCATGCGCGGTGCCGAAACATGGATGGCGGCCCGGGCCAAGGTGGCGATTGGCTACGATAGCGCCTCCTGGCGTGAGGCGGGACAGTCCGGCAACGCATCCGTGACCCACCAACAGGCGGTCATCGGCGAGATCTTCGACATCTGCGATGGCGATCCGATCAAGGCCGCGCTGGGCGGCTTTCTGGCCTTGTCGCCTGAGCTGCGCGAGAGATTTGGCGCGGGCTTGCCGTTGCTGATGGACAATCAAATGATGCAGGTGTTTGGTGCCGCGCTCGAGCAGGGCGAGCAGCAATACCAGGATTGGGCGCGGGAACCCCATACCTGCAGCGCGCTGGATCGAGCTTCGTCGGCGTCTGAACGCGCCGATATCGCCAGCCCGATGCTGCGGCGGCCGCAATGGGGTGGGAAGTTGTACCTGGGCAGCTCCGAGACGGCGTCCCGCGGTGCAGGCCATCTCGAGGGCGCGCTGGATGCGGCGTTGCGAATCGAACGCTCGCTCGGGCGCAGCTCCAATGGCGCCGATACAGGGCGGCCGCCGGTTTCCGCTGCCGCGAGCGACGATGTCGCCTCGGTCAATGCGCAGAGCCTCGACCGATTCCGGCGCTGGGTCGCCGCCCAGGGCGATGCCGTTGTCGACGACTACCGCCGTCGGCTCGATCGCAGCCTTGATGCGCAGCAAACAGATCAGATCACGCAACGGGCCATTCTTGAAGCGATGGAGGACGTGTTCGACAAGGCGCTCACCGTGCTCGACGGCCTGGTGCTCGATGTCGGCGCGGCCGCGGTAGAGCGCGGCCGCTCATCGTTGATTCCCGATATCCAACGGCCGTTCGGAGATCTCATGCGCTCAGTGCTTGACGACGTCATCGCCTTCAACCGGACTTCCGGCCCGCTTGCGTCTTTCCCGGACGAGCGGCAGCTGTCCAATGAATATCTGCAGGTCATACTGCGCGATATCGCTGCCGCCTGGTTGGAATTCTCACTGTCCGCCAACCGGCTGCTGCTCGCCAAGGCGGACGGCGGCGTTGCGCGATCCGAAGCCGGCGGACTGAGCGGTGTTGCGCCATGAAAGAGGACCAGATGAAAGCTGAAACGGCTTATGCGATCTGCGGCATGAACGAGCTACCGAGCCAGAAGGCGAGGGGATTTCACCTGATGATTGTCGACGATGATGGCAGTCAGCGGCCGTTCCCGATCATTGTGGTTCGATGGGGCCGACAGGTGTTCGGCTATGTCAACAAATGCCCGCATGACGGGGTCAATCTCGATTGGGAGCGGAACCAGTTTCTGGATCCGGGCGGCACCAGGCTGATGTGCGGGAAGCACGGCGCCCTGTTCGAGCTCGGCACCGGCAGCTGTGTGGATGGGCCCTGCAAAGGCGCTGGCCTCACACCGGTGGCGCTGAGCGTGCTCGACGGCGACATCTGCGTCACCGGGGTAAGGCTCGTCGAGGACGATGACGAGGAGGAAGAGGCTGCGGTCGATCCCGGCGACGAATAAGGCCTCGCCCGCAGCCGCGCCGGCAAAGCGGCGCCACGCCTGTCAAACGGGACGATTTTCATTCCGGTTCTTCACCGGCTCCATCCGTGCCAGGCCTTCCTCGAAGGTGATGACGTCGAATTTCTCGTCAAAACCTCTGGCCGCGTCGAGAAGGTGATCGAGTTTTCCAGCGGTATTGAGCTTCTTCACGTCATTCTTGTCGACGCTCATCAGGTCCATCATTTCCTTCCAGACCGTCGATTCGTCGCAGGGCAGGACGAAGTAGGTGATGTCGCGGAGGGTGACGCGGTACTTGGCGAGCAGGTCGATGTTGTTGCAGAAGATAAAGTAGGTGCCGTCAGGCGCGAGCAGGCCATCAAGCACCTCGGCAACCGCACTCAGATAGGCAAAGGAGTGGATGTATCCCACCAAGATCGGAATCGTGGCTTCGCCCTGCTGCGCAACGGTCAATACCTGTTCCACGGAGAATTCCGGCGGCCGCTTTTCATCAGCGAGCTGGGTCTGGAATTTGAGAGCGATATCTCCCCTGAATCCAAATCGGCCGGGCTTGGTCGTTGGTCCTTTGAATACCGCGTTGAGCAGGCGGGCCTCCCGATCGAGCCGGGCCAGGGCTGTCATCTCGATTGACGTTGGCGCGCTCATCTCGATCGTCGTCATGGCAATTCTCTCCGGTGTCGGACATTCGACGCCACGTCGGCGCCTTTGTCGTCCAACATGCAAATTGTTTGCCGGTTTGCAGGCAGCAGGTTCCGCCACGCTGACAAGCCCATGCACCGTTCAATCGGGGCAAATGACGATGGATGTTTCGATCTTAACGGCTCCGATGTGTCCGGGCTCGAGCCTCGTCGCCCTGTCGCAAACCTGACAGTGGTCGCAAAGGCAACAGCGGGCGGACCAAAACTCAATATTTTCAATGTCTTGGGGCATGGCATAAGTCTTGCCAGTTGCTTGCGCAAGTATCCCTTTGCGAAAGAGCGAGCCGAGCCATGATCAATCTGACCGACAGCGCGCTGAATGCGGTGCGCAACGCCATCGCCACGGCGGGCAAGCCCGTCGACGGCCTGCGCATCATGGTCGAAGCCGGCGGCTGCGCCGGCCTCAAATACAATCTGGGGCTCGTCGATGAGGTCGATCCCGACGATACCGTGATCGAACGCGACGGCGTGCGGGTGTTCGTCGATGCCAAAAGCCAGGAGCATCTGTTGGGCACCACGATCGATTTCGTGATCGCCCTCGAAGGCTCGGGCTTCACGTTCGACAACCCCAATGCCAAGGCCAGCTGCGGCTGCGGAAAATCCTTTGGCTGAGAATTCTGCTTCGCAGAACAGCGAAGTTGGATCCCTGCCGCCAACTCCAAATCCCCGTGAGAACCCAGGTCATGCTGATTGAAACAGAGCATTCGAAGCAGTTGCCGGCGCCAGATACCGAGCGCGCCCGGATCATTCGGGAGGTGATCGAGGAGATTCGCCCGAACCTGCAGCGGGACGGCGGCGACTGCGAGTTGATCGAGATCGATGGCAACAAGGTCATGGTCAGGCTCAAGGGGGCCTGCGTCTTCTGCAAACTGAGCAGCGCCACGCTCGAGGGCATCCAGGCCCGCGTGGTGGAAAGGCTCGGCGAACTCGTGCGCCTGATCCCGGTCGCCGGAGCAGCGAAGCCGCGGCATTGAAAGAGGCTTGACCGTGCGGCCGATTTATCTCGACAACAATGCAACGACCCGCGCCGATCCTGCCGTGGTCGCGGAGATGCTGCCGTATTTCTCCGAGCAGTTCGGAAATGCGTCCTCGGCACACGCCTTCGGCAGCGAGGTGGCGGGAGCCGTCAGGCAGGCGCGCCGCCATCTGCAGGCGCTGCTCGGGGCCAGCTTCGACCACGAGATCGTGTTCACGTCCGGCGGTACCGAAGCCGACAATACCGCGATCCTTTCGGCCCTCGACAACCCGGACGGCCGCGACGAGATCGTCACGACCGCGGTTGAACATCCCGCCATCCTGGCTTTGACCGAACATCTTGCGGCATCGCGCGGCGTCAGGACGCATCTGATCGGGGTCGATTCGCGGGGGCGGCTGGATATGGAATCCTATTCCCGTGCGCTAGGCCCGCGCACCGCGATCGTCTCGGTGATGTGGGCCAACAACGAGACCGGAACGCTGTTCCCGGTCCGGCAACTCGCTGAGATGGCGCATGGCGCCGGCGCCCTGTTCCACTCCGACGCGGTGCAGGCGGTCGGCAAGATTCCGCTCGATCTGAAGACCACCGAGATCGACATGCTCTCGCTGTCGGGACACAAGCTGCACGGCCCCAAAGGCATCGGCGCGCTCTATCTGCGCAAGGGTACGCCTTTCAATCCGCTTGTTCGCGGCGGTCCTCAGGAAAGGCGGCGGCGCGGCGGCACCGAGAATGTGCCTGCGATCGTCGGATTGGGGAAAGCCGCCGAACTGGCGGCCGCCCGGATCGACGAGGAACAGATCCGCATCCGCGCCCTGCGCGACCGCCTGGAGCGGGGCATACTTCAGATCGGTCACTGCTTTGCGCTCGGCGACACCGAGTACAGGCTGCCCAATACCTGCAACATCGCGTTCGAGCATCTCGAAGGCGAAGCCATCCTTCATCATTTGAACCGGGCCGGCATCGCCGCTTCGCTGGGCTCGGCCTGTGCGTCCGGTTCGATGGAGCCCTCGCATGTCCTGCGGGCGATGGACGTGCCGCCTGCGGCACTGCGCGGCGCCATCCGCTTCTCACTGTCGCGTGAAACCGGAATCGACGATGTCGTAACCGTATTGAATGTGCTGCCGGAGATTATCGCGCGCCTGAGGGCGTCATCACCTTCGTGGCAGGCGCGTGCGCCTGTTGCGGCCATTCCATCCCGATCCACGGAGCTGACCTTATGAAAGTGATGATTCGCCGTTCTCCGGAGACGGGGCTTTCGATCTACGTGCCGAAAAAGGATCTCGAGGAGCCGATCGTCGAATCCGAACACGAGCAGCTGTGGGGCGGCTGGATCAAGATCGCCAATGGCTGGGTGCTTGATCTGCCGCAGATGGCGGTGGGAACGTCGCTGCCGATCACGGTCAATGCGAAAAAGCGCGGTGGCCCAGAGAGTGAGGACTGATGAACGCCCCCGTACCTCCCATTGACTTCATGAGGCATGGTGATGCCGAGGCATCGCTCAGCGATGTTGTCGCGCGGCTGCGCGCCGGCACCATGGTTCCCTATCTCGGTCCAGGCCTCGCCGAGCTTTCGAAGCCCGCCGTTCCCATGAACCCGGAAGCGCTGGCGGCCTTCTTCGGCTCCAAGGTTGCTCTGCCGCGAAGGGCCAAGGGCAATGCCTGGGCCGCGGCGCAGCATATCGAAAGCAACAAGCACCGGTCCACGGTAACCGCTTTGATGACCGAAGCTTTCAAATCTCCGGTCGAGCCGACGCCGCTGCATTACTATCTCGCCTCGCTGCGGCTGCCGATGATCGTGGACACCTGGTACGATGGCGCCACGCGTTCGGCGTTCGGCCAGCGCAGCGACTGGGGAGAAGTCCAGGGCATCACCCGCGCCGGGATCGGCGAGGACCGCTGGTATCGCTTTTACGATGCCGCCGGCGCCGAAACCAGCCGGGCGGCAGCCGATAGTTGGGCAACCCTGCTCTATAAGCCGCACGGCAGCGTCGTACCGGCCAAGAATTTCCTGATTTCCGACGCCGACTATGTCGAGGTGCTGACCGAGATCGACATTCAGACCCCGATCCCCGATGCCGTCAAGGATCTGCGCAGCCAACGCAGTTTTGTCTTCATCGGCTGCCGGTTCAATGACCAGCTGCTGCGAACCTACGCGCGGCAGATCACCAAGCGATCCAGCGCTCTGCATTACGCGATCGTTGAACCTGAAGCGCTCTCCAAGAATGAAGTCCGGTTCTTCATCAGTCAGGGCTTGACACCGATCGCCATGCCGCTTGATCGCGCCGTCGATCTGCTGCTCGCGGCCGCCTGAGCGGCAGTCCGCGGGTTGCATTTCCGCCATGTCCCATCCCCTTCTGGGGACGTTTTGCATTTGCCATCGCAACCCCATGACGCCGTGACGCGGCCGGCATCGTGGCACGGCGAAGTCTGTAACGTTTCCAACACAGCAGGGCGAATTTGGTCGGATACTGTTAGCAACACGACAGCCCGCGCTCCTCTTCCAACTCTCTGATAATACGAGATAAAGCGGAGCCATCGTCGATGGCACGCGAGTTGCTAACCTTCAGACAGAACCTGAAGCCCTGATCGGCTAGCAACGAGGATCGCACATGCAACCATCAGCTCAACACGAAGGTACCGCTGCCAACATCGCGAGCATCGGCGAGGTGATGCAGGAGATCGCCGAGCACAAGGGCTGCGGAACTTCCGGCGGCAGCGGCAAAGCGAGCTGTGGTTCGGCGGCCGGCCAGGGCGACCTGCCGACCGAAATCTGGGAAAAGGTCAAGAACCATCCGTGCTACAGCGAGGAGGCCCACCACCATTATGCGCGCATGCATGTGGCAGTGGCTCCAGCCTGTAATATCCAGTGCAATTACTGCAATCGCAAATACGACTGTGCCAACGAATCGCGTCCGGGCGTGGTCAGCGAGAAGCTGACCCCCGAGCAGGCGGCGAAGAAGGTGCTGGCGGTTGCCTCCACTATTCCGCAGATGACCGTGCTCGGCATCGCTGGCCCTGGCGACCCCTTGGCCAATCCGGAGAAGACTTTCAAGACCTTTGAACTGATCTCCAAGACCGCGCCCGACATCAAGCTCTGTCTGTCGACCAACGGGCTGGCGCTGCCCGATCACGTCGACACCATCGCAAGCTTCAATGTCGATCACGTCACCATCACCATCAACATGGTCGATCCCGAGATTGGCGCCAAGATCTATCCCTGGGTGTTCTGGAAGCACAAGCGCTACACCGGCGTCGAAGCCGCCAAGCTTCTCACCGACCGGCAGCTGCTCGGCCTCGAAATGCTCACCGAGCGCGGCATCCTATGCAAGGTCAACTCGGTGATGATCCCCGGCGTCAACGACAAGCACCTCGTCGAGGTCAACCGTGCGGTGAAATCGCGCGGCGCCTTCCTGCACAACATCATGCCGCTGATCTCGGCGCCTGAACACGGCACGGTATTCGGATTGACCGGCCAGCGCGGCCCCACTGCGCAGGAGCTCAAGGCGCTGCAGGACTCCTGCGAGGGCGAGATGAACATGATGCGGCATTGCCGGCAGTGCCGCGCCGACGCCGTCGGGCTGTTGGGAGAAGACCGCAGCGCCGAGTTCACCACCGACAAGATCATGGCCATGGAAGTCAATTACGATCTCGACAGCCGCAAGGCCTACCAGGCCAAGGTCGAGGACGAGCGCGTTGCCAAGGTGGCGGCGAAACAGGAAGAGCTGGAGACGCTGGCAGGCGCGATGAGCGACATCAAGCTCCTGGTCGCCGTGGCCACCAAGGGTTCGGGATTGATCAACGAGCACTTCGGCCATGCCAAGGAATTCCAGGTTTACGAGCTCTCCACGGCGGGAGCGAAGTTCGTCGGTCATCGCCGTGTCGATCTGTACTGCCAGGGCGGCTATGGCGACGAGGAAAGCCTGGAGACGGTGATCCGCGCCATCAATGATTGCCATGCGGTGTTCGTGGCCAAGATCGGCGGCTGCCCCAAAGCCGACCTGCTCAAGGCGGGCATCGAGCCGGTCGATCAGTTCGCCCATGAGTTCATCGAGAAGTCGGCCATCGGCTGGTTCAAGTCCTATCTGGACAAGGTCAACAGTGGCGAGATCGAACACGTCGAACGCGGTGACGCCGAAATCCGCCAGGGCGCGCTGACCAACGCGGCCTAGAATCGGAAAAAGCCTGAAATTGCAGGATCTGAACCTGCAACACTCGACAAGACCACGGAGTAAGCGATGGCGCTGAAGATCATAGCCTCACAATGCACCAGCTGTTCGGCGTGCGAACCTGAATGTCCCAATGTTGCCATCAGGGAGAAGAACGGGACGTTCGTCATCGACCCGAAGAAATGTACCGAATGCATCGGCCATTTCGATACGCCGCAATGCATCGCGGTATGCCCCGTTGATAATACCTGTGTGATCGACACCTCCTATCCGCGCTATCAACCTCCGGCCTGAGGAGACCCATCATGAATTTCACCATCACGCCGGCGGCAGAGAAGTTCATCCGGCTCATGATCCGCGCCGACGGCGACGCCGCAAGCGGCTTCCGGCTCGCCGTCAGCCCCGGCGGCTGCTCGGGATTGGCCGCCGATATCAGCGTTCGCCGCGAACCGGCATCCGGTGAGGCCGTGGTCGAACGCAATGGCATCAAGCTGTTTCTTCCTGCGGAAAGCCGCCTGCTGCTCGACGGGGTTACCATCGACTTCGCCGATACGCCGACGCAGACCGGGCTGGTGTTCAAGGATCCGAAGCAGGTTTCCTGCTCCACGCACTTCGTCAAAGCTGCGCTGTAACTGAAGGGAGGCACCGATGATGGCCTATGCGGAACGAGGTGAGCCGCAATCCGTCACGGACGCGGCCGTTCTTGCGAATGCGCTTCTCGGCGGCGGACTGCCGCCTGCGGCCGAATTCCATCTGTGGGAGGCGGGGCTGTCCTACCATCTGGATGATGTCGCGGAGCATCACCTGAGGGAAGCGCAGGCGATCGCGCCAGGACATGCCGCGGTCTTGATCGGTCTTTATCGGTTCTACTTCTATAAAGGCCGGCTGGCTGACGCACTGACGGTCGCCAAACTCTGCCTTGAGAAGGCCGCCGAGGAGAACAGCCTCGCGGCCGATTGGCAGCATGTCAGGGCCGGCGATGCCTCGTTCGGTCACTACGAGAACATGCTGCCGCGCTTCTATCTGTTCACGCTGAAGGGATATGCCTACCTGCAGATGCGGCTTGGCAATCTCGAGGAGGGCCGCACGGCCGTCATGAAGCTCCTGGAGCTCGATCCGAGCGACAAGGTCGGCGCACGGGTCTTGCTCGATGTTCTCGAACGGACAGGGCTGGACGAAGATGGATGACATCGACGAGGCCCGCGACTGGCAAGGCCAGGAAGTCGACTGCGGCTCTTGCGCTCACCAGGCGCTCAGGGCGACGGAACGGTGCCGGCTGCGGCATGCCTGTGTCAATGATCGCTATGCCCGGCGTATCGACCGCTTCTTCAACTGGAATCCGTCGCTGGCGAATTCATACGTCGCGCACCCGCATTTCGAGGTACGCGCGATCGCGGCCAAGCACGCCAGCGTGTTCCTGCTGCCGCCGCTGCTCGACGACCCCGAGGAGACGGTCAGGTGGAATGCCGCGAGGCGGCTGCCGAAGCGGCTGGTGCTAAGGCTGCGAACCGATGCGCACCGCGAAGTCAGAATTCGGATTGTCTCGGTGCTCGATGATGCCGAATTGTTGCCGATGATGGACGATCCCGACTATTATGTGCGGCTCGTCATTGCGCGTCGCCTGGCTCCCCCTCTGCTTGCGGGGATGATCGGCGATTTTGAATCCGAGGTCCGCCGAGTGGTGGCACGGCGCATTCCCGAGGATTGGCTGTTACGCATGGCCAGCGATCCCGACGCCTCGGTGCGGCTGGAGATCGCGCAGCGCCTCGCCCCCGAGCTGCTCTCCCGACTTCGATACGATCCGGACTGGCGCGTCCGTTATGAGGTGGTGAGCCGGATCGCAGTCGGCGAACTCGCCGATCTGAAGGAAGACACTGACGGATTCGTTCGCGATATGGCGCGCTCGCGCTGCTCCGCAACACTGGAGCGCACAGGGGAGATTGGATCATGAGTAACATCGTTCGCGACAGCGATGTGGTGGAGATCACTGCGCCGCCGTTTTTCGGTTTTGGCGAGAAAGTCAAAGCCAAGCGCACAATCCGCAACGATGGCACCTACGCCGGTAAGGAGATCGGCGAGATCCTCGCGAAGAAGGGCGAGGAGGGATATGTCGTCAGTATCGGAACGTTCCTGCAGCAGTTCTACATTTATGGTGTTGAGTTTCTCGAAAGCGGCAATCGTGTCGGCATGAAACGCAAGGAGCTCGATGCTGCGATCGTGCGCGACGAGATGGAGGATTTGCCGCTGCCGGAGGCCGGACGGCCATGATCGAACCTCGAATGCCTAGATATCAATGGGGTCAGCGGGTCAAGGCGCTGGTTGATCTTCACAATGACGGTAGCTTTCCGGACGCCGATCTGGAAGCGCTGCTGGTCAATACCGGCGATGTCGGGGAAATCGTCCAGGTCGGCACCCACACCGAAGCCAACATGCCGATTTATCTGGTCGAATTCGGCGAACGCCTCGTGGTCGGTTGCCTCGAGGAAGAGATCAATCCTCTGTAGGGCATGATCCGGAAAAGTGGGAGCCGGTTTTCCGAAGGGATTATTCAAAGAGAAGAGTAGGAGCAGATCGATGCCATCGGCTACCCTGATCCGGACAACGGTAAGGCCCTTTGCGCATCCGAACGATCTTGACCGGAAGCGGATCGAGCGCGCCTTGAAGGCGCGCAAGCGATATCGCTATGTCACCCCCAATGTCGTGACGATTGCCGGCGGTTATCGGATCGAGAGTCCCTGTTGTTCGAGAAACATCGATCCCGACGGTGGTGTCGTCGATGTCGCCTTACTGCGGCACGATCCCGACCATGCGAGGTGGGAGCTTTTTCGAAAGGATCACGGCAAGGGGGTGTGGCAGCTCGACACCACGCATGAGCGGCTGCCCCAGGCCTTGGAGCGGTTGAACGCGGATCCCGAGCGGACCTTCTGGCAATGAAGTTGCATGGCATCGATCTGGATCAGAAGCATTCACGAGAAGCGAACACAGAGTAACGGACATGGCGCTACAAGCGGATGAGTTGATGGAGATCGATCGGGTTCTTTCCGCGCCCGATGTCGATTCGCGCGTGGTCGCGCAGCTGCGCAGCCGGTTTCCGCATCTTTCCTGGACCCGTTGCGATGCCGCGGACGTCACGGAAACGCCGTTCCGCACCTATGCGCGATTTGAAATCCATCTCGTAGACCGCAACGACCATTGCGTCCAGATCACGCCGGATCCGGCGCGCGCAAGCGGTGTCGTGCTGGCCGAAAGGAGTCTCGTTCCATGACCGAGCTCGCCGTCGTGCCGCGTGCCGAGGATCAGGACGACGGCGTCCTGGCCGGCGACCTGGACGAGAGCTTTATCGCGTTGTCGGATCCCGACATTACGCTGGTCGAAATCGAGGCCGTAGATGCCATCATGCGGTCGCCCCGGCTCTCGAGCGGGTCGATGGTGGAGGCCTTCGAGCTGGCGTTCGCGGCCTACGTCGGCCGCAAATATGCAGTTGCGGTTCCCTCGGGTACGCTGGGATTGCTGTTTGCCTTGAAGGCCTACGGCATCGGCGCTGGACACGAGGTCATTGCTTCGCCGCATTCATTCCGGGAAACCGCCCATGCCATCAGCATCGCCGGCGCCAAACCGGTATTTGCCGATATCGATTACTGGGCCGGAACGCTGGCGCCGGCGAAGGTGGAAGCGCACATCACCGCGAACACCCGAGCCATCGTCGCCGGCAACAGCAACGGCCATCCGGCGCAATGGGCGGAACTGCGCGCCATATCCGAACGGCACGGGTTGCTGCTGCTTGAGGATTCCACCGAGGCCATTGGCTCGCGATACAAGGGAGAGCTGGTCGGAACTTTCGGCGATGCCGCGGTGTTCGATTTCTCCCAGCCCTCCGCGCTGACCTGTGGGGAGGGTGGCATGGTGGTCACCGATGACATCGACGTCGTGGTGGCCTTGCGGCGCCACCGCGCGCACCGGCCGGAAGAGCGGGCATCGGTCGTTGTCACCGCGACTGCCTCGCACCAGGCCAGCATGAGCAACATCGCCGCCGCGCTCGGGCTCGCGCAATTGCGCCGGCTGGATGAAATCCTGGAGCGCCGGCGGCTCACCGAACAGCTCTACGAAAAGTATGTGCAGTCCTTCGAAGGCATCAAGCCGCCCTATATCGGGCCTGATGTGACCGAAGTGAACTGGTTTCTCTATGTCGTGCATCTCGGTACGCGGTTTACCCGCTCCAGCCGCGATGCCATCATCGAAGATCTGCGGGTCGAGCAGGTGGAAGCCGCGGCCTATAGCCAGCCGCTTCATCTGCAGCGCCATTACCTCGATCTCGGCTATCGCCGTGGCGATTATTTTGTCACCGAAAAGGTCGCGGATCGCGCCGTCGCCTTGCCGTTCCACACTCATCTCACCGAGGACCAGATCTCCTTTATCGTCGAGACGATGAAGGAAGCCTCCATCAATGTCGGGGCAGGCGCGGCAATCTATTAGGGATCTTTTGCAAACTATCGTCCACCAACAACACAAGGAATGGATCAATGGCGTTGATGACTGTCCTGCCGTCAGGAAAAACGATTGAGGTCGGCGAGGGAACGACGGTGCTGGCCGCTCTTTTGGGCGCGGGTTTCGATATCCCGAACAAGTGCGAGGGACAGGCCAATTGCGGTTCCTGCCACATCTATGTGCAGGAAGGACGCAAGGGGCTGAGCAAGATCGCGCGCGAGGAAAACGAGAGGCTGGATACCATCGTCGGCATCGGCTCCAAGTCGCGCCTCGCCTGCCAGGTCAAGGTACTTGGCACCGAAAACATCAAGATCGAGTTGCTGAGCTTCGGCTCGGGCGTTTGATCTTCGGAGATTGGAAAATGGAATCCCCAGACGTCATCATCCACGTGCGCTTCGCGCCCAATGGCGCCGCTGTTGAAATCGGCGAGCGGCCGGCGGCGTTGAGCCCGCAGGAGTGGTATAACTACCTCTGCGAAAAGGCCGGTACGGCCTATCAACCGCTGGCTGGTGGTCGTGCCGTGTTTCGGCTGACGAGGGCGGAGGTTGACGCCCTCAAAGCTGCGGCCGAGCCCAGTGCTGCTTGATCGTAGGTCTTGCTGTTCGCTGTGAGGTGAAGGAAATGACGCCCGCGGAAGCTGACTTTTTCGTCATTTGTGCCGCCGACGACATCGAGCGGAACGGCGCCAAGGCCTTCAGCCTGTCGCGCGTCGACGTCGACGGCGCAGGCCGGCCGTTCTCGATCTTCGTGATCCGGACCTATGCGGATGGCTATTTCGGCTATATCAACAGCTGTCCGCATCAGGGAACCTGGCTCAATTTCGGGGACGGCAGCTTCTTCACGCCGGATCGCGCCTTTCTCAAATGCGGACGCCATGGTTCGGTGTTTGAGATCGACAGTGGACGTTGCATCGAGGGGCCGTGCAAGGACAACAGCCTGGAGCCGGTGGCGCTAGCCGTTGTCGATGGCGAGCTCTGCGTCTACGGTATTGAACTTGAGGAAAGCGGACTGCCGTTCGTCGAGGACGACGACACCATGGAAATCATGATTCATCCCTGATCAGGAAAACAAGATGAATGGAGCAGCCCACAAGAGCGGCCACAATCGGCAGCGCGGAGAACGATGATGTCCGATGCGGTCGCGGAGACGTCGATGTTCGAACGGATCGGTGGTCCGGTCGTGGTGGATCGGCTGGTCGAAGCCTTTTATCAGAGGATGGAGACGTTGCCGGAAGCGACGACGGTTCGCGCCATGCATGGAAGAAATCTCGGTTCGATCAAGAGCGTGCTCAAGCGTTACCTGAGCGAATGGACCGGCGGCCCGAAGCTCTATTCGCCCGAAAAGGGGCACCCGCGTCTGCGGCAGCGGCACATGGGATTTTCGATCGGCAATGCCGAGCGGGATGCCTGGCTGCTCTGCATGCGCGGCGCGCTCCAAGAGACGATCGCGGATGACGCGGCCCGGAAGGAGCTCGACACCGCCCTGACCGGCCTTGCGGACTGGATGCGCAATCAGGCCGGCAATCCGCATGATGGCGGAGCGGGCCGGCCCTGAAGAGGGTGCGGCCTGGTACCCGGGCTGCCAAGCCGATCGCAACTAGCCATGTCATCCCCCGGGCCTAGCTTCAACCGGCTCGCGCGCAGCGCGGGCCGGTCGACTAGCGCCGCGTTTTCCGCCCGGTTGCGCATGACCCACGTCAGTCCTTCGGACATCAGTGCGACAACTGCCGCGGCTCGTGAGGTTGCGGCTGCTGCGTCGCGTCGCAAAATCGGATCGCCGCCGCAAGGGCTGCGTCGCCGATCAGCAACCGTCGCTCCGGAGTGTTCAGCACGGCCTCCTCGTCTCTATTCACAATGACGCCGGCTTCGAGCAGCACGGCTGGAGCCTTGGTATTCTTCAGAACCAAGAGCTGATCGTATCGGTAGACGCCTCGTTTGTCGTCGACCATGTGACGGTGCTCTCCCGGAATATTCGCCGCGTGGTGATCGGTAAATTGCATGCCGCGCTGTTGTAATTCGGCCCCAAGTAACGATGCGAATTGCAGGCTTTGATCCGCGAATTCGTTGCGGCTCGACACGAAAATGGAATATCCGGCGTACCTGTCACTGAAGTGATGCTTTCGACCATTGTAGGTCCATTCGTCATAGTAGATCGGCTGGACGTCGTCGTGGTGTATGGAGAGGAATAGATCGGCCTTGAAAGCATTTGCCAGCGCGGAGCGTTCCTGCAGCTGTGACCGACCCGCACCGCGCATCAAAATCAGCTTGGTGCTTGTAAAGCCGGCACCCTGAAAGGTGCCGTAGACCTGCCGGGCGAGCTGCTGATTGAAGTCAAACTCCGGCCGGCCCCTAGCGCTCAACGCGCCTGACGCCTGAGGTGTATGGCCGACGTCAATCGCAATTCTGAAGTCCCTGCGTCGGCAGCTGGGATCTCGATCACTGCCGATGTCCGGGCGAAGCACCAGGTCGGAGGCTGCAATCTGGGCCGCTGGGGCACAAAACATACTCAGAAAGGCGAGAAGAACAGCAAGTTGTTTTGGCAATGGACCAGTCCTATGCTCTGGAGCGACCATTCGCCTGTATGAAAATGTTTCAGCGAGAGACCATCTTGTCCTGCAGGACCTCAAATACCTTTAGTTTGCACGTCGCACTGTCCTTCAGCGCGTCCGCCAGCTGCTCATGCAGGACATTCTTGAAGTCGTTGCTTTTGTATTTTCCTGCGCCTGTCACTCCGAGGTCGGCGACCCGCGCCACCAATCCTTGCAGTTGGGCCTTGACGTCACCCGAAAGCTCCAAATCGGTCGCGTGTCCTTCCAACGCGAGAGGATTGCCGCAGGTTTCTGCCGCAAATGCGCTGATAGCTTTTAAAGCCTTGGTCTGGGCCTCGATATCCTGAGCTCCTAGCGGTTGCATCAAAAATAGGGCGAATCCCATGGCGGCGGATAGCCACCCCAGCGTTTTACCAGCGCTCATCGTCTTGCCTCCGGATATTAACCCTCAATCATCATATCAATTACCCAGCTCGCCCACTCGCCGCTTGGTCATTTGCAATATACACGGCTTTGCCGGCGAAAGCTGATCGAGCGAATAGCTTTCGGTCGGGCTGTAATTGCAAGTGGCATTTCTATTCTGTAGCCAACTAAGCTGCTGCTGCTTGAGCGCCCGCCGGCCATCCGCCGAAAGCTGTCGCATCTGCGCCCAATAGAGTTGGCCCATTCTTCCATCCCATTGGGCCAAATCGTCATCTGCACACAGCAGTTCCTCGAGCGGCTCATTGGTATTTGAGCAGTCAACGCTCGGCCGATGTTCGGGCAGGCGCGGATTGAGATGGACGCTTTTAGAGATCGAAAGGCCTGTATCGTCGGCCACGTGGGGGAGCATTAAAGCCACGAGCCGGTCAAAGATCGCGCGTTTGCAGGATTGCGAGCTTTCCAGCGCGCCTGCAAGCGCATCCTGCTTGACGCCCTGATAGTCCGTCTCGGTGAGTTTTCCGGTTCCGGTGATATCCAAACTCTTGATACGTACAACGGCGTCATTCAACGAGGCTCTGGTGGTTCCTGAAACGTCAGCTTCAACGATCTTTCCTTCCTCATGAAGCGTAAAACATATTGAATTTGCTGTGTCCAGGATCACACCTAAAGCTTCTTTTTGATGGCTTAAATAAAGGTCTTGAGCGCTGACTGGCGTCGCGCCAATCAGAGACAGGGTTGCAAGGACAAGGGTGGTTCGCGTCGCAGACATGACAATCACCTCCGCCGAGATTGTTCTCAACGATCTCCCAAGGAACCGGGATCGCTAGTTCACGACCTTCCTCGGTTCGCAGGAGCATCCTGTACGAAATGCCCGTAGAGGATGTGTGAGCTATTTCACATCAGCCAATTCAATTTGAGGGCGATTGTGGCTTGGGTTTTCAGATACCTATCGATGGGTTCGCGCAAGAGCGATCGTTTGCCGATCCCTGGCGACTTTCGTAATGAACGAGGTCTGCCTGCTGATGGCAGGAAGCATCGGTGTCGGGCCGGCGGCTGGCCATTGGTGGATGCGTCCTTGAAAAAGAACGCGGGTCTATCGCCTGCTGCCCTCTCGATTACAGCGGAATTCCGAAAAAATCCTCGTCCGTGCCGCCCCAGGCCTGGTGCAGAGCCAGTCCATCGCGCCATCTGACAGCCTCTGCATCGCCGGCGTTTCGATGGGTGATCCTGCCATCGGGCTTGTTGGCGAGCAGATAGGTTTTTCCGTTACGAATAAAGCGATTGAGGTCCTTGATGTCGGTCGGGCGCACCACGCATCGCGGTTCGTCGTCGATGAGAATAGTGGTTGGAAGCACCGTTGCCGTCCTCAATCCATGGGCGGCCCGAGGTCGTCGGCCGCCTCTTTCTTCTTCTTTTTCTTTTCGACTTTGGCCTGGGCATAAGCCCCGGCGTTCTTCAGCGCGATCGGACGCTGGCCCTCGACATATTGCGAAATAAAGGAAAGGGTCCGCTCGAATGCGACGCGCGCGGCATCTTCCAGATAACTGTCGCGCTGGTCGCAGTTGAATCCGTGCGCGGCGCCGGGATAGGAGAAAACGCTGACATCCGGCCGATAGGCCCGGAACTGCACCAAGGCCTGCAACGGAATCAGCGCATCCTCTTCGCCGAAATGAAGCAGGGTCGGAATCTTGCGTTTCTCGCCGAAATCGTCGGCGATGCCGCCGCCATAATAGCCGACGGCGCAGGCGAGGCCTTTCACCTGGTTGCTCGCGGCGTAAGCCAGATAGCCGCCCCAGCTATAGCCGACGACGGCGACCTTGCCGACGTCCTTGACGGCATCGACAGTAGCTTGAATTTCACTGAGCGACCGATCCTTGCCGACTTGGTGCACGTAGCTCACGCCTTCGGAAATACCGGCTTCGTCATAGCCGAGTTCCACACCTTTTTTCACGCTGTCAAAGAGCGATGGTGCCATGGCCAGATAACCCTGTGCGGCGAAGGCGTCCGTGACCGCTCGGATATGCGCGTTGACACCGAATACCTCCTGGAGCACGACAACGGCTCCCTTCGGCGTGTCGGAGGGGTCGGCGCGATAGGCCGAGAATGCGTGTCCATCGCCAGCTGTCAGCTCGATCATGTCACCCTCGATCTCAAAAACGTCGCAGCGACGGGTTGCGCTGCCTTTGTCACAGGTAATATGCAGATAAGGTGCCAGTCGGCCTGATCATTTCGGCATCCTCTCCGGTCCTTGCCCTGAGGAGCATCGCGCAGCGATGCGTCTCGAAGGATGGCCCATGGCGGCGCCCCGCAAGCGGCCATCCTTCGAGACGCCCGGCTCCGCCGGGCTCCTCAGGATGAGGGCCGAAGTCCGCAGACACTTTCCTGTTAGGGCATCGCACCAGCTCGGCGTCGATATGGAGAACCCCACTTTCATGCGCCGCGGATCGACTGCGATACGACAATGTCATTGTTGCGAAGCCAACAGCCAGCTTACACCAGGCCGAGTTCAAGCTGGGCCTCTTCTGACATCATCGATTTGTCCCAAGGCGGATCGAACACCAGATTGACCTTCACGCGGTCGACACCTTCGACCTCGCTCACCGCCTTCTGCACCCAATTCAGCATTTCGCCGGCGACGGGGCATCCGGGAGCAGTCAGTGTCATGTCAATCTCGACGAAGCCCTGGTGGTTCGGTGCAATCCGATAGATCAGCCCGAGATCGTAGATATTTACCGGTATCTCGGGGTCGTGCACGGTGCGCAGCGCCGCGATGATGACATCATTGAGCGGGCTCAGCTCTGCCGTTGCCGGCGATCGCATCGCGTTGTCGTGGTCCATGTCAGAGTTCCGACGTTGCATTAAACTGATATCGCGGGGAGCCGGACCACCTGGGCTGCTGCCCCGGAGGGAGGCCGTCCCCACCGAGGACAGTGCAAGCCCGATGCCATCGCTCGCCGTGGTCAGCCGACTCCTTCCGCCAGCGCCTCGACGACGGGCCAGCCGACCGCACCCGAGGGGTCCAACACGCGCAACGCGGCGATGATCTGATAGGCTTGCTGCGGTTGGTTCTGCCGCAGCTGAATGAAGGCCAGCGCCTTTAAGGTATAGAGCGCGAAACGGCCAGGACCATCGGGCAAAACAGCATCGGGCCGCCACTGCCGCCAGTCCTGCGACCAACCCGCCTGGCTTGCCGCTTCGCGCAATCCGGTCTCGGCCGCGATCTGTGCGGCGTCGAGATTGCCTTGGTAGGTATGGATCTTATAGAGGCAAAAGTAGATCGGCAGCTGTGTCGGGGCGGCCACGAGCGCCTGTCGAAACAGCCGCTCGGCGCGTGCGCGATCATGCCGATAGGCTGCGACGCCCTGCTGCAGAAGGGCGTTGATCGCTTCCGGCAGATCTCCGAAATTGATCAGGTCGGGTTCGTTGAGAGGGTCGGTCATGCGCGGCGCCTGCCTCGCCTCATTTTCTGACGAGATGAAGCGAGGACGTTCGGGTTCTTGCCGGGACGTTGGCCTGGTGAGCTGAGATCACTTCTTTCACGGCAGCAGCAATGAGCCTTGTTCGTTGGTCGGCCTCGGTCCAGTTCGCCCGTCGCCGCCTGGGGTCGATTTCCAGCAGCTTGACGCCGGCCGGCACCTCGGTCCCATCGCGGACAACCCCTCGCAGGATTCCATCGAACGGGGCACGCACCGGCACATTTCTCAAATGGCCGATGACGAAGTCCTTGAAGACCATGGTGCCGATCTCGATGGCGCTGTTCCACCTGCCGGCGAATGCCGCGCGAACGAAGCGCTCGTTGCCACGGTCCCCGAGGCGCTGCGACAAGCCATCGGGCGGATCCGCCTCGCTCTGCCGAACGATCAGTCCGGCCTTGCCGGGTTGTGTTTCGATCGCGATGTCGCAATTGATGCCGCCGGCGAAACCGGGACCTAACCCGATGGCCAAGCCGGCAAGCCGGCGCAGATCGGGCGTCGCGCTGTATTTCTGCATTCGCGCATCCACCAGGATGTCGATGGCCTGAATGACGATCAGATCGAGCAGCCCAAGTTCCGTGATGATCACCCCGGGGGCTTCTAAGGTACGGATTTCCAGGCCGGTATCGGCGCGCCTCGCCGGCATGCCCTCAACCATCACGGCATCGTCGAACAGGGCGTCATGAAACGCCATCTTGCGCCGGAGCACCGGAATCAACGGATCATGGGATAGCACGACCCGATAGCCGTCGCGGCGAAGTTGTAGCGCGACAGCGGAAGCGATCTCATTGGTGCCGAGGATCACGACGAATCGAAATGGAAGGCTCGCCCGCATCCTTCGGCTGCTCCGTCTTCTGCTTCAGGCGAGGTAAGCAAGAGCTGGGCCGCGCACGAGGGCTAGGAAATGCAGGGCAAATCAAGCGACGCCTTGGCTCCCCCCAATGCGGCAGGTCGCATCCGGAACAGAATTTATTCAGGATGTCGGAAATGCGACATCGGGACCCCGGCGACCCCTGGGCCGGATGCCCGGGATCAATGGCGGGACGATTGGTTTGGACCTTGCATGGAGGCTTGAGAGGACATTTGGAGCAACATGCGATGGCAATGGTTGGAACTGAAATCGAGCGTCTCATCAAACTGGCCTTCCCGGACGCGGAGGTCAGCATTGTGGATTTGAGGGGAGACGGGGATCATTATGGCGCGCGTGTCACCTCCGCGTCCTTTCGGGGCAAGAGCCGGATCCAGCAGCACAAGATGGTCTACGAGGCGCTGCAGGGACAGATGGGCGGAGCCTTGCATGCGCTCGCCCTGGAAACCGCGGTGCCCCAGTGAATGGAATCGGTTTTGCATCTCTTGCGCCACGCAAGTTAGACCTCTGAGGGACCATCATGACGACTTCAACCGCCGAGCGTATCAAGGGTATTGTCGCGAGCAGCGACGTGGTGCTTTTCATGAAGGGCGTGCCCGCGGCGCCGGAATGCGGCTTTTCCGCTAGCGTCGTGCAGATCCTGAATGGCCTGAAGGTGCCCTTCAAGGGCGTCAACGTTCTAGCTGATCCCGGGGTTCGCGAAGGCGTCAAGGCGTTCTCGGACTGGCCCACCATTCCTCAGCTTTATGTCAAGGGCGAATTCCTCGGCGGAGCCGATATCGTCCGTGCCATGTATCAGGAGGGAGAGCTCACGGCTTTGTTGAAAGCCAAGGGCGTCGCGACGGCTGCGCCATGACCGATATCGCCGACGAGGGAGAGTTCGAACTCCCGCAGCTCTACCGACATCACGCCTTCGGCTGTCACACGGAGCGTCCTCCCAGTCATCCGCGCGGCAGCTGCGGGGCCCAGGGCGCCCAGCCATTATGGGACCGGATGAACAAGGCCTTGGAAAAGGAGCGCCTCAGTGACATCGGCTTTACCGCCGCCGGCTGTCTCGGCTTCTGCAGTGCCGGGCCCTTGATGGTGGTCTATCCCGAGGGTGTCTGGTACCGGCCGAACGTCGTCGAGGACATCGATGAAATCGTCGAATCCCACTTCAAGCAGGGTAAGCGCGTCGATCGGCTTGTGGTCGTGCTGAGGCGCTAAACTCCGACACCGCGCTCCGTAGGGTGAGCACGCCATCTCTCCGCATCCGAAGATGGTGGCCACGGCGCAAAGGGCACTTTTGCCCACCCTATGCAAATCGGCGTCCTTTCGATCCGTCAAACCGTCAGAGCACGCTGAGCTGAATCAGCGGTGATCCGCCGCCGCGGCCCAGGATGGTATCCACCTTCTTGCGGACGGTCTCGAGCGTGAGCGGCTTGACCAGAGCGCCATGCGCGCCCGCCTTCAGGCCTTCCACCGCGATCGTTTCGTCGGATTTCGCGCAGACGATGAGGATTCGGACCCCGGGAAACTTTGCGGCCAGTTCACCGATCAGTGCGGTGCCCCGGTTTTTCAGGAATGAAATACCAAGCAGCACCACATGGGGCTTGAGCCAGTCGATCCCTTTTTCGTAAGCCTCCTCCGGGCTCGCCAGTTCATGGGTCTCGATCTCATCATGCAGCATGAACTGCAGCGCGGCGCGGGTGATTTCGTCATCATCGACGACAAACACCCGCCGCTGGTCGACGGCTTTCGATGTCTCGACGCCAATCTGCATTGCTACCTCCTTAGCCCGGATCCAGGTTTGTCGCGTGACCCCGAGGCTGTAGCAATTTCCGTTCCGCGCGGTGCGGGACGCCTGCGCTTGCATACGAAAGCTCAAGGCCGTGGTGGCTTTTCCCGGGCGCGCGGTATCGCCTTGTTGTCTGATTTCGAACAGTCAGCCGAACAGCCGGTCAGGAGCTGTCAGCTTCGATACACCCGGGAATTCCAGCAGGTTAGCGCTTTGTGCTGCAAAATCATCAGCTTAACCGTGTGGCACGCGGGTTGCTAATAAGGCATCGGAACAAGGAGTGAGGGCTGAGTGCACGCAGACGCCTGACGAGCGATGCGCTCCTTCCCGTAACCCATGTGCCCGGTTCTGTAACGGAAAACAGTCTTGCGCAAGGTGCGCGGACACATTGGCAATCGGTTCATGGAGAGCAAAATGGCTGCACTACGACAAATCGCGTTTTATGGCAAAGGGGGCATCGGCAAGTCGACGACGTCTCAGAATACGCTGGCGGCACTGGCCGAGATGGGTCACCGGATCCTGATCGTCGGCTGCGATCCGAAGGCGGATTCCACCCGCCTGATCCTG
>Ga0182012_10001619_pt1 | contig 24500 bp, 21 predicted proteins | sample 612S2SmetaG_FD_120486 | JGI IMG/M metagenome (GOLD analysis project Ga0182012, IMG submission 120486) | Permafrost microbial communities from Stordalen Mire, Sweden - 612S2S metaG | ecosystem: Environmental > Terrestrial > Soil > Wetlands > Permafrost | place: Sweden: Stordalen | collected... | reverse complement strand
GTTGGGGTAAGATTATGGAAGCGGTCGAGATGGTGGATCGCGAGTGAGCGGGAGTAATTCAGTGGTAGAATGCCAGCTTCCCAAGCTGGACGTCGCGGGTTCGAACCCCGTCTCCCGCTCCATAGAATACCTTTCATTCCCCCGACAAACACCTCGCGCCCCTTGCCTCAAACGCAGCCGTCGAGCAGTACCCCGACACCGGCCAATACGCGCCCATCGCCGCCTGTTGCTCGCTAGTGGGAAGCAATGATACAGCCGCCATCGATTGCGTGAACGCCGGATTGGCCAGCGTTTGGCGCAAGAAAACAAAATTGTAATATTGCACCGGGGTATCGATGCCCCATGGCTGTTGATGCCCGTCATAAACAACATCGGTGGGAAGATCCAACGCTCCCCACGGGAGCCAGGTCGCTTTGAATTGAGTCATAGCAGCTTGGCTCGGCTCAGACCCAGGGTCCGAAATCACAATTAACGCACCGCGCTGCGAATCAAGCGTGACAGAGTCGTCTGGATCACACCGATTAACATTCGTCGTGTACGGGTCGTCCGTGCAAATCGACCAGAAGCGCACTTGCTCATTGGCATAAGGGGGAGCCCCGGCGCGTGTATTGGGAAACGTGGGAGCCTCGAAATGGATCACGAATAGGTTGTCGCCCGTGTTCGGCGCCAGGAACTGCCGGCTCAGCAGGATATCCATGTAAAAATCGCTCCCGTTCGGCGACAGGTGAGCCGGGTTGCTGGGGTTGACTACTCTCCATGTGGGATTGGCGTTTGCATTGAACTGTTGCGCGGCCGTCGGGAGAGTCCCCATCCAATCGCCCAAATCAAGACGGTCCCACGGCGTGGAGTTAGCTGGAAGAATCGGCTGGACCGGGCAGTTCGAAAGCGGCTGCCCGTTCATCGACAGGTTAGGAGTCACCGGATTAGTAGCGCTGCCGGCCGGGTCATTTGGGTTAGTCGTGTGATAGACGCGATAGATGAGGTTTACATTGGTCAAGGTTCCCGTGTAGATAGTGTTGGCCGCGGGAGTGGAAGGTTCAGGGCCAAACACCAGATAGGCCGTGAAGGTACCGTTCTTCGTTCCGGATATGAACGGGTTATTCTGCCCGGGGTCCGGCTGTATCTGGTAGTCGGAGAGGGATGAGGCCTCTTGACCGGAAGGTGTGTTGATCGCCAGTGACATGAAGCGGCTCAGCGGGTATTGCCCATGAATGGTTACGACGGATCCAATCGCCGCGTTCAAAATTGCCGAGAAGTACGAAGTGGAACTAGCCTCCGGGAAACCGGTGTTGCCCGTTCCCGCAGCGTCTGTGGGAGGGTTGGTCTGGCCGCTCCAGCCGGTGTAGCCCGCGCATGCCGGAACAATGCCGGCAACAGCCGGCGAAGCGGCTGAAATCGAAAGGATGAGAGTGACAGGCAGCCACCTTGAGAATAAACGGGCACCGCGTCGTTTCACTAACAGGCTTGTGCCCAACAGGCTTGCAATATCGACCAAGAAAGAACCCTCCAGTTGTTCGTACTTCTAGATGTCGCGGAGAATCTAGGATTATAACCCGGAGGGTGCCCGGCTGAACAGACCAGTACTAACTATAATTAACGCGCGGCCACGCGCGCCGCATCGATCTTCGGTACGGGTTTCGGCTGCAAGCCCGCCTTCGCAAGCACGGCGTAAACCACAAAGCCCGCAATGAAGCTATAAACCGCCGCCGGCTGCAGATAGGGCTTCGTATCTTCGGAGATCGGCAGGAACGGCAGAATGCCGATCACAAAGCCCACCGCCCACGCTCCGTAGCCGGCGAAATTGATTCCCTTCCGCGGACCCGCCCACTTCTTCCCGGATAACAAATAATCTGCCGCCATCGCGCCGCAGATGGGCCCGAACGACGCGCCAATGATAGTGAACAGATTCACCAGGTTCGCCGCCGCGCCCGTGATCGCCAGCACCGCCGCCACAACAGCGCCCACCATCGTGGATGTGAATCGCGGTACGCCGGGAATCATCGTCGCCAGGCTGTTGCCTGCAATGAAAGAAGAGAAACACATCGGCGCCACCGAAGCGATCGCAAACAGGAAGAACACCATGGACGCAAAACTCCCGGTCTGCGCGATGGCCGAATCGAACTGGAAATCTTTCGCCCCATACAGCACGTGCGCTCCGGCCACGGAGAGAATCGGAAGACCGCCCGCGATCAGGACCGCGAGCAGCACGCCGACGAGGCCGCCCCACTTCACATCGCGTTCGTCCCTGCTGTTCATTCCGAAATCGCAACCCGCCGCTCCCGCCGTCGCGAAGAAGCCCACCACAATCTGCACCAGCATCACGAATCCGATATAAGGGCTGGGGTGCGCGGGCTTGAACCCCGCCGCGCCGCCCACGTTTCGGGCAAACACAACCAGAATCATCAGCAGCGGAACCGCGTTCAGGTACAGAGCGAATCTCGCTACGTATTGAATGCCCTTCACGCCAACGTATCCCAGGCCCAGCGCCCAGGCCGCGGCGATGACTCCGAACGTCAAACTGCCCGGGCCGGCGGAAGAACCAAACGCCGTCAGAATAAACGTGGTGGCCACAAACGCGTTCACCGACATCCAGCCTACCTGCAACAAGCCCATCAGGATGCCCGGCATCAGATATCCGCCCGTTGTGCCGAACGTGGAACTGCCCACCACGTATAGGGGAAAGCCGGTCTTCATTCCCAACGTCGCCGGAACGTAATAGAAAAGGCCGTAACTGATGAGCCCGGCCACCAGCAGCGCCAGCAGCGATAGGCCTACGCCGGCGCGGTCCAGAGTGCCCGCCGCAATCTCGCGGTAGAACACGATCCAGAGAAAAACTCCGGCGTAGGTGGGCGCGGTGTTCTTATACCAAGGCGCGCGATTCGAACTTGGATTCGGTACAGCTTTGGCGATGTAGCCTGGCAGCATGGAGGCTCCTTTGTGATTGGTTCGAGCGAAGGGCCATTATATACACGAGCCAGGCGAATTCCTCGTCAGATTTGTACCGGCTACTAATTCGTGCCGCGCGGAACAGCAATCTCGCGCGTCCAGAGCGAATTTCCATTGGTGTCAAACTTCTCGAGAAAGAAGCCGTTGCCTTTCGTTTGGCCGGGCAGCGTCCCGCCCGCCGTGCCCGATACGTAGGCCCCCGTTGTATCCGTAGCCACGCCCCAGCACTGGTCGTTCTGCGACGATCCAAATTCGACCGTCCAAAGCATCTTTTCGGAAGGGCTCCATTTGCTCAGATAGCAGTCGTCGTAGCCGGCGCTGACATTACCCGGTAGGGCACCTGCCGTGTACCCGGTGCCGTATATCCCGGTTGCGTCTGTGGCCGCGGCCGTGCCGCGGTCGAACACCGACGTGCCGAATTCATTCACCCACTCCATAGTCCCGGAGTAACTGAACTTTGCCATGTAGGAGTCGTCCCCTCCCAGATATGGCTGTCCAGCAAAGGCGCCTCCCGTTCGGCCGGTGACATAGACGCCAGTGCTATTGGCGGTGACGCCCCAACCACGGGTAGGTCCTTGCGTGCCAAACTGATTCACCCAAATCAGATCTCCATTGAAATTGAGTTCCACAACCATGCCGTCTTCGTATCCGGTGCTCGTTTGTCCGGTAAAAGCGCCCGTGGTGCGGCCAGTGATGAAAATTCCATTCGCGTTCACCGCGATCCCGTAACAGCGGTCGGTTTCAGTGGTGCCGAAGTCGGAGGTCCAAATGAGGTTTCCATTCTGATCCCACTTCTGCGCGAAGCAATCCTGTTCCCCCAGAAACGGTAATCCGTAAAGGGCTTCGGAGGTGTAGCCGGTGACGTAGAGATAAGTGCCGTCGGACGCCGCCGCCTGCAAACGTTCTACTCCAGGGCCACCAAATTCGTTCATCCACAGTGGCTCCCCGGTCAGGCTGAACTTGGCCACGTAGGCATCGGTAGAGCCGTAGAACGTCTGGCCGGTCATGGCTCCCATCGTGAAGCCCGCGGCGTACACCCCGGTAGCGTCGGCCGCCACGCCGAGCACCCGGTCCTGCGCTGTGGAGCCGAACTCCGCCGTCCACTGCAGCTTGCCATTCTGGTTGAACGCCTGGAGGAAGCTGTCGCCGTCGCCTCCAAGGTACGGGTAGTCCGGCGGGATAGGGCCAATGACCTGCCCCCCGATGTAGACCTGATTGTTGGCCGTCGCAACCGCGAAACCAATATTCGCCGAAGACATTTGCCCGTGCGCGGCAGAGGCAAGCGCCATCCCAACCGTTAAAGCGATCGTGCGCGCTGCGTAGACTTTTCCATTTACGTTCATAAACTGGCCTCCTAATAGCACAGGGATTTTGAATGATCGGAGACTACTTCTCCACCGCGCCCGACCCTCCGTCGGGCACCGAGATTTCCCGCGTCCACAGCGCGGTACCGTTCACAGCGAATTTTTCGAGAAAGAAGCCCTTCGCCGCAGTTTGTCCAGGCAGCGTCCCACCCGCTGAGCCCGCTAAGTATTCGCCGGTTGAATCAGTCGCCACGCCCCAGCACACATCGTCTTGGGAAGATCCGAACTGCACCGTCCAAAGGACGTCCCCGGAGGTATCCCACTTGCGGATGTAGCAGTCCTTGCCCCCATAGTTCACGTTCCCAGGCAGCGCGCCTGTGGTGTATCCGGTCCCATAAAGGCCAGTACTATTCGCGGCTGCCGCGGTCCCGCGATCGAATTGCGGGGTGCCGAATTCATTCACCCAAAGCATATTTCCGTAGTAATCAAACTTGGCCGTGTACGCGTCGTCCAGCCCCAGAAAGACGTTGCCCGGGAAGGCGCCTTCCGTTCGCCCCGTCACGTAGAGACCCGTTCCGTCAGCGCCAATTCCCCAGCCGCGCTCGTCGGCGGACGTGCCGAATTGGGTAAGCCACGCCGGCTGTCCTTCGAGAGTCAGTCTCGTCACAAAGGCGTCCAGCCCTCCCTGGCTGACTTGCCCGGGAAACACGTTGTCTGTCCGTCCGGCGATGAAAACGCCCTCTTTGTTCGCGGTAATGCCGTAGCAGCGGTCCGTTCCCGGAGTGCCGAATTCATAGGTCCAGATCAGATTCCCGCCCTGGTCCCATTTCTGCGCGAAGCAATCCTGTTCGCCCGCGAAGGGCAGGTCGTAAATCGACTCGCCCGTGTAGCCCGTCACATAAAGGTACGTGCCGTCGGACGCCGCGGCCTGAACACGGTCCACCCCAGGACCGCCAAACTCATGCAACCAGAGTTGCTGCCCGGTGAGGCTGTACTTCACTACATACGCGTCGGTTTCTCCAAAGTACGGCTGGCCGGTCATTCCGCCGTCGGTAAAGCCCCCACCGTAAACTCCAGTAGCATCCGCCGCAACACCCAGCACGCGATCCTGCGCACTGGAGCCAAACTCCACCGTCCACAAAAGCCTGCCAATCTGGTTGTAGGCCTGCAGGAAGCTGTCCCCACCTCCCCCCAGATAGGGCAGAGTTGGCAGAATCGGTCCCTCGGCCTGGCCCCCGAGATAGACCTGATTGTTCGCCGTCGCGATAGCGAACCCAATGTCGTTCGACGCGGTCTGCGCGTGGGCGGCGGCGGCAAGCGCCAAGGCGCCTGCGATGGAGAGCGCTCTCATTTTCATCATGGTTCCCCGCCCTCTCTACTTCGCCCCACTGGCGGCTGGAACCTCAATCTCGCGCGTCCAGAGCGAATTTCCGTTTACGTCGAACTTTTCCAGAAAGAAGCCATTGGGCTTCGCGTTAATCTGCCCTGGCAAAGTTCCACCGGATGTCCCCGATACGTACGCGCCGGTCGAATCGGTGGCCACACCCCAGCACACGTCGTCCTGGTTAGATCCGAATTGCACCGTCCACAGCGGACCGCCGGCCGTGTTCCACTTCGCGATGTAGCAGTCTTTGTAGCCGTAGTTGACGTTGCCGGGCAATGCGCCGCTGGTGTATCCGGCGCCATAAACCCCAGTGGAATCCGTTGCGGCCGCCGTGCCCCGGTCAAAGTCTGGGGTTCCGAATTCGTCCACCCAAAGCATCGCCCCGCTGTAGCTGAACTTAGCCGTATAGGCGTTGTCGTCGTTCAGGCCAAGGTATTGGGTTGTGCCGAAAACCCCTTCGGTGCGGCCCGTAACGTAAATGCCGGTGGAATCCGTCGCGATTCCCCAGCCCCTGTCCGCGTAAGGAGTTCCGAATTGCTCCAGCCAGATCTGGTTCCCGTTCAGATCCAGCATTGTCACCAGTGCGTCTTCTTCACCCTCACTCTTCTGCCCCGAGAACGTGCCATCCGTGCGCCCGGTGACGAACACGCCCATCGAGTTCACCGCGATTCCGTAACAGCGCTCCGTTCCGGGCGTGCCGAATTCCGTGGTCCACAACAGGTTCCCGTTCTGGTCCCACTTCTGCGCAATGCAATCCTCCTCGCCCGCGAAGGGTTGGCCGTAAAGAGACGCGCTGGCATATCCTGTCACGTAAACGTAAGTGCCGTCGGATACAGCCGCCTGCAAACGATCATCCCCGGCCGTACCAAACTCGTGCAACCAGAGTTGCGTGCCGGTCAAGCTGTACTTCGCGAGGTACGCGTCCGTACCGCCGTAGTAAGTCTGGCCGGCAAAACCCGGCTCACCGGTCAGTCCAGCCGCATAAACTCCGGTGGAATCCGAAGCCACACCATTCGCCCAATCCTGGCCGCTGGAGCCAAACTCGGCAGTCCATTGCAACTTACCGTTCTGGTTGAAGGCCTGCAGAAAGCTGTCGCCAGCGCCCCCCTGATAAGTTTGATTGGGAGGGATCGGCCCAACAGCTTGCCCGCCGATATACACTTGCTTGTTGCCGGTGCTCACCGCAAACGCGATGTCCGAAGATTGGTCTTGCGCCTGCGCCGCCGCGCCGAACGCCAGCCCCATAAGTAGCCCCACTGCCTGAAAACGGCAGCTACTTTGATGTTTTTTCATATTGCTGACTACTCTCTACCCGTCTTGGGTTATCTCGTTTTTGGGTTTTCCAGGGAGGGCCGGACGTGGGCTCGTTACACCTTGCGTGTAAGACAGAGACTAAGTATAACTTATTCAATCGGACTTCCGGCGTTCGATCCGGGTGGAACCGCCACCTCTTGAGTCCAGAGCGTATTTCCGTTCTGGTCGAACTTCTCAATGAAAAAGCCGCCGTTAGTATCGTTGGGAAACCCGGGAAGAGCTCCGCCAGCGGTTCCGGTGACGTAGACGCCCGTCGAATCGGTAGCCGCGCCCCAACACTGGTCGAATTGATTGGTTCCGAACTGTGTAGTCCAAAGAACCGTTCCGGTCTCCTCATACTTGCGGAGGTAGCAGTCGCGCGAGCCCAGATTCGAACCGCTCGACGCGATGGACCCGTCTGTGAGACCTAACCCATAAACACCTGTGGAATCGGTCGCGACCGCGTTACCGCGGTCAAGGTAAGGCGTGCCGAATTGGTTCAACCACAGAAGGCCTCCGCTGTAATTGAATTTCGCCATGTAGGCATCGTCGCCGCCCTTATTGGTGTAGCCCGCAAAGGCTCCTTCGGTTCTGCCGGTGACATAAATACCCGTGGGGTCTGCCGAGATCCCCCAGCCGCGGTCGTCCGCGCTTGTTCCAAACTGCGTCAGCCAGCTTTGGTGTCCCGCGCCGTTGAACATTGTCACGAATGCGTCCAACCCGCCCAGGTTCACATATCCGGGGAAAGCGTTGTCCGTGCGCCCCGCTATGAATACGCCCATCGTGTTCACCACGATTCCGTAGCACCGGTCGGTCCCCGGAGTCCCGAATTCAACCGTCCAGAGCACGTCCCCCTTCTGGTCATACTTCTCCAGGAAGCAGTCTTGTTCGCCCTCGAATGGCAGGCCGTCCAGCGACTCTGAGGTATAGCCGGTCACGTAGAGATACTTGCCGTCCGATGCGACCGCCTGGATTCGATCCACCGCCGGCCCTCCGAACTCATGCATCCAAAGTTGCTTGCCAGTGAAGCCGTACTTGACCACGTAGGCATCCGTAGATCCGCCGAACGTCTGGCCCGTGATCGGTCCCATGGTGAACCCCCCGGCGTACACTCCGGTATCGTCCGACGCGATTCCAAGCACGCGGTCTTGCGCGGTCGAGCCGTACTCCGCGGTCCACTGCAAATTCCCGCTTTGATCGTAAGCCTGGATGAAACTGTCCCCATTGCCGCCAAGATAGGGATTATTAGGCGGAATCGGACCAACCGCCTGGCCCCCGATATACACTTGATTGTTTCCCGTGTTGGCCGCAAATCCGACGTCGGCTGACTGGTGTTGAGCTCGCGCCAAAACCGCGGCCGAGAGTCCGAGCACCACGGCCAACGCGCGCGAATAGTAACGTTGCTGCTTTGCTTTCATTGTCTCCACTCCTGTTTCATTTGGACCGTACGGGTGCGCAAAGCCAAACGTGGGCTTGAGCGGAAAAAGTCCGGGCTATTCCTGATCCGGAGACCCCACGGCGCTCGAGCCTGAAGGCACCGCAACCTCGCGGCTCCACAGCAAAGCTCCGTTCGTGCTGTACTTTTCGAGCAGGAATCCGCCATTCGTGTCAGCGGGGTAAGCGGGCAACGCGGTTCCAGCTTCGCCTGTTATATAAACACCCGTGGAATCGGTAGCCGCACCCCAGCATTGGTCAAGCCCAGTGGTGCCAAACTCCACCATCCAGAGAGGTGCGCCGGCGGTAGTCCATTTGCCTATGTAACAATCATCCGAACCCATGTTCACATTCCCGGGAAGCGCACCCTCGGTAAGGCCGATGCCATAGACCCCGGTTGAGTCTGTGGCCGCGCCATTGCCCCGGTCGAAAGTGGGCGTGCCAAACTCGTTCGCCCAAATCAGGCTTCCGCTGGTATCAAACTTAGCCATATAGGAGTCGTCGTCACCCGCATAGGGCTGGCCATCAAACGATGCACCGAACCGGCCCGTGACGTAAACGCCGGTAGAGTCGCCCGCGATCCCCCAGCCGCGATCCGGCTCGGTGGTTCCAAACTGGTTGAGCCAAATCATGTTTCCGTTACTGTCGAACTGCGTAACAAAGGCATCCAATAGGCCAATGCTGGTCTTCCCGGCAAAAACGTTGTCGGTGCGCCCCGCGATGAACACTCCGCTCTTATTCACGATGATTCCGTAGCATCGGTCAGTCCCGGGCGTTCCGAATTCAGTCGTCCATAACAACGTTCCGTTTTGGCTCCACTTCTGTACGAAGCAGTCCTGCTCTCCCAGGAAGGGTTGGCCATAAAGGGATTCAGAGGTGTAGCCAGTCACATAGAGATAGGTTCCATTCGACGCGACCGCCTGCACCCGGTCCACTCCAGGACCACCGAACTCGTGCATCCAAAGCTGCTGGCCCGTCAGGCTGTACTTGGCAACATAGGCGTCGGTCGAACCGTAAAAGGTCTGTCCCGTCATCGCCCCCATGGTGAATCCACCTGCATACACTCCAGTGGAATCCGCCGCCACGCCCAGCACTCGATCCTGCGCGACCGAACCGAACTCCGCCGTCCATTTCACGTTTCCGCTCTGGTCGTATGCCTGCAGGAAGCTGTCTCCGTTGCCCCCCAGATAGGTGTTTTGGCCCGCGGGTGGAATCGGGCCAACAACCTGGCCACCCACATAGACCTCGTTGTTCCCGGTGGTCACCGCGAAACCGACATCGGGGGATTGGTGTTGGGCGTAGGCCGCCGACGCTCCTGAAAGTGCAATGGCGAAGGCAAGTGCGCGAGCCCAGCCGATTTTGTGTCTCACATCCATATTGATTGTCGTCCTGCAAGCGGCCATACAAAAAGCCTCTTCCAGTGCAGTGTAGTACAAATCTCGGCCAAAAACGAATGAAAAAGTTCTAGCACGCCACGGAAACAACCCGGTTTGGTAATACGGAAAGAGTATAGTGACTTTGTTCCGGTTTTCGATTCACTTCAAGCGTTCCGCCAATAAGTGGTCCGCTACCCGTATCGCATTGGCGATGATTGTCAGCGAAGGATTCACCGCGCTCGCCGAAACAAAGAACGAGGCATCCACGACATAAAGATTATCCAGGTCATGCGCCTTACAATTGGTGTCCAGCACGCTGCTCGACGAGTCTGTCCCCATCCGGCACGTACCGTTCTGATGACCCACACCTTCGAGCGGTATGCGCTTCTTGAAGTACGCATGCAGCGGAACCGACGTGGTGGCGTGCCCAGCCTGCTTCAGAACATCCACCCAGCGGTCTTTCAAACGCTCGAAGGACTCGACGTTATTGGGCGTATAGGAAAGCTTGATCCGCTGAGGCGCGGCATCGGTAACCGGCTCGGATTGATTGGTGGGCCCGGTATCTCCGGAGGGATGCGCCCCCGCCAGACCCGGCTGCGCATGCGCCACCGACAACGGCGTGGTGCTATGCAGCGTGACCCGGTTCTCCGGGTCCGGTAGATCTTCCGTTGTCAGCCACCATGGCACGGCGTGGTGCTTCATGGTTTCCAGCACAAATCCCGGCGTGAATGGCGGAGCGTCGCCTTTCATCATCTCGAAATGAAAGCTGCCCACAGGCTGTACCTGGCCAAGGGGAAACGGATAACTGGGATCGGAATCCTTCAGGTAAAAATCGTTAGTGCCCCACGTCTTGGTGTAACTGTCTTCATTGCGGTCCGCGCCGAGCGCCAGCAGCGCGTCCGCCTGGTGATACATGAAATTGCGGCCCACCTGATCGGAACTGTTCGCCAGGCCGTTCGGGTGCTTGTCATTCGCTGACGCGAGCAATAACACGGCGGAGTTCACCGCGCCGGCGCATACCGCGAAAATACCCGCGCTGTAAGTCGCCGTTTGCGCACCTGGAGCGGCCGCATGAACCACCTCCACTGCAGTAACCGCCGTTCCGGTGCTATTAGTCAGCAGCCGGGTCACGCGCGAATGAGTCATCAAGGTGACGTTCCGCAGTTGCATAATCTGGCGGATGCAATTAATATCCGAGTCCGATTTCGCATGCACCAGGCACGGATAACCATCGCACGTATCGCAACGAACGCACTTCGACGCCAGCGGGTCGGCTGCGTTCCTCTTCAGCCCCAGCGGGATAGGAAAGGTGTGGATCCCCAGCCGCCGGACAGCGTCCTCAATGGTTTGCATCCTCGGCTCATTCGTCAGCGCCGGGTAAGGATATTTCTTCGAATGGAACGGCTCGGTGGGATCGAAAGAAGAGCCGTATCCGCCCGTAACCGCCGGGGCCGCCCCCAAATCTCCGTGGACATGGAATAGTTCTTCCGCCCGCGTATAGTAAGGCTCCAGTTCGGCGTAAGAGATGGGCCACGCTGGTGAGACGCCGCCCTTATGCCGGATCTCGCCGAAGTCTTCGGCACGCATGCGGAACATCGCCGCGCCATATACTTTCGTCTGCCCGCCCACGTAATATGCCTGCTGGGGATGCAGCAGCTTGCCATCCTTATCCTGCCAGGCCTCTTTCGTGTGATACCGGTTATCGAGGAAGACGGCCGACGTGTCCCAGTTCAGTTTTTCCTGCGGCAGGAACGGGCCGCGCTCGAGAATCAGGATCTTTTTCCCGGCTTGTGCCAGGTGGAGCGCCAGCGTTCCGCCGCCTGCCCCGGTGCCGATCACAATCGCGTCGTATTCGGTAGCCATATGTCTTAAGATAGCGGCTCGCGTTCGTGATAAGATTCCCGCATCGGAGGAAAGCAAAAGTGACTCCTTGCTCCAGACGTAGATTTCTGAAAACCGGGCTCGCCGCGGGCGCGCTCGCCGGCTTTGGAGGCTTTCCGCTTCGCGCGGAGAAACAGTCCGCCACCGATTGGGTGACTCTCGGAAAATCCGGAGTCAAGGTGACCCGGTTGGCCTTTGGCACCGGAAGCATGAGCGGGCAAGTGCAGCGCGACCTCGGTCAGGATCAGTTCACCAGACTCGTTCGCTATGCCTATGACAACGGCGTTCTCTTCTTTGAAACCGCCGAGTCCTATGGCGACATGCATCGTATGCTGGGGGTGGCCTTGAAGGGCATTCCTCGCGATTCTTACCGGCTGATGTCAAAGATCACGACCCATGGCGATGTGAATCCTGAGACCAAGATCGACGAACTGCGTAAGTTGGCGAATACGGACTACTTCGACATCATGCTTCTCCACTGGCAACACACCTCCACCTGGCCCGCAGATAGCATCCGGTGGCAGGACGGAATCATGGAAATGCAATCGAAGAAGGCCATCGTCTCCCATGGCGCTTCCGTACACGGGCTTCCCGCGCTGCGTCAGGTTCCCCAAAGCGATTGGCTCCAGGTGGCCATGATCCGTATGAACCACAAAGGCGTACGGATGGACGCTGAGGATTTCAACACCAACGGACTCGGAAACGTGCCCGAAGTGGTAACGCACGTGAAGCAGGCGCGCAAAGATGGCATGGGGGTGATCAGCATGAAACTCGTGGGTGAGGGTCAGTTCACCGCCCGTGAAGACCGCCAGGCCGCCATGCGGTTTGCGTTTCGGAATGCCGGTGTCGATTCGGTCACCGTGGGCTATAAGAACACAGCGGAAATCGACGAAGCCATCGAGAATCTGAATCTCGCGCTCGCCTAAAGGCCGCCCAGGCCCTCTAGAAGCTACCTTCTTGCCGGATGCCGGTGGAACGGATATTGGCAGAGGAACGGGCATGGGTATTTCGGATCGGGATGAAGCTTTGCGCAGAGGATTCGGTCCGCGCCATAACTGCGCACGTAAAGTTCCGCGGCGCCAAGCATTCCCAGTAGAGGCGCGGCGAAGTATACCCAGACCGCCGTCCACACGCCGGCAAACACCGCCGATCCGACCGTACGCGCCGGGTTGATGCTGAATCCGGAGACCGGCGCGAAAAACAGAATATACAGCGAGATCAGGATTCCCACAAAGTAACTCGTGTAACGAGCGATGGAAGGCCGGTTCGAACTCCACAAAACCACGGCCATCAGCAGCGTGGCCATAAAAAGTTCGGCGCAGAAAGCCCCAACTGTACCGTATAACCCCGGCACCGTCACCGCATAATCGACGCTCGGCGCGGCGATGCTGGGGCCAAGAAGAACGGCCGAAACCCCCACTCCGAACACTCCGCCGAGGAACTGAAAAATTACGTAGAAGGCCGCATCCGATAAGCCTATTTTCCCCAGCCGCAAATAGGTCAAGGTAATGGCCGGGTTGAAGTGCGCGCCGGAGCGCTTACCGAACGGGGAGTGAATGATTAGAATAGCCGTTATGCCCATGGCGATTCCCATGAACATCCGCCTCACCGCGGCGCTCGGAAACCGGTGCGGCGCAGGATACGCGGGGTGGAAAAGCCACACGGTAAAAACGCAGGCCGAAATCATGAACAAGGCAAGTTCGAGCCCCTCGAAAACATACAGCGGCCAGTTGCGCTGGAACGCGCCCCGATCTGGACTAAATCGCACCTAACTCCTTGATTCTAAGGGCCTAAGCTTAGACCCGTCTAATGCACTGGGCAATAGCATATCCCCTACTAAGTACTGCACACTAAATCCGAGGTAGTCAATTGAATTACAAGCTAATTATTCCGATCCTACTCGTGTTGACGAGTAGCCTGATCGCAGGTCCGTCGAAAATTTCACCAGACCTCTCCGTCCTTGGAGCGGGGAACGTAAACGTCATTATTCGTTTTAACGTAATACCCGGCGCCCACGAAAATAATAAAGTGAAAAGCGTGGGCGGTTCGCTCACGCGCGTCCTGCGGTCCGCCAGAGCCGGTCTCTACAGTGTTCCGCGTGCCGGCCTTCTACGGCTTGCCGCGGACTCGGAAGTGCAATACCTTTCTCCCGATCGCGGCATGCGCGCCAAGTTGGAGTACGCAGAACCCACTACCAACGCAAATCTCGCCTTCGCCCAGGGCATTATCGGCAACGGCATCACCGTCGCGGTAATTGATAGCGGCATCACCGCGCATGATGATTTGGGCGGCTCAGCCGCGTCCCGCATCCTGTTTGCGCAGAGCTTTGTATCAGGGGACACCACGACCGACGACGCTTATGGGCACGGCACGCATGTCGCCGGCATCATCGCCGGCAACGCAACCGACTCCTCGGGCAGCCAATATACCAACACATTTCGCGGAATTGCCCCCGGCGCCAACCTGGTCAACCTCCGCGTGCTGGATGAGAACGGACAGGGCTCGGACAGCGAGGTGATCGCCGCCATCGACGAAGCGGTTGCGTTGCAAAGCATCTACAACATTCGCGTGATCAATCTCTCGCTCGGACGGGCAGTCTATGAGAGCTACCTGCTCGACCCGCTTTGCATCGCCGTCGAAACCGCCTATCAGGCCGGAATCACGGTGGTGGTTGCCGCGGGTAACGAAGGCCGCGACAATTCTGTCGGCAACTACGGATATGGCACCATCGCCGCACCAGGAAATGACCCCTACGTGATCACCGTGGGCGCCATGAAGGACAACGGCACCATCGACCGCTCCGACGATACCATCGCCAGTTACAGTTCCAAGGGACCCACGCCCGTCGACCAAATCGTCAAGCCCGACCTCGTCGCCCCCGGAAACCTGATCATCTCGGCTCTCTCCAGCGACAACCCAACACTGGCGCAAACATCCTCCACCGCCGTTCCGCTCAGCTTCTACGAAAGCGCGGCGCCGGCCGGAAATTCGGCCAGCTATTACCAGCTCAGCGGCACCAGCATGGCCTCCCCGATGGTCAGCGGAACCGTCGCCTTGATGTTGCAGAATGACCCGACCCTCACGCCAGACATCATTAAGGCGCGGCTGATGCTTACCGCCAGTAAGACTTTCCCGGCATCCAGTTCCGTCACCGATCCCGCCGGCGGGATCACCTACGTCAGCTATTACGACGTGTTCACGGTGGGCGCGGGTTATCTCGACTCGTGGGCGGCGCTCAATTCCACCGCGACCGGCGGCGGCGTTGCCATATCTCCGTCCGTCGTGCCGGTGGCCCAGGGCCAGGCTCAGTTCGTGAGCCCTGTCATGCCTGCCGGCGAGACAGCCATTTGGGGTTCAACCTCCATCTGGGGCTCGACTTCCATCTGGGGATCGACCTCCATCTGGGGTTCCACCTCGATCTGGGGTTCCACGGCAATCTGGGGTTCCACTTCCATCTGGGGTTCCTGGTCTCCGTCAGCGCAGAGCGCCATCTGGGGCTCTTCAGCCATCTGGGGATCTAATACGGCCAGCGACGACGCGCAGAGCGTAGCCATCGCGCTGCACGGGGAATAGAAGACGTGGCGAGAGTCCGGACCGTGCACCCCGGACTTTTCGCCGCGTGCGTTATCGCCCCGAACGCGCTACTATCAAAACAGCCGTTCTTGTTATGGGAATATCTTCCGGCTGTTCCTCGCCGAACAGTCTACTCGCTGGAAAGCAATTTGCGCTCGTCAGTTACCTGCCAGACCCACTGGCGCAGTTTCTGGACGACCTTCGTTTAGAGCTGGTGCCGGATTGCAGTCCGCGCGCGCACGTCACCATCCTGCCGCCTCGCCGTATTCTCGGCACGTCCCGTCAAGCCCTCGATGAGGTCCGCGAAATGGCCCGCCATTTCGATCCTTTCTCGCTCCGTCTCGGCGACATCGCGCTGTTTCCCGTCTCCAACGTGGTCTACATTGAAATCGCCGGCGGCCGCGACCGTCTGCTCGAAATGTACAAAACCATGAATTCGGGAGTCTTAAACTATCGGGAAGCCTATCCGTATTGCCCCCACATCACACTCGCCCAGCGCATTGCGCCGGAGGCCGCTGAGGCCGCCCTCGAGACCGCCCAACGCCAGTGGAAGGCCTTCCGGTTCTCGCGCTCGTTCCCGGTTGAGACGCTGCATTTCGTCGAAAGCGAAGACGGAAAATGTTGGCGCGACCTCGGGGAAGCCGTCCTCGAATCGCAACGCACCCCCCACCACGGATTCGGTAGCCCTACCCGAACAGCCCCGGTTGCGCCGTATCGGGCTTAACCCGTTTCGAAGTTCTCTTCCGCAGCGGGCTACCCACCACCCCCAGCACTTGAATGGAATCCAGCGCTTCCCGCGGAACGAAAATCCGCTGATGATTCGCATAAGGTTCCGGCGGCGTCACCGTATACCCCCACGGATCCAGTTGCAGAAGGTTGTTCGGTAGCACCCCATCCAGCACTTCCCCATCCCGGAATTTCATCCGGATCCACAACCCTTCCATTTTGGGGCGCGTTTGGAAAACGCCGCCTTCCAGCGGCTCCCGGGCGCTCTCAAACTCCTTCACGAAACAAATGGATTTGATTTCGCCGTAGGAGACAGTTGTAATCTGACCATCCTGCTTCAGCAGCTCGACTCCTGTCGGCTGCTGGTATGTCAGCATACTCACAAATCCCGATAGTGGCTCGCGGTCAAACCGGCGCACCACAACTTTTTTGGTGGAGGATGTTGCCAAACTGCCTCTTTAGATTCGTTTTGTTTCAAACATTTGCGCCGACATTGTATCATTAAGTTCACAGATGCCGATTACGGCACCCCCAAGCACCGGCGCTGGGTCTGGATCTCTTCAGGCCGCTCAGAAGTCGTTTCTCCATTTCTGCCGGATCGAGAAAGGGCTTGCGGCAAATTCGCTTTCCGCTTACGCAATGGATCTTTCCCGTTTTGAACAGTTTAACGGGGAAAACCTCGAGCAAAGCAGCAACGTCGAAACCATCCATGCCTACATCCGTAGTCTATATGATGCAGGCTTGGGAAGCCGCTCCATCGCGAGGCAATTGACCACCTTGCGGGGATTCTTCCAGTTCCTCGTGAGTGAAGGACGCATCGCCAAAGACCCCATGGAAAACATAGAATCGCCGAAAATCTGGTCGGCGATTCCGAAATTTCTCGGGCGCGCCCAAGTCGACGCCCTCCTCGAAGCACCCGACGAAGCTACTCCTCAGGGCTCCCGGGATCGAGCCATGTTGCAGTTGCTGTACGCGACCGGAATGCGCGTTTCCGAGCTGTGCGCAGTGCGTCTGGTAGAATTGAACAGTCAAGCCGGTGTGATTACGGTGATTGGCAAGGGTAATAAGCAGCGCCTGATCCCGGTGGGATCGCACGCGTTGCGCTCCATCGACGATTATCTGGGCTCCGGCCGGCCGAAGCTCTTGAAACAGCGTCAATGCCCCTATCTTTTTGTAACCACAAGGGGTTCCCGCATGACGCGGCAGTCTTTCTGGAAACTGATTACCGGGTACGGCAGGCAAATCGGGGTTTTTCACAATCTGAGCCCGCATGTGATGCGGCATAGCTTTGCCACCCACTTGCTCGAAGGCGGCGCGGATCTGCGCAGTGTGCAGACCATGCTGGGTCATGCCGACATCGGCACTACACAAATCTACACGCACGTGATGCGGTCGAGGCTCCGAAGCCAGGTTGACCAGCATCACCCCAGGTCTTAGGAATTCATGAGCGACTACATGTACCTGCTCGAAAGTCTCGTCAACCAAGAGCAGAACCGTCTTTTGACAGAAGTGCAGTCCGCCGCGGTCGAGGCGGGAATTGCCATTTATCTCACCGGCGGCGCGATGCGGGATATGCTGGGTGGGTTTCCCATCAGCGATCTCGATTTCACGTTCGAGGACCACGCGCCCGCGAAACTCGCCAAGCTGGTTTCGAAACGCCTGCCGGATGCCGTCATTGAAGAACATCCGGTCTCGAAAACCGCGGAGATCCGGCTGCCGGGCGGCGCCACCGGCTCTCTCCGAATGGCGCATATCGAGACCCCGTCCAAGGGCGGCGCGTCCAAGGTGAAGGCCGCGCACCTGCTGGATGACCTGCGCCACCGCGATTTCACTGTGAATGCGATTGCCATCTCGCTCGCCAAAGCGTCGCGCGGCCTCATCCGCGACCCGATGAATGGGCAGTCGGACCTGCACAACCGTGAAATCCGCCTGTGCTACCCCGCCGCATTTCTGGACGAGCCGCTGCGGCTGCTGCGCGCCATCCGGCTGCGCCACCGTTTGAGCTTCCAGATTGAAGAGCGCACCGAGCGCTACTTCAACTCCGCAGTGGAGTCCGGAGCAGCCGGTTCTCTCACCACGGCGGATTGGAGGCGCGAGCTGGAGATGATTTCCGAAGAGAATCAACCGTCCGAAATTCTGCGCGAGCTCGACGCGCGCCACCTTCTTCCCGTACCCGCCGACACTTTGAACCTGGAAGGCCTCTCCAAGTTTGAAAAACTGCGCCGCACGTTGCCGGGACGCGGCTCCTACTGGCCCCTGTTTCTGCAAGTGCTGGTGGAAGACACAAAACCCAAAGACCGCGCCAAATTCGCCTCGGCGTTTGGATTGAAACCGGCTGAACTCGAAGAGGCCAAGAAGCTGAAACCGCAGGTAACCAAACTGGCCACGGCATTGAAAGCTCCCGGGGTCCGGCGCCCTTCTCACATCTACAACACCATCTTCCCCGCCCCGCCGGTGGTGATCCTCTACCTTCTCTACGATTCCGATCAGCGCCTCATTCAGGACCGGTTACGAAACTACCTGGAGAAGTATCTGCCGGAAGCAGGCGAAATTACCGATGCTCAGGTAGAAGCCACGGGAGCGAAACCCGGAACGGCACAATTCACCAGAGCGAAGGCGTCGCTGATCGCGGCCAAACTGAACGAGCCGCCACCGCCGCCGCCCTTACCCCCGACGGGCCCCATGGGCGCGCCGATGGGTCCCAGCATCCCGGCCCGCATTTCGCGGTAACGCCGCAATCAACGCAGCGACGCCAGCAATTGTCCGGTCTCCTTCAACACCGACAATCTGGCCCGCTCCGCCGAAGCCTGCGCGTCGTAGAAAGCCAGCCATTTTTCGTTCTCCACAATCCGCGCTTCCTCTACCTGACGCAGTGACGCGCGCCCTTCGCTCATCTGGGTCAACAGCACACTGAGGGATTCCCGCGCAAAATCCAGATCCGCCTGGGTCACTTCCTTGGACATCTCCGCCTTTTCCATATCCTGGTACGCCTGATGAATATTGAGCTGAATGCGGTTTCGCGTGGCCGTATATTGCGACTTTAATTTCAGCGAATCCGCCTCAGCCGACCTCACCTGCGCATTGATTCCCGGGCCCGGCAGCAGCGGGATGGAAAACGACATCCCCAGTTCCTCGTTGTTGGTCTGGAAGCGCTTGAAGTATTGGTCCAACTGGTTGAAGCGCGAGAACAGAGCATATTGAGCCACCAGATCGACCCGCGGCAGTCGCTGCGCCTTGTCGCCTTTGATCTCCAGTCCCTTCGCAACCATGGCCGATTGCAGCCTGCGGAGATCCTGATTCGCTTCCAGCGCCGCTCCCAGCGCCGCCTCTTCCGAATCCGGAGGCGGTAGCGGCTGCGGTTCCTGCCCGGCAATCTTCACATGGTCGCTCGCCGTATGCCCCAGGACCACAGCCAGCGAGCGCTCCGCGAAATCCTGATCCGCCAGAATGCCTTGGAGGCGCTGCTCGGAACGCTTTAACTCCACCAGCGCGCGCTTCCCCTCCACCGGGAGCTCATACCCTTCCTGGATGCGCTCCTTGGCCACATCCTCAACTTTGGCCAGGCTATCCACCTGCTTCTTGGCGATATCGCCCAACTGCGCCGCGCGCTCCAGATCCAGATACAACGACGCGGTTCGAAAAGCGATCTCGTCCTTCTTGGCAGCCGTGGCATAGCCTGCGCCTCTCGCGTTCTCGCGCGCTTGCGCCACAATGTACGTCTGCTGCTTGTTGAAGATGAACTCGGTGGCCTTGGCATTCAGAACCGAAGGGGCCGCGCCATCGACGCTCTGCGGATATCCGTCCGTGTACGCGAGCCCGCTGCCCACGTCCACGCGCGGCGTGAACGGGTCTCGCGCGATCTTCACCGCCTGCGCCGCTTTCTGTTCATCGAGGCGCGCCATCACCACGTCCGGGCTCTGCGCCAGTGCCTGCTCCACGGCCTGTTTCAGCGTCATCATATAGACTTCCGCCCGCGCCGCCATCGAAAATAGAACGATTAATCCAAAGCTTCTGAACATGCTAAAACTTTACCTCTAATGGCGTTTTCTAAAATAGAACGATGCCCGACGCCCCAGCCGCCGTCCCCTTTGAAGCCAGCCTCGACGAACTTGAAAAGATAGTCAAGGAACTCGAAGGCGGCGATCTGCCCCTTGAGAAGTCGCTCGAACTGTTTGAAAAGGGCATGAGCCTCAGCGATGCCTGCCGCAAACAACTCGAGCAAGCCGAGACGCGCGTCGAAATGCTGATTCGGAAGGATGGCAAATGGCAACCGCAACCCCTCCAACCCGAAAAAGCACAATAAGGGACAGAATGACGCTCGCCGAATATCTTGCCGCCGGCCAGGCGCGGGTGGAAGCGGAACTCGATCGCCTCTGCCCGCCCGAAACCGAGCAGCCCTCCACCATCTTCCGGGCCATGCGCTATAGCCTGTTCGCCGGCGGCAAGCGCATCCGGCCAATCCTATGCATGGAAGCCGCGCGGACCATTCATGACGATGTGCCGGGCATCGAAACCGTGGCCTCCACCCTGGAAATGATCCACACGTATTCGCTGATCCACGACGATCTGCCTTCGCTCGACAACGACGATTACCGTCGCGGCAAACTCACCAATCACCGCGTGTTCGGCGAAGCCATGGCCATTCTTGCCGGCGATGCGCTGCTCACGCTGGCCTTCCAAACTCTGGGAAGCCTTCCTGGCGCAAAACCCGACGCCCAGGTCCGCCTTCTGGCCGAACTCTCTTCCGCCGCCGGCGCGCACCAGGGCATGATCGGCGGCCAGGTCGCCGATATCGAAGGCGAAAAGCAGCCGCCCACGCGCGACCTGCTGGAGTACATTCATCGCGCGAAAACCGGGGCTCTGCTCCGCGCCAGCCTCCGCATGGGCGCCATCTGGGCCGCGGCGAGCGACGCCCAGCTTGCCGCCCTCACCGCCTACGGCGAGCACGTCGGCCTCGCCTTCCAGATTGTCGACGACATCCTCGATGTCGAAGAATCCTCGGCGGCGCTGGGAAAAACCGCCGGCAAGGACGCGCACCAGGGCAAGATCACCTTCCCCGCCGTTTACGGCCTCGACGTCTCGCGGCAGATGGCTCAGGCTGAATCGGAGAGCGCCCGCGCCGCTCTCTCGCCGTTCGGCGGCCGCGCCGAACGGCTGCGCGAAATCGCCGGGATGATCGTCTCCCGCAAATCATGAACGCCCGCGACCGTCTGGATCGCATGGTGGCGGCCCGCGGCCTGGCCGAATCCCGCGAGAAAGCCCAGGCCCTCATCATGGCCGGAGAAGTGCTCGTCAACGGGCAGAAAGCCGCCAAGCCCGGTCAAATGGTCGCGGCGGATTCCGCCATTGAAGTTCTCCACCGCCCGCGCTACGTGAGCCGCGGCGGCTTGAAACTCGAAGCCGCGCTGGAACATTTCGGGATCGATCCGACCGGCATGGTTTGCCTCGATATCGGTTCTTCCACCGGCGGTTTCACCGATTGCCTTCTGCAGCATGGCGCGGCGCGAGTGTACGCGGTGGATTGCGGCACCGCCCAGATTGACTGGAAGCTGCGCAGCGACCCCCGCGTGATGGTCCACGAGAACACCAACGCCCGCCACCTGGCGTTCGCCGATATCGGGGAACTTGCCGATTTGGCCGTGTTCGATGTAAGCTTCATTTCCGTGACCCTTATTCTTCCGGCGGTTGTCCCGATCTTGAAACCCGATGGCCAGATGGTGGTCCTTGTGAAACCCCAATTCGAAGTCGGCAAGGGGCAAGTGGGCGCGGGCGGGATCGTGCGCGATCCCGATCTCCACGCCCGGGCGCGGGAGAAGGTGAGCGGCGCGCTTCACAGCCTCGGCTTCACCGCGGCTATGATGGAGAGTCCTATCCTTGGCGCGGAAGGAAACCGCGAATTCTTACTCCACGCGCGACCGGCCATCACATCATGACATCCATCCAACAGATCGGCATCTTCTCCAAACCCAACGCGGATGCCGCCTACGAAATTGTTCCGCGCCTGCTGGAATGGCTGTCCGACCGCAAACTCCAGTGCCGCCTCGACGAAATGACCGCGCAGTATGCCGGCCAAACGGATGGCCTGCCGCGGGAACAGGTCCCGGAAGGCTGCCAGTTGATCATCGTGCTGGGTGGAGACGGCACGCTTCTGTCGGCGGCGCGCGCGACGGGCAGCCGCGAAATCCCGCTCTTCGCCGTCAACCTCGGTAGCCTCGGCTTCCTCACGGCCATCACCACGGAGAGCCTGTTCGCCGAACTCGCGTGCGTGCTGGCCGGCCAGAATAAGATCAGTAAGCGCCGCATGCTGCATGTGGAGCTGGTTCGCGGCGACACGGTCCGCGCCACTTATGAAGCCCTGAACGACATCGTGGTCACCAAGGCGTCCATCGCGCGCATGATCGAAGTGGATGCTTATGTGAACCGGCACTTCATGTGCGCGTATCGCGCGGACGGCCTGATTCTGGCTTCTCCTACCGGCTCGACCGCATACTCGCTGGCCGCCGGCGGTCCCATCGTTTTCCCCACCGTGGAAGCGGTCTGCATCACGCCGATCTGTCCCCACACCCTCACCAACCGCCCGGTGATTGTGCCTTCCGACGTTTTCATCAGCATTGTGAACCGGGCGGAAGACGCCTCCGCCTTTCTCACGGTGGATGGACAGGTGGGCGAACCGCTGCATGAGGGCGACCGCATCAATTCCTGCCGGTCCGACCATTTCATTCATCTGGTGCGACCTCCCCAAAACTCTTTCTTCGACGTGCTGCGGCAGAAGTTGAAATGGGGCGAGGGTTGAAACTTCGCCGCATTCCGCTGACGGCCTGGATCTTCATTGGCATGGTCGCGGGAGTGCTTTTGGGCGTGTTTGCCCCGTCTTTTGCGCGCGGTTTAGGCCCGGTCAGCATGGTATTCCTGCGCCTGATCAAGTGCATTCTGGCGCCCCTGATCTTCGGCACGCTGGTGTACGGCATCGCCGGCGCGGGCGATTTGAAGCAGATGGGGCGCATCGGTCTGAAGGCCATCGTCTACTTCGAAGTGATCACCACAGTCGCGCTGTTCATTGGCCTCGCAGCCGTAAACCTGCTGCGTCCGGGCGCGGGCCAGACCTTAAAGACCGGCGCGTCCGTTCAGGCTCTGCCCGCCCAAACGCTGGATGGCGTTCTCGAACATATCGTCCCCACCAGCGTGATCGACGCCATGGCGCGGGGCGATGTGCTGCAAATCGTGGTCTTCTCGTTCCTGTTCGGCGCGGCCTGTTTGACCGTGGGGGCTAAGGCCAAGCCGGTGGTGGCATTCTGCGGTTCGCTGGCCGAGGTGATGTTCCGTTTCACCAACTACGTGATGTGGCTTGCGCCTTTGGGGGCCGGGGCCGCGCTCGCGGTCACCATCGGGACCAATGGCCTGGGCGTCTTATTCGGGCTAGGCAAACTGCTGGCCACGCTGTATATCGCGCTGATCTTCTCGATCGTGATCATCTTTGGATCTGTGATCGTCCTGTTCCGCATTCCGTTCGCGCGCTTCATCGCCGCCGTTCGCGGACCCACGCTCATCGCATTCTCCACCGCTTCCAGCGAGGCCGCGCTGCCGCTGGCCATTGAGAATATGGAGGCTTTCGGAGTGCCACCCCACATCGTCGGTTTCGTCCTGCCGACAGGTTATAGCTTCAACTTATTCGGCACCACGCTCTACTTATCGGTGGCTTCGGTATTCGTCGCCCAAGCCGCGGGCGTTACACTTACGTGGGGACAGCAACTGCTGATGATGCTGACCCTGATGCTCTCCAGCAAAGGCGTGGCGGGAATTCCGCGATCGGCAATTGTGGTCTTGTCCGGGGCGTTAGTTACGTTCCACTTACCCATGGAAGGCATCGCCGTGCTGCTCGGCGTGGACGCGCTGATGGACATGGGACGCACAGCGGTGAACGTAATGGGCAACTGCCTCGCCTGCGCAGTGGTGGCGAGGAGCGAAGCAACCTCGAACTGACGTCGCACCTCTCGTCAAAGGTTAACAGGATTCACCGGCGCTGTGCCTTTACACGATCCTTCTTCCCTCTTTTGCAAGACGGCGCTCCACTTCCGCAAGCAACTCAGAAGCGGGGCGAGAGATCGGATTCGACGCGATCCGTCAGCAGGAACTGTTCTAGCACAGCGCTAGACGCGGTCTACGCGGGCGAGCAGTTGCCGCCGCGCAAAGATCTGAAGCCCGGAGAGCGCAAAGCGGTCGCTCAAAAAGGACTTACGGCTTGGTTCGAGGATATCTCGCGTCCCAAGCGGGTGGCGCGGGCCAAAGAGAAGAAGTAACTCGCAAAGCAAAGGCTACTGACTCGACGCGCGGGGAAGGACTGCTCAGCGGCAGCGCCTGCCATTCCCCCAACCTTTTTATTATCTCGCGGCGCTCCACCCCGTAAAGGCTTCCCTTCGGCTCGCTTCGCTCGGCCTTGACGGGGCCCCTCCGCGCCGCCTAAACCCTCTTCTTATAAGGGGGAATGGCAGGCTGGTTCTTCGGCTTCAACTTTTTTCCGCTACCCAGTTGACAAAATCATAAGTAGCTGAAGGTTTCGTCGGACAGCTTGAGCATCGTCGTTCC
>Ga0182012_10001617_pt1 | contig 24507 bp, 12 predicted proteins | sample 612S2SmetaG_FD_120486 | JGI IMG/M metagenome (GOLD analysis project Ga0182012, IMG submission 120486) | Permafrost microbial communities from Stordalen Mire, Sweden - 612S2S metaG | ecosystem: Environmental > Terrestrial > Soil > Wetlands > Permafrost | place: Sweden: Stordalen | collected... | reverse complement strand
CTGTGGACGTGTACTCGACGGTTACCGGCGCCGCAGTCACTGAACTGGCCTACGACGGCCCCTACTGGGCGCGCAATATCCGTCAGTCCGTTCAGTTCTTAGGGGCGCTGGAGTCGTCGATTGCCGACGGACACCGGCTATTCCTGGAATTGGGCGCTCATCCAGCGTTGACTCCTTCGATTCGCGAATACATCGCACGCAATAAGGTGGATGCCGAGGTGATTTCCACACTGGTTCGGGAGACCGATGAACCAAAGACCCTGTACAAGTCACTGGCGAGTCTCTATGTCGCGGGTTGCGATCTCGATTGGACTGCGATCAACGGCGGACCGGTACAGATGATCCCGCTCCCGGCATATCCATGGCAGCGTGAAACATACTGGGACGAAACGGATGAGGCATCCGAGGAGCGCGTGGGCGGTTTGCCGGCGAGGCTGCCGGGCCGACGCGTCGATATGCACGAGCCGGTTTGGGAGCGACGCATCAACAATCAGTATCTGCCCTATATCGGTGACCACGTCGTGCAAAAGATGGTTTTGCTCCCCGGCGCCGCCTTCGTAGATGCAGCTTTGAACTTGCAGAAGGAGACCGGTCAAGCCGAGTTGCCCCTGGCCGTTGAGAATTTGCACTTCCGTCAACCGCTGGTCCTGGACCGTAACGACAGTGTGGTCCTGCGGACTACGCTCGACCCGCAATCCCGCCGTGTGATCTTTTATGGCCGGTCGCAGCAGCAACAAGCGGCCTGGATACGGCACGCCGAAGCGCGTCTCTCGGCCAAACTGCTGACGCGACCAGGACATGTCGACATCGATGGGCTGGAAGCCACTCTGGGCGACCCGCTGGATGTTGCAGCCTTTTATTCGCGTCTGGCCGGCATTGGATTGGAGTACGGTCCGACATTCCGCCGCATCAGCGAACTTCGCGCAAACAGCCGCGAGATCCTGGCAAAGTTGACGGCGATTGAACCGGCACGCGATTACGATATCGAGCACATACTACATCCGGCCTTGCTCGACAGTGCATTCCACTCTTTGCTGGCGGCGATTGGGGGCGCCGACACTGGCTTCGTTCCGGCTTCCATTGGACAAGTCGCCGTGTTCGAACCGATTCCCGACGAAGTATGGTGTTACGGACAAGTCACGCGTGACGACGATGACGCTTTGGTCGGCAACATCAGCCTGATCGATCAGGCAGGACGCGTGCTCGCGACGGTAAGTGCGCTGCGTTGTGTCCCAATTGCGCTTTCCACCGCCGGGCGGCCCGCGCTCATCGAGCGGCTGCTGTTTCATCCAACCTGGCGGCAGACGGCACTGGAGCCGAGCGAGCGACGAAATGGAGCCTGGCTGCTACTCACAGAAGAACGCGATCCGGAGGGTGGTTTCGCGGCGCAGGTAGCTAGAGGGATGTCTTGCAAAGGCTGTGAACGCGTCATCACCATAGGTGTCGATACCGGTGGAGACAAAGCCGGTGAGGCAAGCGACGAGACGACTCTCGAAGCGGTTCGCACGCCGGAGGATTGGAAGAATCTTATTGCGGAGTATCCGCCCCACAGCCTGGCAGGCATTGCATACCTCGCGTGCGATCGGGCATCGTCCGGAAACGCCGACGTTTCCATCATGCGTGCCCGCCACTTGCTCGAGTTGTTCAAACAGCTGCCGGCTAACGATTCGAATCTGCGCGTCTATATAGTTACGGAACAGGCCCAGGGCGTAGAACCGGGCGATCCCGTCGACGGATTTCTCCAGGCATCGGCGGCTGGCTTCCTAAGGGTGGCGCACAACGAGTATCCTGGGCTGACCTGCTCGGTAGTTGACCACGATGGCACCTGGATCAGCGCCGAAAATGTAGTCACGGAACTGATGTCTGACGATGAGGCCGATGAGATTGCGTGGCGTGCAGGAGTGCGTTATACGCAGCGCGTGGAGTCCTGCACACTATTGGAACTGGAGAAGATCAACCTTGCAAAACAGGCCGTGACATCGGTGGATGGCGGACATTACTCGCTCATGCACACCGGGAGCGGCATTGCGACAACCGGCGATCCGCATCGTGATGCCCTCTATTGGAAGCAGGATGTGAGCCGCGAACTCGCCCCTGATGAGTTAGAAATTGTGGTCGGGTATTGGCACGTCGCTGACCAGGGCGGCGGGCCAGGCGAACCCACCGCACATGATTTGACGCGTCCACGGTGGCGTGAGTTCAGCGGCCGGATCAGCCGGATGGGCTCAGGCGTTAAGGGTTGGCGGGTAGCGGAACCCATCGCCGCGGCGGCTTTGTGTCAACTGGGTTCGCATGTGACCGTGCGTGAGCGGGATCTTCGGGCAATCCGGCTGGGCACTGCGCCTTCGGCCGGTTCCTCCTCGCTGGCGATCACTGCTGCGTCTGTTCATGTGGCGCTATGCCAAATGGCGGGCGGCGCTGAAAGCGAAAGCATCCTGATCTTAGGCGGTTCGCAGAACCATGTTGCACAGATGTTTGCAACCACGGCGAGGGGCCTGGGGTTGCATGTGGTGGCGGCGATTGCCGACGACAAAGCGTCCGACACAGTGCTCGCTGCTTCGGTGCTCGATTTGCGCACCGATGATTTCGAGCGGCGTGTCCTGGCAGCCAACCATGGCCGTCCGCTCGACATCGTGGTGTTCTGCGAAACGCTGAACCCGGCTCTCTATAGCCGCATACCGCTGGCCTGCGGCGGCCGCATGGTACTCTACGGGGCGGCGGAATCGATCGACCCCGCTCATTTCGTTGATTCCTCCGCAGTGTCCTCGGTGCACAGGGTCAATCCTACGGCTCTAGCCGCGGCCAACGCGACGGTGTATCAGGCTGCATTGCGGGGTCTGGCGGGTAAAGGTCCTGGCCATAGCAGCGGACCGGATCGTGTATGTTTCGCGGCAGAATTGCCAACGCTGGTAGCCGAGGGTCTTCGGGGGCGGCAAACCCTGACCGTGGATATGAGCGTTTTGGGTGAAGTAGCGCCTCCGCACATCGGCGCGGCCAATATAGATCCCGCAGCAGCTTATATGATTACGGGTGGTTTCGGCGGCTTCGGGATGGCCGTGGCGGACTATCTGATTGAACAGGGCGCCCGCCATCTACTGCTCGCCGGCCGGTCCGGCGCGAAGAGCAACGATGCCAAACAACGAATCGCGGCTTGGCGTGAACGGGGAATCAGCATCCGCGAGGCGTTGCTCGATATCACCAACCACGATGCCGTTGAGGGGCTCTTTACCGATCTGGCGACCGAACACGGGGTAAAGGGTATTTTTCACGCGGCCGGCGTCGTGGACGACGCCCGGATCGTGGACATGACAGACACCCAGATCGTCGAGGTGATGCGCCCGAAGGTGCAGGGAGCCTGGAATCTCCACATCTGCAGCCTGCGGCATCAGCTTAAGCTCGACCATTTTGTCTTCTTCTCATCTGTTGCTGCGATCGTCGGGAACGGTGGACAGGCAAACTATGTCGCCGCTAACGCCGTGCTGGATGCGCTCGCCGCCCATCGTCGCGCGCGTGGGCTAGCTGGCATCAGCATTAATTGGGGCGCCCTGGCCGAGGTGGGCATGGCCACCGACGAAGAATTGCGCCGTCAGTTCCAGCTCATGGGCATCATGCCATTCAGCACCGGCGAAGCAATGTCAGGACTGAGTGCAGCGCTACGGTTTCACCCCGTCCAGATCGGGATCATGGACGTGGACTGGGTACAGTGGGGGAAGTTCGAGCCGTCGGGAGGAAAATCTTTGCGCTTTGCGCATCTCACCGGCAAGCGTGGCGGTGGGCTCAATACCTCGCTGGCGGACTCACTGCGTCCGCTGTCGGGACCGGAACGGTTCGACATTGCCGAATTGATGCTGGGCGAGCAAGTCGCGCAAACGCTGCGCACAGCGGCGGAACGGATCGATGTCAGGCGCCCACTTAGCGAAATGGGCATCGATTCGCTCATGGCCGTGGAACTGCAAATTGCCATCAACATGGCGTTCGGCGTCGAGTTCTCTGCTTTAGAACTAACGCGCGGCGTCAGCATCCGGCAATTGACCACGCCACTTCTGGAGCGGATGGGTCTCTCAGTTGTCGCTGACGCAAACAGACGCGGGCAGAACCAGACGTCAAGTCCGTCGCCCGGCACTGACAACTTGAGCGAGACAGACTTGGAAAGACTCGCCGGGCTGCCACATCTGACTGGCAACGTGGCGGCACAGCAATTGACTGTATAGAGAGTTTCACCGGAGGAAGAAATGATGACAATCGATCACAAGCGCACCCTCGCACGAGACCTATTGCGTGGCGTTGGGCAAACCAGAACGTCTGTTGCTGTCATGGAACAGTCCCAGCGAAGCCTGGATGATATCCGCGAAGAGTTTTACCGGCCTGAGCAGTTCCCGGTGTACAAAAGTCTGTTGGCGCAAGGCGAGGTATTGAAGCAACTTGGCATTAAGAATCCCTACTTCGCGTGCCACACCGGCGTCAGCCGTAACACCATCACCATTGAGGACAAGTCCTACATCAATTACTCGGGATACAATTATCTGGGACTCTCGGGTGATCCTGAAGTGAACGCTGCGGTAACCGCGGCAATTGAACGCTATGGCACCTCAGTATCAGCAAGCCGCATCGTGTCAGGCGAGATCCCCTTGCATCGCGAGCTCGAGGCAGAACTTGCTACCTTCCATCGTGCCGAGGACGCTGTCGTGTTTGTCAGCGGCTATGGCACCAATGTGTCTACCATAGGTCATCTGTTTGGGCCAAAAGACCTCTTACTGCACGATAGCCTCATACACAATAGCGCTTTGACCGGCTGCATCCTTTCGGGCGCACGTCGAATCCCTTTCCCGCACAATGATTACGACGCGCTCGAAAAACTGTTAAAGGAACACCGCACCCAACACGAGCGCGTGTGTATCCTGACTGAGGGTGTGTTTAGCATGGACGGCGACATCCCCGACCTGCGACGGCTCATCGAGCTCAAATTGAAGTTTAAGTCGCTCCTTATGGTTGACGAGGCGCATTCGGCGGGAACGATCGGCGCCACGGGCCACGGCATCGCCGAGTATTGCGGCATTGATCCGGCAGGGGTGGACATCTGGATGGGCACTTTGAGCAAATCGTTCGCCAGTTGCGGAGGTTATGTGGCGGGCTGCCGGGCGCTGATGCTTAACCTGCGCTACGCCGCGCCGGGTGGTGTTTTGTACAGCGTCGGGATGTCGCCAGCGAATGCCGCTGCGGCGTTGGCAGCGCTTCGCAAACTCGATAGCATAGGCGACCGTGTCCTATCTCTACTTAAAAACGGCAGGATGTTTACATCCCTCGCCAAATCCGAACACCTCGACACAGGGCCGAGTTGCGACTCCCCGGTCGTTCCTGTAATCGTCAGCAACTCAGTTCATTGCCTCAAACTCGCCGACCGGCTCTTCCATGCAGGCATCAACGTACAACCGATGCTGTATCCGGTGGTTTCCGAAGAGGCCGCGCGACTTAGGTTCTTCATCACGGCGTTGCATACGCCCGAGGAGATCAGATTCACCGTTGAACGCACAGCTGCCTTGTTACGTGAGATCCGCAATGAGCGCTAACTCGGGGAGATTCCTTGGGCTACTTGCAGCTCAGTAGCTCGGCTGCACGACGCGGATAATTTAAATAAAGGAGAATCTTCACAAATGACGCAAAGGATGTTACGGAAAGCTCCCGCTCGGTGGTTTGGCGTTATCGAACGGCGATGGCTTAGCGCCGCCGTTGGTGCTGTGTTTGCCATACCCTTGGTCGTATGGGCGCGGCCTGCGACCTCAGTAGAGCTGACGGTGGAAGCCGATGAAGCTTCGGGCGGTATGGGTATCGTAAAAGTCTCCCTGTGGCGAGATGAAAAAGCGTTTCTGAAAGGAGAACCTTACCGCGGTGCGGCCGTGGAGTTGAAGGATGGCAGAGCCAAAGTGACCTTTAACGATTTGGAGCCTGGCGAGTACGCCGTGAGCGCGTTTCACGACCGGAACAATAACGGACGACTGGACACGAATTTCGCGGGTAAGCCCACAGAACCCTATGGGTTCTCAAATGACGCTAAAGGAAGGTTCGGGCCCCCAAAATTTGAAAAGGTACGATTCAGAGTCGACAACAGTAAAACAATCAGTATCCATTTAGAGTAGTCCGATCGGCTAGTTTTTTATGCGACACACTTCCTTACGCCAACATATACACAACTGTTGCAGGAAGCTTCCGATTCGGCTCAGCGGGTATAGATTTGGAAAGGGCCCCAGTAGTAGGGCCGGCGGTCGCCCCGTCCGGAATGAATTAAGTTCAATTTGGCGGCCCTCAATGCGTCGGCTGGGCTTACCCCGGCGGCGAGTTTCGAATAGAGCACATCCATAATTCGCGGCGTAGAGCTGTCGGTGACATCCCATAACCCTGCGATCACATTATGCGCCCCGGCCTGCAAGAAGGCCCAGGCAAAGCCCACAAGGCCTTCGCCCGAATAAGATCGCGCTCCTGCGCTACGACATGCCGAAATGGTCACCAGGTCGGCGCTCAACGGTATGTCCATGACGCTTCTGGCATAGAGCTTGAAATTGTCGCCATCGGGTGAAAGGATGATGGCGGAATCGAGAGGACTCTCTTTGTTAGCCACTGCATGGGCGCTGAAGTGCAGTAATGAAAAATGGCTGGGTTCCGACTTGCGATAGACTCCTGGACGCGCCGTGGAACCGGTAAACGTCCTCTTCTCGGCATTCGGGAATTTGGCCTCGATGGTCTCGATTTCGTTGGCCGCATAGTCGAGTGGGGGAAACTCGCGGCTAGGTGATACCGGGTTGCCGATGATGAGTAGAGACTCTGGGGGGTGCGGCGAGGGCCGCTTATCTGTGCTTAGTACTGTTAGAGATGGTGCAATCTCGAGGCGCACATCTTCGATCCAGTAGTGCGGAAGCGCTTGCGGTGAGTTTCCGTAAACCGGCAAAGTTTCGAAATTGAGCCAGTTCAACGCGTCATCGGGGAGCAGAATGACCCGGGAATTGCGCGGTATCAACCGCTCGGCGGGGGCGATCAATGCATTGTAAAGCTGATGCCCGGCTTCATTCTTCGTCGTCATAGGATCGCCTACCGTCTGCTCGACGAAGGTACGGTATTGTTCCACCCAATGCCGAATCTGTTCTGCCGGGGGCAAAGGAATCGGCGGGGGAATGCCATCCGGCGTTATCACCCAGAGATACGATTGCTGGGGCATGATCCAGTAAAAGAGCAGGACGCAATGCAGGCGACGGGCGATGCCCTGGTAATCAGGTGTAGGAGTTGTTTGCGCTTTTCGCCGGATTGCCAACCGCTGAAGCAGCAAGCGCGCGCGGCTGGAATTGGCGACATCCAGTGCACGCTGAAACGCGTGCCGGGCAATCAGGGCTCGAACATAATCGCGGTATAGATCAATCTGCAAAGAAAAGAAAGTCAGGCTATAGTCTTGTGTCGAGATCCTCTCGACATCGTTATCGACGATCTCAATGGTCTTGTCAAACTCATCGTCCGCCTGGCGGTCTTTTCCCGTTTTGCTATAAATACGCGCGAGCGCACCGTGTGATTCCCACAACAGTACAGGGATGCTCTTCGCGTCGGTGATCGTTTTGTGATACAAACCGGAGGCCTCATCGTACTTACCCCGGCCCTCGGCAATTACCGCCTGGTTTTTCTCGGCCCAGGGACGTGATGTATCGTCATTGACTACCGAAATGGCTTTGTCGTTGCTCTGCTCAGCCGCATCCCAGTTCCCGATCGATGCATAGGCTGAGGCCAGCGCCCGGTAACATCGGGCTCCATGCGCGTCGCTGTTGGCGAGGGCAACGGCTTGGCGGTAATACTCAATTGCTTTGGGAAACTCGCCCTGCAGGAAGTAGGTGGTTCCCATTTGCCGGAGCAACTCCGTCCGGTAGAAAGCCGACCCGGTTTCGCCGAGGAGGTCGATCGCCATTTGATGAGACTTTATGGCCTCGTCGAAGCTGCCTAGTTGCGAGTAACAAATCCCAAGATTATGACTGGCGACAGCGATTAGTCGTTGGCCGCCCCCATTTCGCGCGACTTCGACGGTCCGCCGAAGCCAGGGAATGGCTTCGTCAAATCGCCAATCCTTTTGGCGGAGCATGCCGAGGCCATTCAATGCAATGGCGTCGTAATATGCGTCCTGGCGTCGGGACGCCTGTTCGGCAACCTCATGAAAGATTGCCTCGGCTCCATGCATATCATGGCGCCAAACGGCTAGCAATCTTCCACGGCTGAGGTCAATTTCGGAAATCACATCCCAAGCTCCCGCGGAAGAAGCCATCTGACGCGCTTTCGAATACAGCACCTCAGCCAGTTCAGGATGTTCAAGTTCGGCCTGAAGGTCACCCTGCAACCAGGTTCGCCTTGCAGCGAGGGCGGCAAATTTAGATGGCGGCAACTTGGAGAGTATGGCACCAGCCACGTCCGGCCGGTCGAGCATCAGGAGTTCGGCTTCGAGCAGGCGGGCAGACCAATTGCACTCCGTGTCGGGCTTACAACGCGCAATAGCCGCGTTCGCCAGATCCATTGCCTTTTCCGGCTTCCCGTCCCGAAACGCCTGCACGGCGTCGCGATAAAGATCAGTGCCATTAGGCCGCACACCACAGCCGGACAATGCCAGAACGCACGCGATTATCGCTCCCGACCGTGGAGAGGGATCGTTCACTTCCAGATGCCGTTGGTTTCGGCGCCGGCGAAGTTCGCGTCCCCGCCTGGATCACAAGCGATTTTCATATATGCCATGCTGGCCCGAAGATTCAGAGAATTGGCCAATAGCAGCCCGAATTGGATTGTGCCGAAGCCTTTTTTGGTCAGTACATTCCCGGTGATCAGCTCGTCTCCCACTCGAATCTGTCGTACAAACGACGTCATAATGTACCCCTGCGGCGTTCGGGGAATTTTGCTGGTTCCAAATACCAACTTCTCCGCGACCGGAAAACGGCAAGTATATTCGTCGAAAAACTCCCGTGTTCCCAGGAACTCATCGTCCATCTGCTGGAGTGTGGAGAACGATAGAAGCTTCTGGTCGAAATCTAACGCAATTGGAAGGGGGACGTCCTGGTCAAACCTGTTTCTGACCACTAAGGTCATCTTTCGCGGAGCCACGGCGTTGATCTTGAATTGAGGCTGGCCTCCGCGTGGATATGTCGACTGAATTTCGAGTGAAAAGCTGTCCGCTTGAAACGAAACCGAATGGATATCGGGAACATTGTCGTCCGCAGTAGGTGAGGTGGCGACCAGGACATCATTTACGCTGGCGCGGGCAGTCGTGACCGGCAGATCTCCATCAAAGCGCCCCTCGGCGAACGTCTCGCATCTCCCGTAACTGACGAATTTGGAGAACTTGAGTTCGGGAGTCTCTATGAGTGAATGAGAAACACCGCCAATCAAAGGAAGGTAACTCTCGCCGTGGGTGGTGACGGTCTGCGGATCCAAGCCTATGGTTTTACCATCAAGCTTAGTGACGAACGCTCCTGCTGCTACCGCGTTTCCTCGAAACAGAAACTCCGGGGAGCTTTGAGATTGTACCGGCGGAATCGTAGTTGACACATTGGCCTCCTCTTGGCAGAAACTGTCATTGAGCGGCTTAGATGCCGTCAATAGAACGTAGACTGCATTTTCTTACAAGATGCCTCTAAGGTCAATGGTTGGGGTAGATGTCAGACCGCGAAATCCCTCACATTCTCGAACAGGCGATCGATGCGCGCCCGGTTCGCCGGTGCAAATGCACGGCTGAACTCTACTCGCGGCGAACCGCAAACCGGTAGTGATCGAGTGCCGTTGTGGCGCCGCCGGTGACACCAACCAGAACCGCCTCATAGTATCCGGTGGGAAGATCGGCGGTGGGAATCAATAGCGTCAGGTTCGCATCAGGATCGAGCTTCGAGACGGGGATTGCGGCTATGGACTTTCCAGCGTCAGAGCGTAGGTCGCACTGATACCGCTCGGCTGGCGCGATTGCGCCGATCGCGAGCGATAGTTGAAAGAAGTTAGCGGCCGGAGAAATGGCAATCGACGGTACCGACGACCGCGATGAGGGAGCCAGAACCATGGATGATAGCAGCACCTGCGGCTTTTGTAACTGCCCAACGCGGGCCCGAAGGGTCGGGATTTCTATTACATTCTGATAACCGGTGAACGCGGTGAGTGCGAGGGTCGCCGCCATGGGCGCCAGCACCCATGGCCGGATCCAGGCGAACCAATCGCGACGTGTCGCCGCGTACGTGCCTTTGGATACCCGGTTCGGCTCTTGACGGAACACCGCCTTTGCATTTTCGCTGAACTCAAATCCGAGACGGACGTCCTCGGCGCATTCCGAACACTCGAAAAAGTGCTGTTCGAAAGCGTCCCGTTCTGCGGGCCGGAGCTCTCCCAACAAGTATTTCTCGGCGGCCTGTGTTTTAACGCTAATTTTGTGATTCATATCGAGGCTCCTGTCGTTCAGCGCTTGCCTGACCCTCTCCTGCGTACCGTCTTAACAAACACTCGCGAAACCGCCCTTTAGCCCGGTGCATCAGCACACGCAAATATTCGCGCTCCACTCGAAAGGTTCGACAAATCTGTGCCCTGTCGATGTCTTCGAAAAAGAACATGCGGAGCAACTCGCGGTCCTTTGGCGGCAACTCGTTCAGCACCTGCCGAACTTCTTCACAGCATTCTTCGGTAACCATCTGTGATTCGGCACTGACCCTCTCATCGGGCGGATCGAATTTATCGTCTACTTCGACAGCCCGTTGATGCGAGTCCCGGCGATACATTTCGAACAACAGGTTGTTACAAACAGAGTTCACAAACGCGCCGAGACTCTCCGGTGAATTTAGGCAGTTCTTCGATCGCAACGCGGTCAGAACCCGCACAAAGGTCTCCTGGCGTAAGTCCTCGATGAGTTGATGATGGCGCAACCGGGAGCGTAGTTTGATTAAGAGTAGTTCGCCGAAATAGCTGGCGAAGTGCTGTTCGGTTTCGGCGTCGCCGGCGGTAAGGCGCCGGACATATTCGCTGTCGAACGAGTCGCGCTTCAGCCCGCCTCTTGTGGCCCCAAATTTCTGAGTATTGGCCCGCGATTCCACCGCCCCGGAGGACTGCGAAACCACTCTCGAAGGCATAGCTTCGTTCATGGCACCCCTTTATGCTCGGCTTTTCGCCTTTTTGTATCTCACACAGATAGTGTCGGCGCTTCTCCAAGAGTTTCAATGTAACAGAAACTACTGTGTGAGTTAATGTACGGTTGCCCGTCTGTCAGTCCTGGACCGGCCTACCAGCTGGGCTCAGCATTTGAGTTAGAAAACCAGGCGCGCACTTACCTGGGCGCGGCGAGCGTTTGTCCCGTCCGGAAAACCTGCCGACGCAGTCCCCACACCGAATGCTGCCGGAGTCAACGTGAGCACACGTTTCGCCTCGAGATATGCCTGATTGCTGATGCTCGTATCCACGACGGTGTTGCTGATGTTGAACACTTCGAAACTGAGATACAGACGCAACCGCTCCTTAATGGGAAGGATCTTGCTGATCCGCGCGTCCGCCCGGTAAGCGGCAGGCGTATAAAGGCTATTCACTGGCCAGAACGGAACACGGTAATTCCCGCCGAAGCCGTCAATGCTGGTGGTATAAGCCATTCCGGGAACAGCCGTATCGGTAGTGCGAATCTGCGCTGTTTCAGGCCGGCCGCTCGCCAGCGTCGTGATGGTGGCGAACTGCCAGTTGTTCACGACATATTTATAGAAGGCGCCATCGCGATGAGTGAAGGTCGGCTGCTCGACCAAAGAGAGCACCGCGCGATGCCGTTGATCTAATGCGGAGCTACCCTTGTCGAACGCGTAATTTCCATTGTAGGTGGTAAGTGTCGGACTGGAGTAGTAAAGTGAGTCCGCGGCGGCTCCTTGGCCGTCGTCGATGGCATGCGACCAGGTGTACGATAGCAACGTTTGGAAGCCATAGGAGAAGCGCTTGTTGACCTGGACGGCAAGCGCGTTGTAATAGCTCTTCACACCGTTTTCATCTTGAACCACGCGGCCATAACGGGGGTCCACTCGATTGGCCGCAAGATACACCGGAGTGGTGAAGGTTCCCACCTGCTGGCCGCCGGCATTGTCGATCGTATAAGTGACGTCGGGACCAGGAGCCCCGATATTGAGGTCGCGCGAGGTAAGCAGTTGCACACCTCGACTCCAGATATATGAGGTTGTCAAAGAGATGCTGGAACCGAGTTGACGTTCAACAGCCACGCTGCCCTGCTCCGAGTAGGGTGTCCGCAGATTCGGCGCGGCAAACTGAATATTGACGGCGCCGGCGCTGGCCCCGGGGGGTGCACTCGCGAGCGCGTTCCAGTAAGCCGGCCCGCTGGCCAACTGCGCAGGATTGCTGGATTGTAAACTGATTGACGTCTGGAAAACACCATTGTTGGCAAAGAGGTTATCGATGAGCGAGCCGGGAAAGCGCGCATAAAATATGCCGTAGCCGGCGCGAATGACCGTCTTTTCATTGAGACTGTACGCCAGGCCGACGCGAGGCGCCAGGTTGAGGCTCCCGGTCGGAATGTGCCCGGTCTGTGGATAGTCCGGATTGACAACCGTCGGCTGAGGCAACTGGGAGTACTCATAGCGTACGCCGTAGTTCAGCACCAGCTTAGGCATTATCAGAAACTGGTCCTGGGCATAAAATCCGTAATCGCGAATGGTCGCATCCACCACCGGATTCCCGAACGCCTGGGAAAAACTCTGCCAGTTCTTGCCGCTGGTCGGGCCCGAGAAATCCAACGCGAACTGGGTGACGGTCTGGTAGGTATAGGAACCATACGCCGGGCTGAGATAGTCCGTGTAATCCCGCGTGTTGGCAATATCAAACCCGACTTTGAAAATGTGCTTTCCGACGGTCCAGGAAGCATTATCGGCGACTTGAAAACGCTGCTCGTCGGGCTCGACGCGCGGCAGATAGCTAACGCCATTCCCCAGGCCGGTCTGGCCGGCAACCGTGAGGCTGATCTGCCCGAGAGCCGGGTTATACGTCCCCGGGTCGAAGGTGTCGGCCTGGCGATCGGTGGCCCAGCCAAAGCGGAGTTCGTTCACCCAATTCGGTTTGGGGACCGTGGTCCAGGTGGCCCTGCCGTTCCGCACGCGAACGGAGTCGTCGCCGTTGCTGCCGATGGCAGCTCCCGTGGTCGACGAAATATTGGTCTGGATCCCATTGGGCGACACGAAGTGCAGGTAGTTGAAACTGGCGCTGAAGCTGTTCCTTTCCGTGGGCCGCCAGTCCAGGCGGGCAAAGCCGAGATCCTGGTTGGCCTGTCGCGGGATCAGCCCAAAATAGCGCGGCAAAATTGTGTTGATGGCAGCGCACTGTGCGGGAGTCGCGGGAGGGCCGCAGCCAACAAAGCTCTCCGTATTCGGATCGATGACCCCGGCGCGGCTGATGCTGGACACCATGGGAAAATTCCGGCGCGTGAATTCGCCATTGACAAAATAAAACAGTTTGTTTTTGATCAGCGCGCCGCCGATACTTGCGCCGGCCTGATGCCGGACTTCGTCAGGATTAATGGTGGCGTAGCGGTCGCGTGCGTCGAGCGTGCGGTTGCGGAAGAACCAGTAGGCGGTGCCGTGCAGTTCGTTGCTTCCGGTGCGCGTAACCGTGTTCACGATGCCACCTACGGCATGGCCATATTCGGCCGAGTAGTTGGCCGAAACCACCTGGAATTCCTGCACCGCGTCCTGCGAGATTTGCGAGGCGATGCGGGTACGGCCGGCATTCTCGTTAAAGAACTGTTCGGTCGTATCGTTGCCGTCAACCAGAAACGAGTTGCCTGCCGCGACGCCGCGGAACGTCAGCAGCCCGAAGGAGCTGTCGTTGGTGACGCCTGGCGTCAGCAGGACAAACGAATCGACGCGGCGCCCGTTGATCGGAAGATCCTGGATCAGACTGGAGTCGATCACCTGCGACACATCGGTCTTGGTGTCCTGGACTGTGGCATCGGTTGCGTTGAGCTCCACCACGGTTACGGTACGTCCCACCGTGAGGCCGACGTTCAGGTTCAGGTTCTGCCCCACTTGCAAATCCAGATCCGTGGCTTCATAGGTGGCATAGCCTGTAGCGGTGACTGTCACCCTATAACCAGAGCCCGGCATCAAAGCGGGGCCAGCAAAAATACCGCCGCTATTGGTTTCAATGGTGCGGATCGTGCCCTGAGAGTCGCTCGCAATCATCACCCGGGCGCCGGCCACGACCGAGCCCGATGAATCGCGAACCACTCCGGAAATTGCCGCAAGTCCGGCAGCGGATTGCGCAAAAGCCGGAGCGGATACAAATGCCAACAATGTGGCAAGCAAACTGGCACGCATAAATCCTCCTTCGTCAAACCAAAACAACTGAGCCTTTTTTCGCCCTAAAAAACTTCGCTGGGCGTTTATTCCTGTCAGCAACTCGAGATGTGCGCCGTCAACAATTGAATTCGCATGGCATGTTTATTTAGCTGTTCGCGCAAAGCGGAACGTGAGGACCATACTGCTCGCAACGTTGCGGCCGTTTTCTTGCGCCGGCTGAAAGCGGAAGAGCTGCGCTGCCTTCAACGCCTCGATCGTCAGCAATCCGGCCCCGGCGCCTTGGGTCGACGCTACTCGGGCCCCGGAGACTTTTCCTTTGTTATCGATCGTGACTGCGACGTCTACCAGAACATCGGTCGCAATCAGGGGTCCGACCCCGCGCGGCACTGCCGGAGCCACCCGATGAATTACCTGCGGGCCTGCAAACGTGTGAGCCTCTGAAGCTATTGGTGAAGTCGCCGGCGCGGGCACGGAAACGGCTCTCGGCGCTTCCGCCGCCTTGACCACATTTTCAGATGCCGGTAAGGGCGTCGCCGGGGGTGGCGTTGCGATAGCCGGCTGCACAGGACCCGACTGCACGGGATTCAGCGGTCCTTCCGTCGATGCAGGCGTCGATGCACTCGTCGATGTAGGCGTCGATGTATTCAAGGACCTCGATGCCTGCAAAGGGCCCGGCTCATCTGGATTCGGAGAATGGGAAGCTGTATTTGCGCTTGCCGGCAAAGAGACTGGCGGGAGATTGGGTGGCTTTGGCTGGTTATGAATCGCGTTGTCGTCCGCATCACGAACGGGACGCACCGCTTTGGGTGAACCCGGCCGGCCGCTTGGGATTTCGCCAGCGCCATGCCTGACTATTGGCGCGAGGTGTGCAGTTCGCTGAAGCGTCATTTGCACCGCAACACCGTCTTTGCCATGGAGCGCTTCCGGAGCATTTCTTTCCCGATAAAGGGACGCCCCCCATGTCACCAAACCGGCCACACCGGCGACCAACAGCCCGGCCACCAGGCCACGCCGAAGCTCATGATTGCGTGCCGGGTTCGCCAGCGGGAGCGCGGGCGCGGGCAGTGCGGCGGCAATGTGGCCGGCAATCCCCCCCTTCCGCAAGCCTTCGCCCATCTGGAAAACCGGCAGAGGGATGAGAGATGCTTCGCTGTCGGTGAACTGGGATTGAATCAGTCCGTCCGTCCAAAAGAAGAAGCCGGCCATGCAGGTTCTGCCCGGCAGCGGCTTAATCGGTAGAAATAGGCTATCCGCTCCGCTGAAATGGCATCGAAGGAGCTGCAAGTCGTCTGCGGACAAATACAGACCGTCACGATTGTGACTGCGGTAATAACCCACCACCGACGGCGTGCGGCGTGCCAAGGCCTCCTCAAAGTCGACTGATTCTTTAGCTCTCACAGCATAGAACGGTTCGTGGCCATGCTCACAATCAACCGGCTCGATGTCGTCGACGAATATGAGGACGTTGCCCTCGTCAGCCTCAGTCCTCCCCAGCAGGATGCCTCCGACTTCGTTTTCCGTATACGAAGAAGCATGGATGCTGTTAAGCACTTCCCGTTGGAGACGATCCGCCGTCTCCAGTTTCAAATAAACAATGTTGTCGCCGTCCGGCTCGACCCATCGATAGTAGTTGTCGAGCTGCGGCTTTGTCGTAGTTGCGGCAACGGACAGGGACTGGTTCATGACTTTACTCGCTGTTTTGGGTGAGCGAAAAAGGAAGCCTGTCCGTGTCCCCAGTCAGCGCCGCAAAAACCGAGCGCAGGATTGCATAAGTCGATCCGCAGAGCGCCTCGCAATGTTGTTCAATGAGGCAAAGACAGACATGACCCCACGTCAGACTAAACGGGCTTTTACGTAACGATTCAACACGCATAACGCTACTCGTTCGGGAGTCTGGACGACCCAAACTTGGGGTGGACCCGTCTCGGTACTACTAGTACCAGAGAAGTCATTCGAAGGAGTATAGCAAAATAAACCGTATTTATTCGTGTGCAATAAGACGCCCACCTCCCCAGAAAAGGATCATTTCTCACAACTTCAGCGTCGATATTGTGCTCGGGTACGCGGCGCGCAGGATTATTTAGTTCTCTTTGCTACGAGGACGTTGGCCGGCATTCCCACCGTGACTGGCAGAGGGGACGACGGCGGCCCACAACTTCTCTCCATCGCCCGCGGCCGGATGTGTTTCTTCAGGACGGTCTAACAACCGTCTCAAAAACCGTCACGCGGACTCTGGAATTCCTTCTGGGGCGCTTATCCCAACACACTGCCTCCACCGCAGATCGACGCGCTCCATGTAGACCCGAGCTCCGCCGCAATCCTCCGGTGGCCCCAAATGCGCTCCGCCAACGCAGACAATTCGGGTTCTTGAATGCAATTCGGCGTGTTCCGCGGCAGTCGCGGTGAGGGGGCTAACTGATGATACTCTTTACGATCTCACCGCGCACTTCGGTCAGCCGTTCCTTGCGTCCGAGGTGCATATAACTAAGCGCGTCCTGATCTAGTCCGAGTTGGTACAGGATGGTAGTGTGCAGGTCGCGGAAATGAACCGGATTTTCGACGGCTTTTAATCCGATACCGTCCGTCGCGCCGTAAATCATGCCGCCTTTGAATCCTCCTCCGGCAATCCACATAGAGAAGCCCGTATTATGGTGATCCCGTCCCTTGCTCTTCTCCGACTCGGGAGAGCGCCCAAATTCGCCGCCCCAGAGGACGATGGTTGAATCGAGCAGTCCCCGGCGCTTCAGATCCGTAATCAATGCGGCGACCGGTTTATCGGTCCAACTCGCCATTCGCAGGTGATTCTCTTCGATGTCGTTATGGGCGTCCCACTCAGCTTCCGGTCCGCCGCCGCCGGACACTACGCAAACGAAGCGAACACCTTTCTCGACCATGCGCCGGGCCATCAGGCACCGTCGTCCGTAGTCATCAGTGAGCGGGTTGCCTACGCCGTAAAGATCGAGGACCTCTTTGGGCTCCTTACCCAGGTCGAAAATTTCCGGTGCTTCGGTCTGCATCTTGAACGCGGTGTCATAGGCAGACATGCGCGCGGAGAACTCCCCGTCTTCTCCGTGAAGGTTGGCCTCATTGAGGCTTCGCAAAAGACTGATGGTCTTCCGGCGCTGCTCGATCGTCACCCCTTTGGGGAGATCGAGATTGAGCACGGGCTTATCGCCGGGACGAAACATGGTCGGCTGATAGACAGACGGCAGAAAGCCGTTGGTGTACATTGGGACACCGGCTTCCTGCGCGCCATGCGGATCAGGCATTACGACGTATGCGGGAAGGACTTCTGCTTCCGAACCAAGACCATAGACGATCCAGCTTCCCATGGCGGGAAAGCCGGGAATAATGCGTCCGGTCATCATCTGATACTGCGCGGCCGAGTGCACGACCATATCGCCGTGCATCGAACGGATCACGCAGAGGTCGTCGACGATCCTGGACTGATAGGGGAACAGGTCCGAAACTTCGATTCCGGACTTACCGTATTTCTTGAAGGTCCGTTTGGTTCCGAGGATGCGAGATGCGGTATTGACGTTCTGATATTGAACGTCGCCGAATTCGGCTGGGCGAACTTGTCCATCGAGCTTGTTTAGCAGAGGCTTTGGATCGAAGGTTTCGAGGTGCGAGGGTCCGCCCGCCATAAAAAGGAAAATGACCGATTTCGCGGGCGCATGATCCGGGTTGCTGGGTGGTTTGGGCGCAAGAGGATTCGAGGAAGCGGCTCGGGCGTGTTCCTGCGCCAGCATCGAGGCAAAGGCTAACGAGCCAACTCCGCAGAAGCAGTCGGTCAGGAATTCACGTCGGTCGCGATTGTATCTAATGTGCTCGGGCATTTTAGTTCACATACAGGAATGCGTTCAGATTAAAGACGTCAAGTGCCAGTTCCTTGAGAGTTGTGGGATCTCCGGGAGCGGCGGCTAAAAACCGGAGAGCCAGCGATCTCTCTTTCGATGTCGGAGCGCGTCCCAGCGCTAAACGCCATGCGTAGTCGATGCGGGCTGAGTCGGTGGCGGCTTGTTTGCGGATTCTTTCGGCGAAAGCCTCAGCCAACTGATTGGATAGCGCTCCGTTCAACATTTCGAGAGCCTGCGGTGCGTGCGTGGATTGCTCGCGGCGAGGACAGGAAAGCTGAGCGTCGGGAGCATCGAACACGGCCATAAACGGAAGCTGGAGGTTGCGCTTGTAGATCATGTAAATCGTACGGCGGTCGTACTCGGATTTGTCGCGAGTCGCTACCCAATACTGGGGACGTTTGAGCATCTTGACCAAATCCGGGTCGATTGGAACCATCACGCTTGGACCATTTTGCTTCAGATTCAGACGCCCGGAAACGGTCAGCATGGAATCACGGATCTCTTCAGCCTCAAGCCGGCGGCGCGAGAACTTCCACAGAAGAGCGTTATCGGAATCCTTGTCCATAGCGGTTTTCTCAAGGGGCGATTCGCTCGATTGCTGATACGCGTTTGAGAGCAGGATCATGCGATGCAGCGGCTTCATGCGCCAGCCGTTGGAGATGTACTGGTTGGCGAGATAGTCGAGCAGATCGGGGTTCGACGGATGACCGCCCATCCGGCCGAAATCATTAGGAGTCGAGACGATGCCACGACCGAAGTGATATTGCCAGATGCGGTTCACCATCACGCGCGCGGTGAGTGGGTTGGCTTCATCGGTGATCCAATTGGCCAGCCTGAGGCGAGGAGCGGCCGAGTCAAGCGACGCTTCCGGCGTGTCCTCCGGCAGAAGGATACCGAGGGGTCTGGCGCCGACTTTGGCGGTTGGTTGCTGGTAATCCCCGTGAAACAGAATCTCGACAGGCGTGGTTTCTGTGAGATCATCTTTTACCGCGTCGATCGACGGGAGGGGCGCCGGCAACTTATCTTCCAAGTCGTCGATCTGCATGGCGATACCGTTCTTCTCGCCGTCAGGCGCCTTGCGGATCCTGTACTGCAACTGCCGGATCTGGGCCGCGACCGGCGCGGCTTCTTTCTTCCAGGCTTCCTGTTGTTCGGTTGTTGCCTGGATTATATCGTTTGGCTGGGTTTGGGCAAAGAAGCCCATCATTCGGTAGTAATCGGATTGGCGAAAGGGATCGAACTTGTGATCGTGACAGCGGGCGCAGCCGACGGTAACGCCAAGAAAGGCAGCGCCCACCACGTTTGTCATTTCGACGAGCACTTCGTTGCGAGAACTGGCAACCTTCTGATTCCCCGCGTTTTTCCGAAGAGGGCCAAGGCGGTTAAAGCCGCTGGCGACGAGATACTCTTCGTTCTTATGATCCATTTCATCGCCGGCCAACTGCTCTTTGACGAATTCATTGTACGCCTTGTCCTGGTTGAAGCTGCGGACAACGTAATCGCGATAGCGATAGGCATCCGGGCGGTGAGTGTCGTATTCGTAGCCCTCCGATTCCGCGAAGCGGACAACGTCCAGCCAATGCCTCCCCCATTGCTCACCGTAATGAGGGGAGTCGAGGAGCCGGTCCACTACCTTCGCCCAGGCACTCGGGGAGGTATCGTGAACGAATGCATCGACCTCTTCAGGAGTCGGCGGCAGGCCGGTGAGATCGTAGGTAACGCGGCGGATCAGGGTCACGCGATCCGCTTGTGGAGCGGGCGCAAGACCGGCCTTCTTAAGTCCGTCCAGGATGAACGCGTCAATGGGAGTTTTGACCCAGCCTTTGTCGGCTGGAGTTGTGAACGCCGGCGGCACCGCGTTCTTACGTGCCTGGAACGCCCAGTACTTCCGTTCGAAAAGCTTGTAGGTACCGAGCGGAGCGACCTGCAACTCCGCAGTTCCCGCCCAAAGGGCAGCTGCAATGAAGATCGCGATGGAACCCTTCATATACACCTCAGCTTAACGAAGAAAGTAACACGGCGAGTGAAGTCGTGTCACCTATTGCTGGATTTATTGCTGGATTGGGGTTACGCATGTAGGCTTATTGTATGTTTCCTCGTCTGGTCCCTGCGGGTTTGGCGAAAGGGGAAGCGGGAGCGGACGGCCAGAATCAAGTCGTGGGCGCCGCTGGTCGAGCCACTGTAGAATCCGACAGTGGCATTCAGTCGAATGAAGAGCGCGTCCCCCTCGCGAGCCGGATAGCGCCCTTCGTTGCCGTCGGCTCCTCCACCGGCCACCAGATCACCGTAGCCCTTGAGGATGTAATAGATCTCTTCCTCCATCGAAATCCATGATGAAAGACTCACCGTGCTTGACGCCGACTGGAAGGTACATCTAATCGTTCTTCTTAACTGCGACTTTTTCGTCTTCGTATAAGAGAGTTCCCTGGCCCTCCAGGATGAAATAATCTGTTCCTCGGCCTGATTGATTATTTTTCGTTGACACGCGAAGTCAACTCTAGTTCCCCTCTAAGTCCTCTAAGTCACCCCATTGACAATGAAGGCCGCCCCGTGATATAGCTGATCAAACTCTCTATGTCCGGTTGACGTTGGGCGGGCACTCTCGCAAGCCCTACGAGTGAGTTACGAGAAGCTTCAAATCGCTTTAAGGGGAAGTATGTATATCGTCAATCGTGCGGTATTGATTATTTTGGCTCTCGCCACGTTATGTATCGGCCAGGATGTACAGACAGGCACCATGGTCGGCCTTGTGACGGACTCCAGCGGCTCAGCGGTACCCAATGCCCGGGTCAATGTCGTGCAAGCGCAGACCAAGCTGGAGTCTCACGGTCTCACGACGGCTGACGGCAATTACATTATTCAGTACTTGAATGTCGGCGAGTATGAGGTGAGCGTAGAGGCTGCGGGATTCAAAAAGTTTATCCGGCCCGGCGTTCTGGTGCAGACGGGATCGACTGTACGCATTGAGGTCAGACTCGAGGTGGGCGCACTCACCCAGCAAGTCGAGGTCAACGCGGCCAGCCCTATTCTGGCGACCGACAGCGCTGTAATCGGGTCGACGGACGACGCAAAGAAAGTTCAGGAGACTCCCATAAATCAGTCCAGGCCGACATTTGCCATGTATTACATGGAGGGCGCGGCCTGCGGAAGCAACAGCGGTGTCTGCATGATTGGCGGACTATCCTCGGCTAACCTCAACTACACCGTCGACGGGGCTCAATCCAAACAGTCAGTCCGTACCGCGCTCGGCGAGGCAAACACGATGGTAACGGTACCCCTGGACTCCATCGCGGAAGCGCAGGTCTGGTCAGCTGGAATTCCGGCCGAAACGGGCCATACTTCGGGCGGAGCGTTCAACGTCGTCACCAAAAGTGGGACCAACCAACTGCACATGGCGGCCGAAGAGCGGATTATCATGAAGCCCTGGATCGACCGGCAGTATTTCCAGCAGAGCGTCGCGAACCTTCAAGACGCGTATTTCGAATATCATAATTTCGACGCCACGATGGGCGGTCCGGTGGTCATCCCCAAGCTTTACGACGGCAGGAACAAGACTTTCTTCTATCTCGGGTATCGTTTTGACTACGATCATGAGTCCAACAGTTCCACTGCGTCGACGGTGGATCAGAATATGCTAAATGGGAATTTTGCGTTTGGAGGTCTCGGCTACCAGATCTACGACCCCAAGACCATCACTTGCACGCTAGCTGGCGGCTGTCCGAGTACAGCCGGCTGGACCGCTACGCCATTCCCGAACTCTCAGATTCCACTCAGCCGCTTCGATCCGGTCGCGGCGAAGTTTCTGTCTTTTAACCCCTATCAACTTCCGAACACTACGGGGTTCTATAGCGCCACCGGTCCAAATAATAACTACACGAACTACACTCCCTATCTCTCGGATCGCCAGGGACACCTGGCCAAGGTCGACGAGCAGATCAGCACCAAAGACAGACTCTTCGTCCGGTATAACTGGAATATGAACCGCCAGCCCGCGGGCCGACCTGCTGTGCAGTATGCCTGGGGCCAAATCGTCAACAGCCAGTACAGTCTGGGTCTGCCGGAGAAGATCGACGTCCAGGGCGCGACCGTCGGCGAATATCACACTTTCAGCCCCACGGTGGTCAACGAGTTTCGCATGTCTTATCAGCGGCGCAACGACACGGTGCGGCCAGTTCTCAATAACGGCGGCTGGGCCGGCATATTGGGAATCCCGGGTGTTGGGCCGCAGACGTTTCCCGGATTCGTCGGCGCCTCCGGAGGTAGTTCGGTAACCTGGACCGCCAACCCGAGTGGGACGGCCGGCTCCAACCTGCGAACGCTCAATGAGGATTTCGAGTACATCGACAACGTGACCAAAGTCGTCGGGACCCACACATTGAAGATGGGCTATCAGGGCCTGGTGACACGGGAGAACGATGTCGCGGTATCTCAACCATCGGGAGTTTATAACTTCGCCCAGTCCGGGAGCGGCCTGCCGTTTACACCGAACACCGGAAATTCTTTTGCATCCTTCCTCCTCGGCTCGGTAACCTCGTCCACCTTCACAACGCTTTTGGCGGATTATCTGCCGCGCTGGTGGTCACACCAGTTTTTCGTGCAGGACGATTGGAGAGTCTTGCACAACCTGACGCTCAACATCGGGCTTCGGTACGCCTACGAGAGTCCGGCCAACACGAAGTGGGGCCTGAAGTCGGAATTCAACCCCAACGTCGTCGATCCGCTGACCGGTCTGATGGGCGCGATCACCAACCCCACGGGGACGATTTACAAGGCCGACCTGCACAATTTCGACCCGCGGATCGGCCTTTCCTGGAATTTCAAGCCGAAGTTTGTGTTCCGCGGGTCGTTTGACCGGTTCACGGTCGACGTCATGCCGGAGCTTGGGCAGGACAATTATCTGGCCACGGCGCAGGTACAGCCGCCGCCCGGGAATCCAAATCCCGCGTTCTACCTGTCGCAGGGCCCCGGTCCGATTGTCTACAACACCAATCCCGGGACCAATACGGCCAACTACGTCGGGACCAACTATAGCGGGCGAACCGCAACTTACATCGATCCGAACCTCCGCAACCCATACGTCCTGATGTGGTCAGCGGGGTTCCAGTGGGAGTTCATGCCGAACCATCTGGCGGAAGTGGTTTATCAGGGAGACTCCGGCGTCGCGCTGGTGCCGGGTGCGGTCAATATGAACGTGCTGCCGCAGTCGATCTTCCAGTCGACGAATCAAACCCTGCTCAACACCGTCTATGCCAACTCGCAGAATTATCTGAATTATCCGCAGTTCGGAACTATCAACTACTACAGCAACTTCGGCCACAGCACCTATCACTCTCTGAACACGCGGGTGGAAAGGAGATTCGGCAACGGACTTTCATACACCCTCCTGTTTACCTGGAGCAAGACCCTTTCCGGGACGGCCGGCAGCGGTGAGCAATTCTACGACTGGGCTTTAACCAAGGGACCTGCTGCGACTGATTACAAATACCAATTCACCCCGCAGGTGACGTACGATCTTCCGTTTGGCAGGCACCGGAAGTACCTCAACCGTGCCGGCACGGGCGGCTATGTCCTGGATCTGTTCCTGGGCGGCTGGACCTTCACTGCGATCGAGAGTCTGCGTACCGGTCTGCCCGTTACCTTCACGATGGCCGGCAGCCCTTACAAGTACCTGCCGGGCCAATCGATTCCGAATATCGTTTCCGGGCAGGCGGTCAATGTTCCGAACTACAGCGTAGGTCCGAACCTGTGGCCAGAATCGAACCAGAATCCGTGGTTCAACATCGGTGCGTTCTCTTATCCGGGGAACTTTCAGAACGGAAATGCGGGCGTGGGAATCGGGCGCGCCGGTGGCGTGTGGTGGCCGGAGTACTCGTTGGCCAAGAGCTGGACCTACCGGGAGAAATTCAAGATTATCGTACGCGCGGATGCCCATAATGATTTCCCGAAAACCGGCGCTTTTCTGAGCCCGAACTCGGTGGTGAACATCGCCAGCCCGCAGAGCTTTGGGCGCTTCGCTCCGGCTACCGCGTACGGCTTCTCAAGCTGGTATACGACGAATCCGGATATCCAAGGGTCGCTCCGTATCCAATTCTAAAAGGATCTCCGGCGGCGTGATCGAAATGGGAGAGTCGTACGCCGCGCACTACGGATAGTACTGTTGGGTAGATAGCTTGTCTTACGAAACCGCGAGCCGAGCCACGGCTTAGCTTGGAAAAACCAGCAGGAATTCTGTTTCACAAGCGTCCCGAAATCAGCGTCTCAAAAGTGCTTGCCGCCAGTGAGTTTTGGGCGCGCCGAAGCGCTTAGCGTCCAAATTCCCGGACTGG
>Ga0182012_10001615_pt1 | contig 24530 bp, 18 predicted proteins | sample 612S2SmetaG_FD_120486 | JGI IMG/M metagenome (GOLD analysis project Ga0182012, IMG submission 120486) | Permafrost microbial communities from Stordalen Mire, Sweden - 612S2S metaG | ecosystem: Environmental > Terrestrial > Soil > Wetlands > Permafrost | place: Sweden: Stordalen | collected... | reverse complement strand
GTTGTGGTGTGCGCATTGTTAGTGCCCTGAGTTATGGACGCGTGCCCGCGGGAATCACTTTCTACCCGAATTCCTGTGTCCCAGCCACGCCGCTACGCTAGTCGAAGTCCGGGGAAGCCAGGCAGAAAATAGACTTGTTTACTTTCCGCTAGTAATAATTCGTCATTTTGTTCCCTTCTTCCACGATGTAGACTAAGGATAAATTCTGCCTTAGATTGGGGGTTCTTTCCTATGCACACCTTCTTGCGCACCTCGCAACTGTGCCTTTTCGTACTCTTCTGCAGTCTGGCCGCCTTCGCACAAACCGTCACCGGCACCATTTCCGGAACCGTCTCCGATCCCTCCGGCGCGGGCGTCACCGGCGCCACCGTCTCACTCACAAACATCGCCACTAACATCGTCAAAACTGTCACGACTGATTCCGCCGGTAACTACACCGCACCTCTGCTTCCCATCGGTAAGTACAACGTTTCGGCCGAAGCCAAAGGATTCAAGAAATTCGTCAGCCAAGGTGTCACCCTGAACGTCAACGACAACCTCACCATCAATGCTTCACTCCAGGTTGGCGACGTCACGCAAGAGGTCACGGTCTCCGCGCCTCCCACGCAAGTTGAGTTACAGCAGGGCGGGGAACAGAGCACCACCGTTACTGGCACACAGATCCGCGAACTCGCATTGGTCACGCGCAACTATGAACAGTTGATTGGCCTCATGCCCGGCGTCACAACAGCGTCTGTCGATCAACTCTACGTCGGCACAACCTTGCCTTCCGGCACCGCCGCCACCATCCCGTTTTCCATCAACGGGACTCGCAACTCGCAAAGTTCCTATCTCGTCGACGGCGGCGATAATATCGATCGCGGCTCAAATCAAACTCTACTCAACACCCCCAGCATCGATTCCATCGCCGAGTTCAAAGTTCTGCGCACCGGCTATTCGGCTGAATTAGGACGCGCCGCCGGCGGCGTCGTTTCCGTAGTCACCAAGTCTGGTTCCAATGAGTTCCATGGCGACGTATTCGAATTCGTGCGCAACAGCGATTTTGCCGCCAACAATTTCATCAACAACGCCAACTCCGTAAACGTGGTTAACGGTAAAGCGCAAGTAGCCCCGCTGCACTATAACGATTTTGGCGAAACGCTCGGCGGCCCGGTTTGGATTCCTAAAATCTACAACGGCAAGAACAAAACGTTTTTCTTTTTCTCGCAGGAATTCCGCCGCTTCATCACTTATTCCACCGGGACCGCCACTGTTCCCACCACTGCTGAAATCAATGGAGTCTTCCCCAACCCCATTTGCACGCGCTATACCGGCAGCGTCTGTTCAAGCACCTCCAATACCATTACCGCCATTGATCCCGTGGCGCAACAATATATCCGCGATATCTACTCGCGAGTCATTCTGCCCAATGCCTCCAACACACTTACCTCACTCTTCCGCAACGTTTACAACTACGAGCAGGAACTGTACAAGCTAGACCATTCCTTCGGCGACAAGCTGCGCATTTCCGCCCGTTACCTGCGCGATCAGATTCCCACTACCGAGCCGCAGGGTTTATTCTCGTTGGGTGAAACTCTCCCGGGCGTGGGCAACACCAGCACTAACGCCCCCGGTAGAAATTGGGCCGTGCGCGCCGACTCTTCCTTCAGTTCAACCTTCGTCAACGAAGTCGGTTGGGATTTCAGCTATGGCGCCATCGTCAGCAATCCCATTGGCCTGATTAACTCAAAGTATTCACCCGATATCAAGCCCAATCTCCCGTTCCCCGTCACGCTTACCGAGGTTCCCAATCTCGCGTTTAGCAGCGGCACATCGCTGGTAGGCTACGGCCCGTACCGCGATTTTAATCGCAATCACAACATCTTCGATAACGCCACTAAGGTGCTCGGCAACCACACCCTGCGTTTTGGCGTCAGTTATAACCACTATCAGAAAACAGAGAATGCGGCTAGCGGTAATCAGGGGACGTTCTCATTCACACCAGCGTCCGTACCGACCGGCGCCACCACCTACCAACAGGCGTTCGCGAACTTCCTGCTCGGCAACGTGGCCACCTTCACCCAGTCTTCCGAAGACATCACTCCGAACATTCACGAACAGCAGTTAGAGTTTTACGGTCAGGACGATTGGCGCGTCAAGCCCAATCTCACCCTGAACCTCGGTCTGCGCTATTCACTCTTCGGCCAACCCGTTGATACCAACAAGCAACTGACGAACTTCGACCCCGCCGCCTACAGTCCCGCCAATGCGCCTGCTCTAACCGCCTCCGGCTTAATTGCTGCGCCCGTACCTAACCCGTATCTGAACGGCATCGTCATCGCCGGCCAGAACAGCGGTCATGGCAGTGCTGTTTCCGCGCGCGACAATACCAACCTCGGCCCGCGCGTCGGCTTTGCTTGGGATCCCACCGGCCACGGCCAAATGAGCATCCGCGGTGGTTACGGAATTTTCTATGATTCCACCCTTTACGGAATTTATGAGCAGAACATTTTCGCCAATCCACCTTTTGTCAACGCCGCCACCATTCCGAACACCACTCTTGATAATCCCGCCGGTGGCACCGCCACCGTGAGCAACTCACCCAAAGTTCTCCACGGCGTCCCGGCACAATACAGAACTCCATACACACAATCCTGGAGCTTGGAAGTCCAGCGGCAGTTGGGTCACTCTTCGCTGCTCAATGTTGCTTATGTGGGCAATAAGAGCACTCACTTGCTCGGCATTGTCGATCTCAATACCGTCCCTCCCGGCCTTGCTTACAGCAGCGGATTGGTATCGAACACCACAAATTTTACGTCCGCCAATGAAACCCTGTTGAACCGTTTGCGGCCCTATCAAGGCTACAACGCCATCAATGTGATTGAGCCTTGGTTTAATGCTAATTACAATTCACTTCAGGTCTATGCCAATAAACAGATCTCCAGCGATTCCGTCATCACCGGATCGTACACCTGGTCGAAAAACCTGACCGACAATCAGACCGATCGCTCAAGCGCGCCCCAAAACGTCTATAACTTCAACTCCGGCGAATACGGCCGCGCCCAGTACGATCGCAAGCATGTATTCAGTCTCAGCTTGGTCTACACCGTTCCATTTTTCAAAGAACAGAAAGGCTTGGTCGGCAAGGCTCTCGGCGGCTGGGAGATTTCTGCCATCGGTAGCTATTACACAGGCCTGCCTTACACCGTCACCACCAGCGGCCTTGATCCTGCAGGTCTAGGCATCATTGGTTCCAGCGCCGCTAGTTTGCGCCCTGACGTAGCGGTTACCACTGGTTGCCCCACCGGCAATCCAAACAATTTCACAGGCACTCGCTTCGAATGGTTTAACATCTCTTGCTTCACTAACGTACCGACTGGCCAACACCGGCCGGGCGATGCGGGACGAAGCATTATTAACGGTCCAGGTTACGAAGGCTGGAACATGTCGGCATCGAAGAACTTTCTTTTCCGCGAGCGGTTCCGTTTCCAAATTCGCGGCGAGGCGGAGAATACCTTTAACCAAACCAATCCCAGCACGTTTGGCTCGCTTTCCACCACCAGCACCCTGTTTGGAACTGTCACCGGCTATCGTGATCCACGCATTATCCAGTTAGGGGCCAAACTTTACTTTTAGAAGCAGCTCCATCACCACCGTTGCTTCTGCCGGTTTCTCATAGTAGCCGGCAGTGGTGCGAATGATCTGGAAGCCGTACTTGGAGTTGAGCTCAATCATTGCTCGATTGCTCTTGCGCGTGTTCGTAATCATGCGTGCGAATCCATGCCGGCGAGCATACGAGACCTGCCAGCACTTAAGTAGGTTCCCATAACCCAAGCCTTGATACGCGGGCAGAACTCCCGTGGTAGCAATGTACAAGGAGCCTCGCTGCTTCGGATTGGTGTCAGTATGCTCAACGTCTCCCAAGAAATCCACGTTTCGTTCAAAGGCACAGCAGCCCACCTTCTTCTTATCCACCAGCAGCCACCAAGCTTCAAAGAACGGCCAATCCTCTGCGCGGAACCAATCTGCCTGATATTTCGAGAATGCCTTGTGATCGAATGCCACCAGGCTGCGGATTTCTTTCGGCTGTAGCGCCTTACGGAATTCAGTATGCATCTGTTCTTACAGTTTGGCGGAGAATCCTTACCGCACCTGCAACGATTTGGATCTGAGTGCCACATAAAGCGAGAGGAAATTATGGCAACACCCAACACTGCTCCATCCCCAAACCTAGCCCTTAGCCGCGGCACCGGCATCGAATATAAAGCCTATGCCCGCCGCTTCCAGCCAAACATCGACGCCTCCGTGCTCATTTTAATGGCCACCTGCTATTACGACACCAGCGGCTTCGCGATTTCGTTCCAACCAAGTGCATCCGGCTACGAATTAGTGGAACAACCGCCCACCGGTGTCTTCCGTAATATGGTCACCTATTACGTAACCAGTTGGACGACTGGTATCGAAGCCGATTCCGTTCCCACTCACGTCACCGTGACTGACTCTTTCGGCCAGCATCGGGTCCACGTCAAGCCTTGGTAGTGCATTTTCGTCATTCATTTCATTTCATAAACAAAGTCGACCAGAATGATTACCAATCCTAACCCTAGACCGAACGGCCAGTTTCACCCGGTGAGCGTCAACCTTCCTGCAACCAATCCGGAGATTGTCGCTTACTTCCAAGACCGCCTCAAGCGCCTCACGATTGCTAAGACAACCGGCACGCCGAGCGGCCAGCTTATCGATTGGATCCCAAGAAAATCGCAGCATCCCAGTGGCAAGATCGCCACGCCTCCGCCACTGACACAGACCCCCCTTGCGCCGGGTCACACGCTGGCTCGGTTCGAACTGGCTCTGCCCGGTGTAGAACACGGCCCGGCCGGCACTGTCCCGGTGCGGCGCCGGGATTTTTCTAGGCTGCATGCGACTACCTCACTTACGCAATATTTGTCCAAAGCAGGCGGCAAACGTGTCAACCCCTCCCATCCTCCAACCGACGATCCTAATCCCGCCGGCTACCTTCATGCCACCTGCGGTCAATCGGTTACCGCCTTTGGCTGCGACGGCGTTCTCAACATGTGGGATCCCTATTGCGAGAATTCCTCCGACCACACCATTCTGCAAACCGGCATGCAGAATTACGATAAGCCCCAACTCCAATCCCTCGAAGCTGGATGGGAGGTTTGTCATGACCAATATGGCGATTGGGCGCCTCACCTATTCACCTACTACACGACCAATGGTTACACCAAAGACGGAGACAATCTAGGCGGCTATAATCACGATGTCGACGGCTGGGTGCAGTATGACTCCAGCATCTTCCCCGGCGCGCTTATCACCGGAATGAGCACTCTGGGTGGCAACCAAACCATCATTACCATCAAATATCAGCTGTATGAGAGTAACTGGTGGTTTCAGGTGCAAGGCAAATGGCTCGGCTACTATCCCGCCAGCCTTTTCATGGGAAATCAAAGCGTATTCAGTACACTCGGCGACCATGCTTCATGGGTGGCCTTTTGGGGAGAAGTCTATTCCTCCAACAGCAATACCAATACGACCTGGACTCAAATGGGGAGCGGACAGTTCGCCGAAGCAGGCTGGGATTACGCCGCATTTGAAAGCAATTTGCGCTATCAGAGTGACCGCAGCGGCGGCATGACAGATCTGAACGGCACGGGTTCCGCTGAAAACTCCGCCCTCTATGATTACCAGTTGCACATGAAGAGCGGCGGGTCGCAAGGCAGTTATCTTTTATTGGGAGGTCCGGGCGCCAAGCAGCCGCAATCGAGCAAGCAGCCTCCCTCCTTGGCAGTGTTTAGCAATAAGCTGCGCACTGCTTTTGTCGCCAACAACAACACCGATGACCTCCTCATCTGCTCATCGGCCGATGGCGCAAACTGGTCGGACAACAGTGGAGTGCAAGGGCAACTGAGTAAAACCGGGCCCAGTCTGGCACCGTTCAACGGCAAGCTTTGGACCGCTTTCATTGCCGATAACAACAGCAATGAGTTACTGATCTGCTCTTCCGGCGACGGCCTCGGTTGGAGCAATAACACTCCCATGAATCAATCGAGCAAGGCCGCGCCGTCTCTGGCAATGTTTCAGAACAAACTGTGGGTCGCCTTCATCGCAAACAATAACACCAACAGTCTGCTGGTTTGTTCTTCCACCGATGGAACGCATTGGACCAACAACACGCCCATTAATCAATCGAGCAAAGCGGCCCCGTCGCTCGCCGTCTTCGGCAACAAGCTTTGGATGGCTTTCATCGCAAATAACGACAGCAACGATGTGCTGGTCTGTTCCTCCACCGACGGATTGCACTGGACGAACAACACCCGTATCAATCAATCGAGCAAAGCTTCGCTATCCCTCGCCGTCTTCAACAATAAGCTGTGGATCTCGTTCATCGCTAACAACAACAGCAACGACGTACTCGTCTGTTCTTCCGCCGACGGAAACAGTTGGACAAACAACACTCGCATCAATCAATCGAGCAAAGCCGCCCCTGCACTGGCCGTGTTTGAAAACAAACTCTGGGTGACGTTTCTGGCCAACAACAACACCAATTCTGTTCTGATTTGCTCTTCCGTCAACGGACAGGCTTGGTCGGGCAATATCATTATCTAAGCGCCCAGTCATATACTGCAAGCTTGGGGTTGGTAAGCTGCGGTTCCCGGCGCTCTTCTGACATGCCAGGCATTTTTATCAGTTATCGGCGCGACGATAGCAGTGCCTACGCGGGGCGGATCTATGACCGCCTCGTGTCCCGTTTCGGCGAAGGCAACGTTTTTATGGATGTCGATGGGCTGAAGCCTGGCGATGACTTTATCGACGTTCTTCAAAAGACTGTCGGTTCCTGCGATGTCTTGATTGCCGTCATTGGCAGAAATTGGCTTTCGATACAGGATCAGGCCGGGCACAAACGCCTCACAGATCCTGAAGATTTCGTTCGGCTCGAGATTGGCACTGCTTTGGAGCGTGGCATCCGGTCATTCCCGCTTTGGTGGGAGGTGCACCTATGCCGAAAACGGAGGAGTTGCCCGATTCGCTCTCCAAGCTCGCTCGACGGCAAGCCATCGTCCTGACTGATCTGAACTTTGGCGATGGCATTGGGAGATTGATGCAGGCTGTCGACCTCCCAACTCACGCGAATGACACTTCAGCGCCTGCCATGCGGCTGCAGAACATGTTCCGTGCACTCGCGGCCGCTCTGGTCTTACTCGTGGCCGCAGGAACTTATCTGACTTGGCGAACTCACTCCAAAAAGGCTGCGCTGGATGTAACTCCTGCGAACCCTCCTCCGGGCGTGCTTTCCCTGGCCGACCTAAAGAACGCCTACCGCATCCCGAAGAATTTGGACGGTCGCGGTCAGACCATTGGCATGATTGAACTGGACGGGGGCTATCTCGATTCTGATATCCAGAAATACTTTGCCGATGCCCATCTCTCAAGCCCAACAATATTTACAAAATCCGTGGACAAGGCTGTCAACAAATCCGGCAGCGACTCCGATTCCAGCGTCACTTTAGGCCTTGAAGTGGCGGGCGGCATTGCGCCCGCTGCTCAGATCGTCGTGTATTTTGCCAAGAATACCGCCGCTAGTTTTGTGCATGCCATTGAGGCCGCGTCGAATGACACCGTGCATCACCCCTCCGTCTTGCTCATCGCGTGGGGCCAGCCTGAGGAGGGATGGTCGCTGGCGGATCGCACCGACTTGAACTACGCTCTGGGAACGGCGGCTGTCCAAAAGCACATCACCGTGGTAACCGCAGCAGGCGACAATGGTCCCACCGACGGCATGAAGGACGGTAAGTTACATGTCGATTTCCCCGCGTCCAGTCCTTTCGTGTTGGCAGTGGGTGGCACGCAATTGCGCACGCCGTTTACGCGCGAAGGCACGCAGGGCGAGGATTTCCTGAGCGGACCAGGGAGGGGAACGAGCAGCATGTTCTTCAAGCCAGATTGGCAAAAAGACCTACCGGGAACCCGCAGAGCGATACCCGATGTGGCAGCCGATGCCACCTCCCGCTATCAAATTATTCTGCGTGGCGCAAAAGTCCTGGTAGGTGGCACCTCGGCCAGCGCCACGTTGTGGGCCGGCTTGCTCGCGCTTGTGGCGCAACAGCAAGGCGGCGCCCAAGGTGTCATAAACCCGTTCCTTTACCAAACGCTTGGACCACGCAAGACGTTGCGCGCCGTTCCCTCCAATACCGCTGAATGTAGAACCATCAAAGGGTGGAACACCTGTACCGGCTGGGGCTCGCCCGTTGGCGAAAAGTTCGTCGCCGCTTTTCAGTAAGCTGACTTCGCTACACTATCGTCATTATGGTCCTCACACGCAGGGCGTTTCTCGCTTCTTCAGCCGCCGCCGTGGCCACCAATCTTTTCGGCTCGCCTCATGAATCGAAAATCCCTTCACCCGATTTGGAAAAGCTGGGCGCCGCTGCCCTCCGCGAAGCCAAGAAATACAAAGCCACCTATTGCGACATCCGCATCGTGCGCCTGCGCGATCAACGCATTGGCCTGCGCCTTTCTCCGGAACGCGGCACCGGCAAGACTCTCTCCGTGCCCAACGTGATGGAAGATTCCAGCTTCGGTTTTGGCGTGCGTGTCATCGTCAACGGCGCCTGGGGTTTCGCCTCCTCACCGGTCGTGACGCAGGAAGAAATCGCCGACATCACCAAAGAAGCCGTCATCGTCGCCAAAGCCAATGCGGCCATTCAACCTAAGCCCATCCAACTCGCGCCCGTAAAGAATTATCGCGACCGCTGGGTCACTCCCTTTGACAAAGATCCCTTCGACGTTCCCATGGGCGAGAAGCTCGACCTCCTCCGCCGCGTCACCGACCAAGTCAAAAAGAATCCACGCGTCTTCTCTGGCGCCGCCGCCCTCAGCCTGCGAAGTGAAGACAAATACTTCGCCTCCTCCGAAGGCTCCTCCATCCAGCAATACATTCTGCAAATTTACGGCAACGTCGATGCCACCGCAGTCGACCGCAAAAACAACATCTCCCGCTCCCGCAACTATGTCCCTACTCAAGCCTCCGCCGGTTGGGAGTATGTGCCCGAAATGAACCTTGAGGAGAACGCCCAGCGCGTTCGCGAGGAAGTAGTGGAGCATCTCTCGGCACCTCCCGTCACTCCCGGCAAAAAAGATCTCCTACTCATGCCAAATCACCTCATGCTCACCATTCATGAGAGTGTCGCGCATCCCACTGAGTTAGATCGCGCCCTTGGCTACGAAGCCAACTACGCCGGCACCAGCTACATCACCATGGATAAAATCGGCAAGCGCATCGCCAGCGAACACTGCACCTTTGTGGGTGACCGCATCGCCCCGCGTGCCCTCGCCACCTGCGGCTACGATGACGACGGCGTCAAAACCGGCGAGTTCACCATCATCGAAAAAGGTATCTTCCGCAACTACCAAACCACCCGCGAGCAAGCGCACCTTGTCGGCGACAAAGAATCACACGGCTGTTCGCAGGCCGATTCCTGGGCCACCGTGCCGTTCCAACGCATGCCCAACGTCTCTCTCCGCCCCGGCCCCGACGACACTACCATGGAAAGTCTCATCGCCGGAATCGAAGACGGCGTACTCATTGACGGCCGCGGCAGTTACTCCATTGATCAACAGCGTTACAACTTCCAGTTCGGCGGCGACGCCTTTTGGGAGATCAAGAATGGCAAAAAAGGCGGCATGATTTCGCGCGTGTCTTACCAAGCGCGTACGCCCGATTTCTGGCAAGCCAGCGATGGCACTGCCGGCCCCGCCTACTGGCGTCAATACGGCACCACCGGCGACGCCAAAGGCGAACCGACGCAGATCAACTCCATCAGCCACGGTTGTTCGCCCACTCGCTTCCGCCAAATCAACGTAATTCTGACTGACTAACTCACGAAAGAGCCACCTACCATGCTTACCCGAGACGAAGCTCAAAAACTGTCCGAGAAGTTGATCGGTCTCTCCACCTATCCGGAGTGCAGTGTCAGCATCAACGAAACCGAACAAGCGTACACGCGCTTCGCCAACAATGGCATCACCACCGCATCGTTCAGCCGCCGTCATTCCGCCTCCATTAGTGTCACGCGCGACGGCCAAACCGGCTCTTATTCCGTGAACGAGTTAGATGACGATTCGCTTCGCAAAGCCGTTAAGAAGGCGGAGGAACTCGCGTCTCTCTCACCTCCCAATCCAGAGAGACTCGCGCCCGTTGGTCCGCAGAATTATCCCGCCGTGAGTGACTTTGACGAGTTCACCGCTAAGGCTCGCTCGCCCGAGATGATCCCACACGTCAAACGCATTGTCGATGCCGCCACTCAGCAGAAGCTCCTAGCCGCCGGCCTGATCGAACGCACTCATCAGGTGCGCGCCGTAGCCAACAAGGCCGGCCTCTTCGGCTTCCATAACTCCTCCGATTCCCAACTCACCACCACCATTCGCATGGCCGATGGTTCCAGTTCCGGCTGGGCCGGTCAGCCTTCCACCAAGCTCTCCGAAATTGATAGCGCCCACTTAGCCGCCACCGCTATCGATAAATGTATCCGCTGGAAAAATCCGGAGAAGTTGGAACCGGGTAACTATACAGTGGTTTTAGAACCTACCGCCGCCGGCGACTTAGTACGACTCATGACCGGCTCGTTCTCCGCGCGCAGCACCGAAGAAGGCCGCACCTTTATCAGCAAGCGCGGCGGCGGCAGTCTGCTCGGCGAAAAGGTTTTCCCCGACTACATCAATCTCCGCAGCGATCCCTTTGACGCCCGCCAGCCCTCTTCCCCTTGGACCGGAGACTTACTTCCCACACGCGCCATCAAGTGGATCGACAAAGGCACCATAGCCAACCTGGCCTATGACCGCTACTGGGCGGAGAAGACCGGTAAGGAACCCACACCAGGTGGCGGCGGTGGACGCGGAGGTGGTGGTGGCTTCGGCGGAGGTTTCGGCGGCGACAGTCTGATCATGGATGGCAGCGATTCAACTCTGAATCAGCTCATCGCCTCGGTCGACCGTGGCTTGCTCGTCACTCACTTCTGGTACATCCGCTTCGTCAACCAGCAGACCCTCCAACACACCGGTTTAACCCGCGACGGTCTCTTCCTTATTGAAAATGGAAGAATCACGCGGCCAGTTATGAATTTCCGTTTTCTGGAAAGTCCTGTCCGTTTATTGAAAAACACCAAGATGGTAGGCCAAGCCATGCGCGTCCGCGGCTTGGAAGGCGGAATGATGATTGCCCCCTCGCTCGTAGCAACAGATTTCCCATTGCCCTCCATTTCCGACGCCATTTAGCCGTTCAACTGCCGCAAAGCGCTTTCCACTGGCTCTTGTGTTGCAGTTTATTCATCAATCGTTTATAGTGGGAAACTATCCGGCATGTCAGAGGTTTTGAGCGCAAAGTCGCGCTAAATCTCCGCCCACGTTCGCCCGGCACGGGTTCCAACAAACATCAATAAGGGGGTTGTTTGCATGCTTTCTATGAGGCGCATTCATTGCGCATTTCTCGCTGTATTCTCGTTTGCAATTCTGTCGCTCTGGGCGCCGCTCGCGTCGGCCCAGACGATGACCACAGCCGACGCGGTCGGCCTCGTGACTGATAGTTCAGGTGCTATCGTTCCTTCCGCAACGGTCACCATTAAATCTGTTGAATCGGGCGAAACCCGCACGGCTATCACAAGTAAAGAGGGGCAATACCGTTTCCCTCTCATGAAGCCAGGCGAATATCTCGTCTCTGCTTCGGCAACTGGCTTAAAATCGAACATTTCTAAAATTTCTTTGCTCGTCGGTCAAGAGCAGGAAGTCAACATTGAATTGAATCCAACCTCCACCAGCACGGTTGTGGAAGTGAGCACGGAAGCTCCGCTCCTACAAGCCGAGAACGCTAACTTGGAGACCAGCTTCAACAAGAAGCAAATGGACGAAATTCCGATGGCCGGTGGCGATCTCACCACTTTAGCCATGACTGTTCCCGGTGTGCGCGTAAACGTCATTGGCGGCTCCAGCAACATGAACGCCAACGGTATTCCTGGTGCCTCCATCCTGTTCACGCTGAATGGCACCGACATGAACGATCCCGCCAACAACATCAACAACTCAGGCGCCAGCAATAATTTGCTTGGTGAAAATGAAGTCGGTGAAGCCGCGGTTGTGATGAATGCCTACAGCCCACAGTATGGTCGCATGGCCGGCGCACAGGTCAACCTCGTGGGCCTTTCTGGTGGCAATCAGTTCCACGGTAATCTTTTCTATAACTACAATTGGGAAAAGCTCAACGCCAATTCATTCTTCAATAACTCCAGCAACACGCCGCGTGGCCGTTCCGACGCACACCAATTCGGTGGCAGAATCGGCGGACCGGTTTGGAAGAACAAGGCCTTCTTCTTCTTCGACGATGAAAATTTGCGCTACGTACTGCCGGCCGCCGGCGTTGTTTCGCTTCCTTCTCCTCAACTGGAAGCGTACACACTGGCGCACGTTCCTGCAGCATCGGTTCCCCTTTATCAGGACATGTTCAACCTGATCAACACTTCTCCCGGCATCAACCGCGCGGTTCCCGTCACAAACGGAACGGGTCAGTTGCAGGATGGCAAGAACCACCTCGGCTGCGGTACCGGAACGTTCACTGGAACGCCCACCGGCACTGGTGGAATTTTCGGCGTCAATACACCCTGCGCCGTCGCGCTTGGTACGAACAACACTCAGCTCAACACCGAACAGCTCTACACCATTCGCGGCGATTACAACCTCAGCAACAACCAGAAGATTTTCGCCCGCTTTAACCACGATTTCGGCTTGCAAGCCACCGGCACCAGCCCCATCAATCCCGCGTTCAATGCACTCAGCAGCCAGCCTCAGTATCAAGGCAGCATCAACTACAACTATGTCATCACGCCGACTATCGTTAACAACTTCGTCGGTTCCGTTTTGTGGTATTCCGCTCTATTCGGCGTGCAAGACTTCTCCAAGACTACCGCTCTCATGCCGGAAGCTATTGCCATCGGTGATGGCGGTGCCAACGGCGGCGGCTTCCCCACTGTGGGCGGCGCTACTTATCCCTATGGATTCCCGGCTGGTCGTAACATCGGTCACATTCAGTTCAACGATGACTTGTCTTGGAGCAAAGGCGCGCACACTCTCAAAGGTGGTCTCGCTTATCGCTATGACAAGTACACCTACAGCAGCATCGCGCAAAGCGCCTTCATCGGTTCGTACAACCTGAACGATCTTGCCGATTTTGCTAACGGAAAGCTCAACTTCTCCGGTACCGGTCTGGGCAGCAACTTCACCCAGTCATTCCCGCTCTACGGCGCACTCCATTTCCGCGTACCGTCCATTGATTTCTATCTCTCCGACGAATGGGCAGTGACCAAGAACCTCAAGCTGACTTTCGGTATGCGCTTCGAGAAAGACATCAATCCAACTTGCGATGAGAAATGTTTCGTTCTCACCAACGTACCGTTCAACTCATCCGCCTATTCAGGCGGAGCGACGGTTCCTTACAGCACGACTATCACCAAAAACTCGAACTTGTTCTACAACGCCGAGTCGATTATTCCTCAGCCTCGGCTTGGCATTGCCTGGAAGCCTTTTGGCCACGGCAAGACTGTCATTCGCGGTGGCATCGGGCTCTTTTCGACGAACTACACCGACGGCCTCGCTGGCACCTTCGCCAATCAGATTCCCAATAAGTTCGCCCCCTCTGGCTTGACTACCGGCAACATTGGTTTGGCGAGCGATAGCACCAGTTCAGCAACCATTGCGCAGAATTCGGCCAACGCTTTCTTCGCTGGTTTCCCTGCGGGCTACACGTTGGCACAACTGAAAGCGGCGGTTGCCCCGGCTAGCTTCAGCACTCCCAGCATCACCACGAGTCCTGCCACTTATAATGCGCCGAAGGACATCGAGTGGAGCTTCGAAATCGAACAGCAGATTACCAATCACAACGTGTTCACTGTCAGCTATGTCGGTAATCACGGTTACGACTTGGCGGAAACGGTAAACGCCAACATGTACACCAGCGCCGCGGGCGCCACCCGTTACGGCGGTGGATTCAGTGGTTTGCCAACGGCTGCCCCCGATCCGCGCTTTGTTTCGGTCACGCAATACTACAACAACGGCATCAGCAACTACGATGCTTTGACGCTGCAATATAAGCACAGCTTCAGCTACGGTTTGACCGGCCAGCTTCACTATACCTGGAGTCACACGCTCGGAACGGTCGCCTTCGAAAACCCCTTCAACATCAGCACCGGCTACGGCAATCTGGGTTTCGATACCCGGCATCAAGTATCGGGCGACTTGCTTTGGGTTCAACCGCACAAGTTCCAGAATCGTGCGGTCAATGCGCTTGCCAGTGGTTGGACCACCGGTGCCAAGCTCTACTTGTACAGCGGCGCGCCCTTCAGCGTAACCGACAGCAAGATACCCGCTCAAGTTAACTCTGCCGGCGGCGTTCTCACTCCGCTCGCTTACGTACTCAACTCAAGCACGCTGTCCGCCAATTGCGGGAAAGCGGCTGTGAACACTCCTTGCTTAACGGCATCGGAGTTTGAAACCTACTCAGCTACGTCTGGCGCGGGCACTGCCATTCAGACCAACTGGGGTAACGTGGCGCCGAACAGCTTCCGTGGTCCGGGCTACTTTGATATCGATGCCCAGATTTCACGCAACTTCCAAATCCGGGAGAAGATAAGCTTTACCCTTGGCATCCAGGCTTACAACGTTCTCAACCACGCCAACTTTGCCCTCCCCACCGGCGGCACTGGTACTACTGTATCGGTCTCGTCCGGCTCGTTGGGCCTGATCACTTCCACCCTCGGACCGCCTACCAGCATCTACGGTACCGGCCAGGGCGCTTCGGTCTCCGGCCGCCTCGCGGTCTTAACTGGTCGCTTCACCTTCTAAGACAAATCCTTACCTAAGAAAAAGCGCCGCAGCGTGACGTCAGATCAGAACGACGTCACCCACTGCGGCGTTTTTTTGGATCACCAGTGACATACGTCACCTAAATTTCAGCGCCGCAAAACATAAAGTTTGTGCTCAATGGGACCGATACCTCTAGTAGGTCATAAGGTTATTGCGGACCTTCGCGCATCGCGAACTGAGTCCAAAGTAATCCAAGCCCACTAAAAAGAGGTAAATCCGCTCCCATGAAGAAAGCGCCCGCTCCAAAAGATACAACCGTTAAATCCATCGCTTCCGAACTGCTGGCTCTGAAAAACCAGGCGAGCCAGGGCGACTGGCAAGCCCGCCTGGCCCTTGATAAAAAAGATGGCCGAAGCAAAGAGATTTTGAATGAGATCAACACTCTGGTTGAGGTTTACGCAGCAGCCGTTCAGCGCGCCGAACAAGAAGCGCTGTTGAACAAGCAAACGTCCGATGATGCCAAGGCTGTCACTGGCGTCGTGGCTGATCTCTCTTCCGCCAACACTGTCCAGGAAGCCGCGTCTATCGCGCTCTCGTCCGTTCGATCCGCATTTGGCTGGGCGTACGGCTCTTATTGGGCCATTGATCCCAAGGTAAACGTTTTGAAATTCGCCGTCGAATCAGGCTCCGTCAATCACGAGTTCCAGAAAATCACTCTCGAAGCCACCTTTAAAGAAGGCCAGGGCCTTTCCGGCCGCGCCTGGAGATCGCGTGACCTCGTGTTTGTTTCCGATTTGGCCGAGATCCACGATTGCATTCGCGCTCCTATCGCCCGCCGCGCCGGTGTCAAATCCGGTGTCTGCATGCCCGTTGTCGTCCATGACAAGGTTGTCGGCACGCTTGATTTCTTCGCCCTCGAAACGCTCACTCCCACCAAGGAACGCATCGAAGCGCTCCGCAGCGTCGGCCACTTGGTTTCAGCAGCATTGGCACGAATTGAGGATAGCCGCGTCGCTAAAGAAACCGCTGCCGACACTTCTGCCGTGAACCAGGTCCTGCGAGCCATTGGCAAAGCTACCTCTGAAGTCGACGCCTCACGCTTGGCATTAGACACCGTACGCAGTGCCTTTGGTTGGGGCTACGGCTCGTATTGGGTGGTGGACAAACAGTCCAATGCCCTTAAGTTCTTCAGCGAATCAGGTAAGGTCACTCAGGAATTTAGCGACGTCACAGCCAAGGCTGCCTTCCGCGAAGGCGAAGGTTTCTGCGGTCGCGCTTGGAAGGCCCGCGATCTCGTCTTCGTCGCCGATCTAGCGGAAGTCACCGATTGTTCCCGTCGCGAGCCTGCTCAACGCGCTGGTGTCAAATCCGGTATTTGTTTCCCCATCATGGTCGATGGTCAAGTCGCCGGCACCATGGATTTCTTTACACTGGAGACCTTGCACCCCTCCCCGGAGCGTTTGGATGCTCTGCGTAACGTCGGACAACTGGTTTCCGCTGCCATCGAAAGAGTTCGCGAAAGCGAACGTCAGGCCGAAACAGCTGCAGATACCCGCGCTGTCAACGAAGTTCTGGAATCGGTAGCCCGTGCTACCACTGTCGCCGAAGCTGCCCAAGTTGCTCTCGAAACCGTTCGCAAGTCTTTCAACATGGCCTATGGCTCCTATTGGGTTATTGATAAAACTCAAAACGTCCTCAAATTCTTGGTTGAATCCGGATCTGTCAATGATGAATTTCGCCGGGTCACTCGCGAGAGTGTTTTTCCGGAAGGCGTCGGATTCAGCGGCAAAACCTGGAAGTCCCGCCAGTTGATGTTCGTAAAAGACCTCGGCGTCATGACCGATTGCGCCCGTCGTGAACCCGCTCAACGAGCTGGTGTCAAATCGGGTGTTTGTTTCCCCATCACCATGGGCGGTCAAATCGTAGGAACCATGGATTTCTTCGCCCTTGAGACTTTGGATTTGTCCGACGGCCGAATGGATGCGTTCCGCAATGTCGGTGCCCTCGTTTCAGGTGCCATGGAACGTGTCGCTGCCGCCGAAAAGCTTCGCCATCAGGCTGAATATCAGAACCGCGAAGTGGCTCGTCTCGTCGGCAACTTGATCAAAGTGTCACAAGGCGACCTTGCGTCCATTGACAAAACCTCCGAGGCGGTGGACGATAATGTTCGCGGCGTTGCAGAAAACTTCGAGAAGATTAACTCCGCGCTCAGTTCCACTGTGACCGCCATCCAAAATCTGGTAGCCGATACCACTACGCTCGCCGGAGCAGCCACCATCGGTGACCTATCTAAACGTGCCGATCTGGGACGCCACCAAGGCGATTTCCGCAACGTTGTTAAAGGCGTAAACGAAACCCTAGATGCCTTGATTGGACCCTTGAAGGTCTCCGCCGATTATGTCGATCGCATCAGCAAGGGCGATACCCCGGCCAAAATCACCGACGTTTATCACGGTGATTTCAACCTCATCAAAGGAAACCTGAATGTGCTCATCGAAGCCATGGAAGCCGTTTCTGAGGCCGCGCAAGCCATATCCCATGGCGATCTCACCGTTACCATCAAAACCCGCTCCGAACAAGATAAGCTCATGAAGGCCATGGCCGAAATGGTCGAAGGCTTGGGTCGCACCGCAAGTGACATCAAAACAGCCGCTGGCGAAGTGCGAACCGGAAGCGCCACGCTGAGTTCATCCATCATGCAACTCTCCCAAGGCGCCAGCGAACAGGCAGCCTCTGCCGAAGAAGCATCCAGCGCCATGGAAGAAATGGTCGCCAACATCAAACAAAGCGCCGAAAACGCCACGCAAACGGAAAAAATTGCCATGCAATCGGCCGCCGATGCCCGCGAAGGCGGCAAGTGCGTAGCCGAAGCCGTCTCGGCCATGAAAGAAATCGCCAGCAAAATCTCCATCATCGAAGAGATCGCCCGTCAAACCAATATGCTCGCCCTCAATGCAGCCATTGAAGCTGCGCGCGCCGGAGAGCACGGTAAAGGCTTCGCCGTAGTCGCCGCCGAAGTTCGCAAATTAGCCGAACGCAGCCAGAAAGCCGCCGGCGAGATCAACCAACTCTCCTCATCCACCGTCAAGGTCGCCGAAAAAGCCGGCGAGATGCTGGAAAAACTCGTCCCCCACATTCAGCACACCGCCGAACTGGTGCAGGAAATTACCGCCGCCAGCAACGAACAAAATGCCGGCGTCGCTCAAATCAATACCGCCCTCCAGCAGTTGCAAGGCGTCATTCAAGACAACGCCTCTGCCGCCGAGGAAATGGCCGCCACCAGCGAAGAACTCTCCGGCCAAGCCGAACAAATGCTATCCACCGTCAACTTCTTTAAGTTAGACCGCGCTGATGAATCTTCGTCCTCAGTCATGACGCTCGACCGTGCCATCAACAAGCATTCCAACGGGCGCCGTCCAACCGCCGCACCTCCGAAAAAGGGCTCGTCTAAACCCGTCCCCGGAAAGAAAACACCCCTCGGTGCCAAGCCTAAGGCTGCCGTCGCGCTCGACCTCGACGACGACGACGACAACACCGATTCCCAATACGAGCGTTACTAACTTCTTTGCCAAACCTGCATTGAAGACAAGCAAAGGAAATTACCATGAGTATCGCTACCATTACAGAAGTCCGGCAATACCTTACATTCCGGCTGGGTGCAGAAGTTTTCGCGCTCGATGTCGCCAAAGTGCGCGAAGTCCTCGATCTTACACCCATTACCAAAATCCCGCGCACTCCCGAATTCATGCGCGGCGTCATTAATCTCCGCGGCAGCGTGGTTCCCGTTGTCGATCTGCGCTGCGGGTTCAACATGCCCGTCACCGAGAATACCGTCAATTCCTGTATCATCGTGGTCGAAATCGCTCTCGACGGCGAGATCATCGTCATCGGCGCGCTGGCTGACCAGGTCGAAGAAGTCATCGACCTCGAGCCGGAACAGATTCAACCGCCGCCGCGCATCGGCGGATTCGTTAAAACCGAATTCCTCCACGGCATGGGCAAACGTGATTCTCGCTTCCTCATGATCCTCAACATCGATCAGGTCTTCTCTGCCGAAGAACTCGGTGCCGTCAAGCGCTAGTTGTTGCTTTATGGCTCAGCAAGCACCACTCACAACAGCGGACTACGCCGCGCCCACGAGCGATCACTTCGCTCCGGCCGACTATGTCCGCTTCACCAACCTCGTCTACCAGACCTGCGGCATCCAACTCAACGCCTCAAAGCAGTTGATGGTCGAGACCAGGCTACGCAAACGGCTCAAAGAAACGGGCGCCGGAACTTACCGCAACTATTGCAAACTTCTGGCCCAGGAAGACAGCCACGAAGAACTGATTCTTCTCATCGATGCTATTACCACCAACAAAACCGAATTCTTCCGTGAACCTGCCCATTTCAATTACCTGTCCAAGAAAGTCTTGCCCGATCTCGGCCGCCGACTCAAAGCCTCACGCCCAATTCGCGTTTGGAGTGCCGGCTGTTCTACCGGCAAAGAAGCTTACACTTTGGCAATGGTCTTGATGGATTCGCAGCGTTCGAACATCATTCAAGATTTTGAAATTCTCGGCACCGACATCTGTACCCAGGTCCTCGAAAAGGCTAGCCAAGCCGTTTATCTGGATACCGACATCGAGCCCATCCCCGAAGCATTACGCAAAAAATATTTACTCCGCAGCCGCGCACAAGGAACTCCAACTTTTCGCATCGCTCCTGAACTTCGCTCTACCGTCCGCTTCCAGCGGCTCAATTTCATGGACGACAAGTATTTCGTTGACGCGCCCTTCGATATTGTCTTCTGCCGCAACGTGATCATCTATTTTGACCGCCCTACCCAGGAACAGGTCGTCAACAAATTGGCCGCCTGTCTCGTCCCGGAAGGCCATTTCTTTACCGGACATTCGGAAACGCTCAGTGGCCTCGCCACCCGTCTAAACAACGTCGCCCCTACAATCTATCGGAAGGCTACGGAAGGATGACCGAAGATGTATTCCTTCATCCTGGCGAATTCCACTTCGCCGCTGGTCCCGCGCGAATTCAGACCATCCTCGGCTCCTGCGTGGCCTTTACGATGAGAGACCCGGTCAGCGGTCGCGCCGCGATGTGTCATTGCTTGCTCCCCGAAATGCCCGACAACAAAGTATCGGACCACACCAAGGTAGACAAATTCCGCTATGTCGACACTTCTCTGGAAGCGATGCTGCACGAGTTTAGAATCCATGGTGTGCCCGCCGCACGCCTCGAAATCAAGCTATTTGGCGGAGCCAACGTCCTAACCAGAATTTCAAAAGAGCGCGCCATCGGTTCCCTTAACTGGCAGCAAGCCAAACGCTCCATGCAGAAACTGAGTCTCGCCTTGCGCGCCCACGATATCGGCGGCGAAGCAGGGCGCCGATTGCTCTTTGAAACCATCACCGGCGAGGTCTTTGTAAAACGCCTGCGGACCATCTCGCCATCCGAATTCGTCAAGAAAGGCGTCCTGTAATGGCTAGAAAACGTAGTGTTTTGATTGTCGATGATTCCGCCACCGTGCGCGCCACACTCACCGAATTGTTCAACTCTGACGATCGGCTCGAGGTCGTGGCCGTCGCCAGTGATCCTTATATTGCCGCCACCAAGATTGAAAAAAGAGTGCCCGATGTCATCGTCCTCGATCTGGAAATGCCGCGCATGGACGGCCTGACCTTCTTGAAACGGATTATGGCCCAGCACCCCATCCCCGTTGTTATCTGCTCCAGCGCCGCTGAAAAAGGATCGGCGCGCGCCTTTCAGGCCCTGGAAGCTGGCGCGGTCGACGTCATCGCCAAACCAAAAATCGGCACCAAGCAATTTCTCGAAGACTCACGCGACGCCTTGTGCGATGCCGTACTCGCTGCCGCCATGGCCAATCTCCAAAATAAGCGCCCCCTCACTTCGCCGCCCAAACTCACCGCCGACGTCATTCTTTCCAAAACCACCACCGCCCGTATCACCCTTGCCAAGTCTTCCGCCGCTCGCAGTTCGAAGCCCCCGGCCGTCATTGCCGTCGGCGCATCCACGGGCGGTACCGAAGCCTTATTAACGCTCCTACAAGGCCTCTCCGCCGAAACCGCCGGCATCGTCATTGTTCAACACATGCCCGAAGGATTCACCGCGGGCTTTGCCGAACGATTGAATCAGATGTGTGAAATCGAAGTCCGCGAAGCCAAAGACGGCGATGCCATCGAACCCGGCCTCGCCCTCATTGCTCCCGGCAACTGGCACACCTTGGTCGTTCGCAAAGGCAGCAGCTTCGCTGTCCAGGTCAAATCTGGTCCGCCCGTATGCCGCCACCGCCCCTCCGTCGACGTTTTATTTCGTTCAGTGGCGCAATCGGCCGCCCAGAATTCAATCGGCGTCATCCTCACAGGCATGGGTGACGATGGTGCCGATGGCATGGTCGAAATGAAACAAGCCGGCGCCTATAACATTGCGCAAGACGAAGCATCCTGCGTCGTCTTCGGCATGCCCAATCAGGCCATCAAACGCGGCGGTGTTGACAAAATCGCCTCTCTCGACGCTATCGCGCCGATCCTTGTGAAATTTTCCGCCGAACGCATGCGGAACGCTGATACGCGTCTCGTGCCCCTCGGCTAAACAGAATGAAGGGCAATATGGAAATCAATGAAGAGCTTCCGGTCTCAGTGCTTCAGCCTCAAGGCCATTTGGGGTTGGATGAAGCCGGCGGTCTGCTCAATCAGATCCGTTCCGCCGAAGGTGATATCGAATTTGATTTGTCGCAAATCGATTCAATCGAGGTGTCGATGCTGCAAGTGATTCTCGTTGCCGTCGCCGATGTGCGCCGCCGCGGCCACTCCATCGTGGTCAAAGATAGCGAATCCGGAGTGCTCCGGTCCACACTCCTCCTCGCGGGAATCAAACCCGAACAAGCCGGATTGTCTGCGAGTTTCGTCCTATGACACCCTCGCCCGCCCTCCGATTACTGAGAAAGGAACACCTAAATGGATTTCTCCGACAACTTTCGCGCTGAAGCGACCGACCTCCTCGCCGATCTAGAGGTAGCCTTACTTGAACTCGAAAGTCAGCCCGACCGTCACGAGTTGACCGACAGAGTCTTCCGACACCTGCACACCATTAAGGGCTCCGGTGCCATGCTGGGTTTTGACAACATCGCCCTCTTCAGCCACGAAGTCGAATCCACCTACGATCTCGTCCGCGAAGGTAAGCTCAAAGTCTTGCCGCGCCTCATCAGCCTCACCCTCCTCGCACGCGATCACATCAAAAGTTTGCTCAACGGTCCGCCAAACCCCGAACTCCAGCGCGTCGGCGAACAAATCATCGCCGGTTTTCTCGAATTCCAGAAAGCGGCCGGCCTCGCGAAACAGCAACCGCCATCCCTAACGCCCACTGCCGCCCCAGTGCCTCACGAAACTTGCACGTATAACATCCGATTCAACCCGCCCGAGAAGGTCTTCGTCCGCGCCATCAATCTGCGACTGCTCTTGCGCGAACTGCACCAACTCGGCGAATGCGCCGTCACTTGCCATACTCACCGGCTGCCCGATCTGGCCAACTTCGAATTCGAAACCTGTTACTTGTCCTGGGATATCACTCTCACCACCGACAAAGGCGAAGCCGCCATTCACGACGTTTTTCAATTTGTCGAAGACGACAGCGAACTCGCAATATCCGCCGTTGCAAAACCAGCCGAAGATCCGCCCCATGACGATTTACTCGATCATGATCGCCATGCCGCAACCAGGCCCTTCGTTGTCAAAACGGAAGCTGCCAGCCTTCGCGTGGCCGCCGACAAACTAGATAACCTCGTCAACATCGTCGGCGAAATGGTTACCATGCAAGCTCGCCTCACCCAGGTCGCCGCCGTTTGTGGCGATCCCGAAGTTGGTTTCGTGGCCGAAGAAATGGAACGCCTGGCCGACAAACTTCGCGACAGCACCCTCAGCATCCGCATGCTCCCGCTCGGCGCCGCCTTCGGCACCTACCGCCGCCTCGTTCGTGACCTCGCGCGCGACCTGGGCAAGGAAGTCGAACTCGTCACCGAAGGCGGCGAAACCGAACTCGATAAAACCGTCATCGAACGCATGAACGACCCGCTCGTTCACCTCATCCGCAACTGCGTTGACCATGGCATCGAAGCCCCCGCTCAGCGCGCCGCCGCCGGTAAGTCCACCACCGGAAGAATCGTTCTCAGCGCGTCCCATTCCGGCGCTCACGTCATCATCACCATTCGCGACGACGGCGCTGGCCTCAACAAAACCGCGATCCGCCAAAAAGCCATCGAAAAAGGCCTCATTCAAAGTGACGAAAATCTGACGGATAAAGACATCTTCGCCTTCATCCTCAGCCCCGGCTTCTCCACCGCCAAGGCCCTTTCCGGGGTTTCCGGCCGCGGCGTCGGCATGGACGTCGTCAAACAAAATGTAGAAAGCCTCCGCGGCACGCTCGAAATCAGCAGCAAAGAAGGGCAGGGCACAGTCTTCACCCTAAAACTCCCTCTCACGCTCGCCATCATCGACGGCCTGCTGGTCCGCGTCGCCTCCCAGCATTTCGTTCTCCCGCTCTCCAACATCCTCGAATGCGTCGAACTGAACGCCGAAACCATCAGCAAGAATCGTGGCCGCGAATTCGTCATCGTCCGCGATGAAATGGTCCCCTACGTCGAAATTCGCAAACACTTCGGCATCTCCGGCGAACGCCCCGCCATCTGCCAACTCATGATCGCCGACACCAGCCAAGGCAAATGCGGCTTTCTCGTCGACCTCGTCATCGGCGACCACAAAACTGTCATTAAGAAACTCGGCGGCCTCTACAAAAACATCGAGTCCATTTCCGGCGCCGCCATCCTCGGCGACGGCACCATCGCCCTCATCCTCGATCTCGGTGAGATCGCCAAAGAAGCCATGGAGCATCTCTAAAGGCCATCAAAGTGCTCTCATAAAGGTATGAACTTTTCTTCCCTTACCGGAGTCTCCGGCAACTTCCTGCAATCCACCTTGCAAAAAGAATTAACTAGCAACACCCTCTCCAGTTCCTCGAATTCCGCAAAAAGCACGAAAGCGTCCGATTTCGCTCAAATGCTCAGTGATGCCGGCGTCACCACTGCATCCACCAAGGGCAACGCCAGCCAACTGCTCAATCAGATGGTCAATAATTTCCAGGCATCCGGCATTCAAAGCCAAGGCCAATCGCTCGACCCAACATCCATCGGCTCGTAGTGGGTTTTCGCGTCGTCAGATTCTTGACGACCTGCCAAGAAATTAGACATATTTCCTTGGCAACTTCTCGGGCCATCGAACCGTCTCATAACCTGAGTAATTCATGGCCACTCCCAGAGCGATCAACACCACCCTCCCGCTGACCCGTTCAGCGGCGCTCCCGTTTACGGTTTGCAAAATCCGTACCAACTTACTGGACCGGCTCGCCGCCGCTGTCGAAAATCTTGGCCGCACCAAACTGTTCCTCGAAACGGGCAGCGACCCCATCCAGGAACAATCCCTTCGTTCCCAGCTCAACGTGCTGCGCGGCGAGTGCGGCACCATCCGCCGCGATCTCGAACTACATCGCCTCAGCCACGGAGCATTTTCTAATCCAAGAATGAGCATGAAAGTACTTTGTATTTCGAAGCGAAAAGGAGCGGGGCGGAAAGCGGGAAATGGGCTGGCAGCAGCGTGTTTCCTTTCCTTCGGGCAGTAGGC
>Ga0182012_10001614_pt1 | contig 24531 bp, 14 predicted proteins | sample 612S2SmetaG_FD_120486 | JGI IMG/M metagenome (GOLD analysis project Ga0182012, IMG submission 120486) | Permafrost microbial communities from Stordalen Mire, Sweden - 612S2S metaG | ecosystem: Environmental > Terrestrial > Soil > Wetlands > Permafrost | place: Sweden: Stordalen | collected... | reverse complement strand
GCACCTCGGCCACAGCGACCAATCTGCCGACGAATGGCGAGACTATCTATGGAACGTTGACCACCTACTACGGCACTGTCGCGGCGACTACCAGCTACACGTTCACCGCGGCGCCAACGCCGTAGCGTGGCGTTGCCGGGAGTTCATCTCTCCCTGGCCTAGGCTTTGGCCGGGGGAGAAAAGCTCGATGAGGCGCGGGCTGTATGACGGCCATTCCTTGCACTCAGGAATATGCTGACCCCCTTAATGATCCCCGCCGACTCAGGCAAAGCGAGCGTTCACCCAAATGCAATGGTTCTCTAACTAGTTGATTTTCTATTGCCATACGGGTCATTCATAACTTTGAAGAAGTATTCAGAACAACTAACTTGCCCTCCTTTCCGCCTTCGCTCACACTCAGTTCCATTGAATAGCGGGGATTGGGTGAACCGGATTCCTTGATAGTCTGGGCCCGAGAGCTAAACCAGCTAAGCAACATCGTGCAATTGGAACTGCCTCGGACTTCCCGGACAACCAAGACAATCCAGCGTGAACAAGGACCATGCTCATCGGGAACGTGAATGTCGAAGCTATCAAGACATTTCCGTTCCGAGGTCAGTGGTTCTATTCGCCCTGGGAGAATACATCGCGCCCTGTCCGAGTGAAGTGGTCTGCTGCCCTACCAGGAGTTTCAGTGGCAGGATTCAGATCTCTCCCCAACGTTAAACGGGACCCCCCTGAGAGGTTTATATGCATCGCAACAGCTTCCGATTCGCCAATCTAGCGGTAGCATTCTGCTTTCTGCTCGCCTTCACCATCCTCACAGCCGGATCACGGTATGCGCAGGCCCAGACTGCCGCCGCTGACCGGGGCAATCAAAGCTCCGTGCAGTCCGGCGGCATGATGATCCTTGCGAACCATACGCCGAAAAAGGTGTTGGATGGGACGGCCTTGCGGCTTGACCATTACAACCCTGAGCAGAAGCTGCGCCTGGCTATTTTCGTTACACCGCGCGACCTTGCCGGCCAGGAGAAGCTGCTTGGCGAATTGCAGGACAAGAAGTCGCCCCTGTTTCACAAATGGCTGACTGCGGATGAGTGGAATGCCCGCTTCGGGCCTCTCGCGGAAAACGAGCAGGCGGTAGTGGACTGGGCTAAAAGCCAGGGGCTGACGGTGACCAACCGGTTCGCCAACCGAATGCTTGTGGACGTGGAAGCGCCGTCGGGGGTGATCGAGCAGGCGCTGAGCGTGACGATCAACCACTACCAGGTTGGCGATGAAGTGGATTTCTCGAATGATCGCGATCCGTCGATCCCCGCCAATCTGTCGGGCGTCGTAGGAGGCATATTCGGCCTGAACAGCATTGAGCGCGTGAAGCCGGCGGGCAAAAACGAGAAGGCCGTGGCGACGCGCCCTGACTATCTGCCGGGGCCGGTCTACAAAGTAGCCGGATCGTCCCAAGGCAATGGAGACCCGACCAAGGCTCCATGGGCGCAGGCGGCCGCGTCATCAAAGGGCCCCGGCGCAGAGCATGGCGTAAGTCAGCCGATCTCCGGCGGAGGTCAATCGTCTCCCAATCCGCCCGACGAGCTTGGCGAAATTAACCCGTCGAACCTCTATAGTTCTGAGGGCTACAGTCTGGGCGCACTTTACTCACTAAGCAAATGCTGCAATGTGCACAATGACAGCACCGGCTCTCCGGCCGACACTTCTGTTGCGCTGGTCACTTTCTCCAATTACCAGCAAAGCGATGTCAACACGTTTTTCACGTACTACGGGCTGGCCTGGAATACAACAGCGTTTGAAATTGACGGAGACACCAAGGACACTTCCGAATGCACAGTCGGCGCCACAGGCTGCAGCGGGCTCGGGGACGACGACGAAGCCGACCTGGACGTGGAGTGGTCAACGGCTTTCTCCAACAGCTTCGGCTCCGCCAACGACACCGCGCACGTATACGTCTACGAAGGCGGTCTCTCATACTACTTTAACTGGTTCGATCTTTGGAACTATGTTTTGACCGATGCTCATGCGCATGTGATCTCCACGAGCTGGGCCTGGACGGAAGAGGGCCAACAGGCCGGCGATCCGGGCTGGATGACCGGCACGGCGGTAGGCGATGCTCACTACATCTTCAATGCGCTCGTTGCCCAAGGAAACACGCTGATTGCGGCAGCGGGCGACCAGGGGCCGACTTCCGGGTGCGCGAATGCGGACCAGGTGTACTGGCCGGCGAACGATCCGGACTTTCTCGCTGCCGGCGGAACCTCTCTGAATCTCAACTACGACGGAACCTTCGGGAGTGAAACAGCCTGGGTGGGCGGCTCCACGCTAAAGGACTGCCAGAGCAACGGCGGCGGCGGCGGCGGTGGCATCAGCGAGTACTTCAGCGCGCCCAGCTGGCAGAGCGGCATCACTTACGAGGAGATGGACGACGGCGTCGATTACATCGTATCCGGCCAAGGGAACCGCATGATGCCCGACATGTCCCTCAACGCCACCGGCAACTTCCAATGGTATTTCTGCTCCGATCCGGCCTGCCCCAGCGTGACCACGGCGAACGGCTGGCAAGGAGTGGGTGGAACCAGCATTGTGGCGCCGGAACTGGCCGGCTTCTATGCCCAGGTGAACTCCTATCTGAATTCCATCGGGCACATTTGCGGCTCGGGCACATCGGCATGCGAGCCGATCGGCAACCCCGATCCAATTCTGTACTACGAGGGCATGGACCAGGGAGCGGCGCACAACCCGTTCTATGACACTACCCAGGGCTGCGTGACCAACTATCTAACCGATCAAAATCCAGACCTGCTCTATTTCTGCGCTACGACCGGATACGATCTGGCCACCGGCTGGGGCTCGGCCAACCTGCTGCAACTGGCCTGGGCTTACAACTTCTATATCATTCCCTCCGATGGTGTGCCCTCGGTGAGCTTCAGCGGCCCGGCCACAAACACGTGGTTCAACACCGACCAGGAAATCAGCTGGACGGTGAGCGATGGCGTCACCAGCGGCACAGCGGGTCTCCCGGCTCCAGGCGTTGCGGGGTTCACGCAGGGCTGGGACTCGATTCCCGCCGATGTTTACAGCGAACCGAATGGCGGGTCAGGCAATTCGTTTTACAGCGGCCCCCAATACGCCTACGGAACGACGGGATGCCTGTCGTTCAACGGCTTAAACGGCTGCTCAGCGGCTGCATCTCCTCAGGGTTGCCACACCGTGAATGTGGGAGCCTGGGACAACCAGGGTTTCTATACCGGCGCCCAGACTTACGGCCCCGTCTGCTATGACACGGTCGCGCCGACTATTACCGCATCCACCAACCCCACCGCTTCCGTCTGGGAGGACCAATCCGTGGTCGTCACGCTGGCCCCGATCGATCCCGGCGGCGGCAACGCTTCGGGCATCTACAAGACCTATTACGCACTCAACAACGAATCCACCTGCCAACCGGGCAATGTCGCCGGGTGCAGCGTCTATAACGGGCCGGTTACCGTCACGGCGCAGGGGCAAACCGCTTTCTACTACTTCACCGAAGACAACGCCGGAAACTGGTCGACCTGGTGGTACCAGGGCATAAGCATTGACACCACCAAGCCTATTACCACGTCATCGCTGGCCGGAAACCTCTCCAGCGGAATCTATTACTCGGTTGTGACCGTGACCCTCAACTGGACCACTACCGGTGGCAGCGGCGTTGCGAATACCTACTACACTCTCGACGGCGGCACGCAAACCACGTACTCCGCACCCTTCAACGTTTCAGCGGCCGGCAGCCACACCGTCAAATCCTGGAGCGTGAGTGGTTCCGGTGAAACTGGGAACATTACTACCACAACGTTCACGATCGAACCCCCCACCGCCGCGCTTATGACATCGCCGGCACCGAGCAGCACGCTCGTCGGCCCCAAAGTGACGTTCTCGTGGCCCGCTCAAACCGGCGCCACCAATTACTCGCTGCGGCTCGGAACCACGTCGGGATCGAACAACCTTTATGGTTCGGGGTACCTTTCAACCACCTCGGCTACAGTGGCCACTCTGCCCACCAACGGCGCACCCGTCTATGCGCAGTTGACCACCTACTATAACAACGACCAGTTGGTCGAGAACTACACCTACACCGCGGCGACGCAGTCGGCGCTCAGCTCTCCGGCTAACAATTCGGTACTTGCCGGTCCCAAGGTGACGTTTACGTGGACGACCGCTCCGGGGTCCACCAATTACGCCCTGAAGCTGGGAACCACGGCGGGATCGAACAACCTTTACGGTTCGGGGTACTTGTCAACCACCTCGGCCACACCCACCACTCTGCCCACCAACGGCGAGCCCATCTATGCAACGTTGACCACCTTTTACGGCACTATCGCGGAGAATACCAACTACACCTTCACCGCGGCGACCCAGGCGGCGCTCACTTCTCCGGCTAACAATTCGGTACTTGTCGGCCCCAAGGTGACGTTTACATGGACGGCGGCTCCGGGGTCCACCAATTACTCCCTGAAGCTCGGCACCACGGTGGGATCGAACAACATTTACGGTTCGGGGTACCTGTCAACCACCTCGGCCACACCCATCGATCTGCCAGCCAATGGCGAGCCTGTCTATGCAACGTTGACCACCTATTACGGCAGTATCGCGGAGTCTACCAACTACACGTTCACCGCGGCGACGCAGGCGGCACTGACATCGCCAGCCAACGATTCGGTGCTCACCGGCCCCAACCCAACCTTCGAGTGGACGACCGCTGCGGGAGCCACCAATTACTCGCTGGCACTCGGAACCACGGTGGGATCGAACAACCTTTACGGTTCGGGGTACCTGTCAACCACCTCGGCCACACCCACCAATCTGCCCACCAACGGCGAGACCATCTATGCGAAGTTGACCACCTACTACGGCACGGTCTCGGCGTACACCAACTACACCTTCACCGCGACGACGCAGGCGGCGCTCACCTCTCCGGCCAACGCTTCGGTGCTGGTTGGCCCCAAGGTGACGTTTACGTGGACGGCCGCAACGGGTGCTACCGATTACTCACTGAAGCTCGGCACCACGGTGGGATCGAACAACCTTTACGGGTCGGGGTACCTGACAGCCACCTCGGCCACACCCACCAATCTGCCCGCCAACGGCGAGACGATCTATGCAACGTTGACCACCTACTACGGCTCTATCGCGGTGTCTACCAACTACGCCTTCGTCGCAGCGACCCAGGCGGCGCTGACTTCGCCAGCCAACAATGCGGTGTTCACCAGCTCCAGCCAAACCTTCGAGTGGACGACTGCTCCGGCAGCCACCAATTACTCTCTGAAGCTCGGAACCACGGCGGGATCGAACAACCTTTACGGTTCGGGGTACCTGTCAGGCACCTCGGCCACAGCGACCGGTCTGCCAACCAACGGCGAGACTATCTATGGAACGTTGACCACCTACTACGGCAGTGTCGCGGCGACTACCAGCTACACGTTCACCGCGTATACATCTGCAGGGCCGTCGGGTGTTGCCAAGGGTCGCTGAGTTCGGCTGGCGATCCGGTTTGAAGTGGATGAGGACAGGGGCAGTTCACCGCCCCTGTCCTCGTCACGTTTGTCCCGGTGCCGATTTCTGAACCGAAGCGCGCTACGATGGCGCGGAAGCTTCAAACCAGGCGCTCAGTTGAGCGTGAGCGTGAAGGCGCCTGTGTGCGTGATCGAGACAGATGTTGCCGTAACGGTAACGATCGATGTCACGGGCTGGGCGGGAATAAGGGTTGCGCTGCACCCGCTGAGAATGCTCAAACCCAAGCTGCCGACCGCGAGCGACAAGAGCATCAGCAAGCGCCGCCGCTTCCTGATGCCGAAGAGGCAAAGTACGGCCGCGAGCGCTGAGCCGGGAGAGATGAGACTGCGGCTACGGTAGTTTGCCGCCGTCCATTCAAAGGTGGTCACGGTCATCTTTACAAAGTCGGCGTCTGGATTGGTCGGCAGCGTCTCCAGGCTGAAGATACACCCGCGCCGGCAGGCAGGCCGGAACAAACAAACGAGAGGTTCGCTCCGTTGAACCCGCCCACATCGGTCACACCGATTGTGGATGTTCCGCGTTGCCCGGCCTTAACCGTAATGGACGCGGGATTAATGGTGAACGCGAAGTCCGGCGAAATGGTATAGACCGCGCTGGCCACCGCGGTAATCTGCGCGTTGGCGGGCAAAGCAAGCACGCACACGCACAAAGAACTTAGCAGCCAGTAAAGCCTTCTGGTTCGCATCGCGTTACCCTGTAGACGTTCAGTTGCAGGAAATATTACCCGCTTTCGTGTTGGTTTTGGATACACCGGGAAACGCACTCTTACGCGACGGCCTTTTTCGACCCAGCCAAACAATCCAGCGGGACGGCATTCTTCGAGTCGTTGGTTCCGGCACCGCAATTCGGGGGTAAAATTGGGTCGCGCGCTGCTTACCAATCCAGGCTTTCTCGATCTCTGCTGAAGAGCATGAGGGGATGCGAGTGAGTTCGGTAAGACCGGAGACTTCAACCGGAAATTCTGCAAGGGGCCATATGATTCGACGACCGATTGCGATTCATCGAGCCTTGTCCGGCTTGCAGTCGGTATGGCTCACTCTTGCCTTGCTGGTTGCAATGGGCGCAAGCGCAACCGCCCGCGCGCAAACGGGACAGTGGGCATGGATGGGCGGTAGTAATGACTCCTCTTTGCCCGGCGTGTATGGCACGCTGAACCAGGCAGCGGCGGAAAATGTACCGGGCGGGCGGCTGGGAGCTGTGAGCTGGACGAACAGCGACGGCAAGTTATGGCTCTTCGGCGGGGCTGGCTTCGACTCAAACGGCACGTTTGGTTTTCTGAACGATCTATGGGAGTACGATCCGGCAGCAGAGGAGTGGACCTGGAGGGCAGGCAGCAGCACGATCTCTGCATACAACGGTGGGCAGCCGGGTAGTTATGGAACGCTGGGCAGTCCGGGCTCCGGCAATACACCCGGCGGCAGAAGCGGCGCACTGGCATGGGCCGATACCAGTGGCAACCTGTGGCTGTTCGGCGGGGCGGGCTTTGATTCAGCAGGCACCAACGGCAATCTAAACGACCTGTGGGAGTTCAACCCTGCGCTCGGCGAATGGGCCTGGATGGGAGGCGCGGAGACAGTTGGCGCTTCAGATTCGGTGGCAGGGTTTTACGGCGCACAGCAGTCGTTTACCGCGGGCAGTTATCCCGGCAGCCGCAACAACGCAGCTACATGGACCGATGCCAGCGGCAACCTGTGGCTCTTTGGCGGTTATGGCGAAGATGCCCTCGATCAACACGGAGACCTGAACGACCTTTGGGAATACAGTCCTACGCTGAATGCGTGGGCCTGGATGAGCGGCGGTTCGACGATGCAGGCCGGTGGGATAGGAAACCTGGGAGTCTACGGCCAAAAGGGCACCGCGGCTTCAGGAAATACCCCCGGGGGGCGCGATACCTCTGTTGGGTGGGCCGACGGAAGCGGCAATCTATGGCTCTTCGGCGGCAATGGGTTTCTGTCCACGGCGAACGGGTCAGAAACGAATGGCTTTTTGAACGATCTATGGAAGTACGACACAACTCTGAAAGAGTGGGCTTGGATAGGCGGCAGCGACACTTTCGCGAACGGCTGCGCCAAGATTTCAGGTCCGGTGTGCGGTCAGCCGGGTGTTTATGGGACAGAGGGGACGCCGTCCACGGCAAATCTGCCTGGGGCTCGAGCGTCGGCAACCGTGTGGACCGATAGCGACGGCAATGCCTGGCTGTTTGGGGGCGAGGGCTTTGACTCCACCGGCGCGGCGGTAGCGTTCCTCAACGACCTGTGGAAGTTTCTGCCTGGCACTGGCCAGTGGGCGTGGACGGGCGGCTACGCAACGGCCGGCGCAAACGGGCATCCGGGAGTGTATGGCACGCTGGGAACCGCATCGGCCACGAATCTTCCCGGCGGGCGGGAAACTGCAGTGGGCTGGGCCGATTTGAAAGGCAACCTGTGGCTCTTCGGCGGCGACGGCATGGCTTCAAACACCGCGATCGGTTACCTGAACGACCTATGGCAGTACGCGCTCGCGACCCCTGCGCCTCAGTTCAGTCCTGCTCCCGGTTCGTACGCCTCTGCGCAATCGGTAACAATCGCTGATTCTGAATCTGGCGCCGTGATTTATTACACGACCGACGGAACGTCGCCGACCATGTCCTCCCCTGTCTACTCCGCGCCGATTGACGTTGCTGGCAATGAGACCATTGAGGCATTCGCGGTTTTGCCGAATTACCTCCCCAGCTTGGTTGTGACGGAAACCTGGTCCATCACTGAGCCCGCAGCTGCCACGCCCACGTTCACTCCTGTGGCGGGCTCTTATTCCGCGGCGCAGACCGTGACGATCGCCGACTCGACGCAGAACGCGACCATCTATTACGCCATCAACGCGACGCCAACCACCAGCTCGACGCAATACACGGGACCCATCGCAGTCTCCGCTTCAGAGACCATCGAAGCGATTGCCGTGGCTTCGGGATCTTCGGACAGCGCCATCGCTTCAGCCACCTACAGCATCAGTCTGCCGCCGGTCGGCTTTGCATTGGGCGCTTCGCCGGGATCGCTGACCGTGAGCCCCAACAGCCAGGGCGTAGTAACTCTCACAATCACGCCTCAAAACGGATTCACGGGGCAGGTGATTTTTGCCTGCTCCAAGCTTCCGGCCGGGGGGAGCTGTTCGTTCAGTCCATCCAGTGTGAGCCCATCGGGTGCGCCGGCGAGTACGCAACTCACCTTGACGATGAGCACGGCATCAGCTGCGAACCGGCAGCCTGATACTCCCACAAGCCTGCCCGCTCTTGCCCTCGCCGCGCTCGCGGGATTGTTTGGTTGGCGAAAGCGCCGCAGGCTGACAATGCTTGCGGTGCTTGGGGCGGCATTCGCGCTGGTTGGATTGTCCGGCTGCAGCGCCAGCCTGATCGTTGCTCCGCTGCCGGTGACCTCAACCGTGACCGTTACGGCCACGTCGGGCGCGTTGCAGCAATCCGCCGCCATCGCGCTCACTATCAAATGAGAACGCGCCGGAGCGGTGTGGCGAATTATCCTCCGCCGTCGCGGCCGGCCAAAGCAACGGAACACTATTTGTCCCGCCGCGATTCAAGTAACCCGAATTTGGGGTAAACTGGGCTGCAATCAGCTTTTCAACCGGGTTTTTTCTCGAATCGTCCTGGAGAGCAGCAGGAGATACGCGTGAATTAGATAAGATTGGCGGCCTCAGCCGGTCTTTCTCTAAGGGGCCACATAACTCGAAGATTATCCGCAACTCATTCCCTTCTGCCGTGCCTGCAATCCAAGGATTTTTGGCCGATCCGGACTGCGCACCGGCTTCGATCGGGCAATCTCAAAATGATTGGCCTGCGGCTGATTCTTTTCTTGATGGCGGCAATGGGTGCGAGTTCCATCGCCCGCGCGCAGGCTGGAGATTGGACCTGGATGGGTGGCGACAACACGATGACCAATTGTTCAGGACCGGACGCGTCAGGCATGATCTGCGGAACCCCCGGAGTCTATGGGACAGAGGGCAAGCCTGCCTCGGCAAACGTTCCGGGCGGGCGCGACCGCGGGGCAATGTGGGTCGATGGGCAAGGGAACTTTTGGCTATTCGGCGGGTATGGGGTAGATTCAGCCGGGACCAGGGGACAACTTAACGACGTCTGGGAATTCGTTCTTTCGAGCAAAGAATGGGTCTGGATGGGTGGTTCGAACACGATACCACTAACCTGCCCCAAAAACACCGTCGGGCACTTCTGCGGCAATTCCGGCGTCTACGGAACGCAAGGTGTGTTCGCGGCCGGCAACATTCCGGGGAGCCGCGACAGCGGAGTCAGTTGGACCGACATTAAAGGCAACTTCTGGCTCTTCGGAGGAGACGGAGACGATTCGACCGGCACTTACAGCTGGCTCAACGATCTCTGGGAATTCGATCCCTCAAAGAACGAGTGGGCATGGATGGGAGGCGCCAACTCGAACGCAAACGATTGCAATCTGTGGGGATACACGGGGGAAATAGTTTGCGGCCAATCGGGCGATTTTGGCGCGAAAGGAAAGCCTGGAGGGACTCCCGGAGGCCGCTACGATGCTTTTGGCTGGACTGATCGCCAAGGCAACTTGTGGCTCTTTGGAGGTGAAGAGCTCGACTCGGCGGGCGACATTACCCTGCTTGACGACCTCTGGGAACTGAATCCCTCCACCGCCCAATGGACATGGCAAGCTGGATTGAGCGTTGAGGCCTCGAATTCACAAGTTCCGAGCGTCTACGGCATCCCCGGTGAGCCCGCAGCGGGCCTTACCCCTGGCGGACGCTACGCCGCGGCCACCTGGACAGACAATTCTGGAAATCTCTGGCTCTTCGGAGGCGTGCCCGATGAAACCGATGAGCTTTTTATAAGCGACCGTTGGAAATTCAATCCGACGTCGGCCGAATGGGCATGGATGGGGGGGTCGCAGACCGAGGGTTATGGCCTCCTCGGTTCGGAGGCGGTATACGGAAACGAGGGATTGCCGGGACTCGAAAACACGCCAGGCGGTCGTATCTTTGGAGTGAGCTGGACGGACGCACAAGGGGATTTCTGGTTAAGCGGAGGCGTAGGCCAGGATGCCACGCCCACTGGGTCAGGGGGCCTGAACGACATCTGGGCGATTAACCCATCCGCAGACGAGTGGGTCTGGATGGGCGGCGGCGACACTGCATACACCCCACAAAACAACCCGCCTGGCGAATATGGAACCATCGGCGTGCCCGCTCTTGGAAACATGCCTGGCACTCGCAAGGGTGCCGTCTATGCGACAGACAGCGCCGGCAATCTCTGGCTCTTTGGAGGAGTCGGAGTCGATTCAGCGCTTAACTTTGGATATCTGAATGACCTTTGGGAGTTCAATACACCTCCCGTCCCTGTCGCGACACCGGCCTTCGAGTTGTATCCGGGGCCGTACGCGGACAGCGCCACAACCTATCAAAGCGGCAATGTCAGCTACACAATCGCCATCCTCAACGGCGGGGGATTTGACTCACCCGTCGCGCTGACAGCGACCGGGCAGCCAGCCGGTTCGACAGCCACATTCAGTCAAAGCTCGATCGTTGGAACTGAGACCTCCCAGCTGAACATCGCCGTCGGTCCGGATACTTACACAGGGGGATACGACATAACTGTAACGGGAACCAGCGGGAGCATGACTCAAACAACCCAGGTGGGTCTTGCCGTGATTGCTCCGTATTCCGTTAATCTTGCCGGCAACACACTCGGTGCTCAGGTTGGCGGGCAGGCGACGATGGGGATAACGTTGACAACTTTTGGCGGCTTTAATTCGCCTGTGGCTCTCGCGGCGAGCGGGCAACCAGACGGGGTCACCTTCAGCTTTAGCCCCAACTCGATCACCAGCAGCGAATCATCGGTGATGACGGTGAACGTTGCTGCCAGCGTTGCGCCCGGCATCTACCCCATCACAGTCGCGGGCACCGCCAACGGCGTGACCCAAACTACGGGGTTCTCGCTGAATGCAACCGCGGGTCCACCGCCCACATTCACGATTAGCGCGTCCCCCGCGTCGATTACTGTGCCCGCCGGCGCCAGCACCGAAACCGCAACCTTGACCTTCACGCCGCAAAATGGCTTTGCCGGCTTGGTGAACCTGGCATGTTCCTGTTCCGGGATCTACTACGGCTTGACACCGGATGTGACTCTCTCAGGATCTTCGGCCACGGCGGTGTTCACAGTTACCGGCTTATCGCAGTCGGCAGAAATGCGCCCTGGCGGGCGCCCGATTCTTGCCGGGGCTCCGTTTGCGCTGGTGCTTTGCCTCGTCGGTTGGAGAAAACGGCGAGGCCTGAGGCATGTTTTGCTGCTCGCGATCGCCGTTGGAGCCCTGGGAGCGGTGACGAGTTGCGGCGGTGGTAACACCGCGGCGTCCACTACTCCTCCGCCCCCACCGCCCCCACAAACCGACACAGTTACTGTGACGGTGACAGCAACTTCGGGGGCAATCCAACAAAGTATGCCGATTACTGTCACCTTTGACTTAACCCAGTGACACCCGTTGCAATTGGTCGTGAAACCTGCCCCATGTGTCGATAGACGCGTCAATCACTGCGTGACGCCGTCTTTGCTTGCGACCTGGTTGATGATGCGCTGCACCAGCACAACGCGCACGTGGATTTTGCTGGCAATGTCGGGCAGGAATTCGGTGATGAAGTTGTCGGTGGGCGCGGTACCCAGGCCGGTGGCGTAGCGCACCGCGCTGGCGCGGAAGTTGGTCTGCTGGCCCGGAACATAGAGGTCGTCGACGGCATCGTCAAAAGCGAAGCCAACCAGGTCGGCATAATTCACCATTCCCCTGCCGTTGTCGCCCTGCGTCCAGGCCACCTGGTCGATGCAATGCAGGATGCGCCGCGCGATTGAGGCCTTGGGCATGCGATGGTAATGCGGGTCCTGATGCGCGATAGACGGAATCAGGAAGGTGCCGAAGAACTCACCGGTTATGTCCTGCGTCAGGCTCACGCCGCCGTCCTTTGACCAGCCAAAGAAGCCCGGCCCGTAGACCGAGTGCGAGTTGGCCGCCGTCGAGATGCCCGATTCACCGGCGATGGTAATCAGGTTGAAAGGGTCGATGACGTTCTTGACCGCCAGGCGGGCCTTCTGGCGGGGAGTTAGCGGCTTAACCTCCGGCCCGGTCACGAATCGCGCATACCAGTCGACCACCGCGGGGGCGTGCGGCAGGCAGACCAGCAGGTCCACAATCGCCGGCTTGGGCAGCACATTCAGATCGAGGGCGTTGAGCGCTGTAGCGGCACGCACCATGGCGGTAGAGCCCATGCTGGCGCCGAGGTTTTTAATGGTGCAGGGATTGGGCTCGGCCGGGGCCGCTTCGGGTTGAGGTTTTGGCTCATCGGGCAAGGCCATTGCGGAGGGTTGGCTGGCCTGCCGGGAATCGGCAGGCGAGGTTGCAGCCGGTGCATTGGTCTGACTGGCCGTCTGGCCCGGCTGATCATCAAACGTCACTGGGCAAGCGCCTGCGGAGTCTGGCAGCAGAGCCCGCAGCAGCAGAAACAAAAGGATAAGCCGCGCGAAATGGTGCCCCTGGCAGAGGATTGCCGGGCAGTAATCTGCGGCCATGTGATTCTGAGGCTTTCGAATCAGCGCTTGCACTTAATGTGTGACGCTGATTCTGAGAAAAAGGTCAACTTCGGTCCAAATTCTGGGTTAGAGAATGAGACGGAGTTGCGGCTGCGGACGGCGGAGCCGCGGTCCGGTCCAGACCTGAGCCGCCTTAAGGGAACCGGAAGCACCATGCGGGCCGTATTGACAGGTGCGGCACCTGACCTGCTCAAGAACGCTCGCCGGGCATTGACGCTACACATGCCCCAACCGCAGACTGAGACTGGGCCGATGCCTTAATTCACAGGAATGAAGGTGCAAGGCTATGGGTTCTTATCCTCCACCACCCCCTGGACCAGGTGTAGGCCAGCGGATTGAAGAAGCGATCGAGTTGATCGAGATGGAGCTGCGTCACGCGGTAGCATACGTGAACGACGCGGTGGTTCCGCAGGTGCGGCAGGAGTCAATCAGGGCAATGCGCAACCTTTCAGAGACTCTGCGCGGGCTTGCAGACAAGATGGACAAGCATGCCGGCGGAGCAAAGGATCCGAAGGCTTGAGCGGAGCAGACTGGAAATCAGAAGTGTTTTCCCACTCTTTCGCAGAGAACGCGAAAGGATGGGGCAACCGCGCCAGTGGTTGGGTTGATCGCGCGAGTGGATGGGGTAACCGCGCGAGAGTTCTGCTGCCGGCGCTGCTGATTGCGCTGGGCGTGAGCGGATGCGGCCATCGCACTCAATCGTCGCAGCCGCCTCCTCAGGCGCTGCCGCCGGCACAAAGCCAGCAGCCCAGCCAAAGCACCACACAAGCTGCCAACGCTCCGCCGCAGCGCATTCCACGAACACCGCTGCCGCCTGGCGGTGTAAGCGCTGAAGACCTTGACTACGTAGCATCGCACAAGCCCATCTACACGCAGGTTGGCTACGCCACCTGGTATACCGCGCCTTACAAGGGCCGCCGCGCCGCAAATGGCGAGGTCTTTAACGATCGCGCATTGACGGCTGCGCATCGCACATTGCCCATGGGGACTCTGATCGTGGTGACTAATCTGCAGACAGGGCAGTCTGCGGCCATGCGCATTGCCGATCGCGGCCCGTTTGTCGAAGACCGCATTCTCGATCTCACCGTTGCTTCAGCCCAGGCAACCGGCGTCTATCGCGCCGGCCTGGCCAAGGTTCGCCTCGATGTTTACCGCACCCCCAAGGCGATCAACACCGGCGGGCGCTGGTGCGTGCAGATTGGCGCATTCCACAGCGAGCATGCGGCCAACAAGCTCAAAAAGCAGTTGGAAAAGAAATACTCCGGCGCCAGCGTGATTGATTTTCCCGGGCAGGACAGCTACTGGGTACGCATCCGGCCAGAGGGCGATAACCGCGAGCAGGCCGAGTACATCGCCAGCCATCTGCACCCCAGCCAGGGCGAAGCGTATCTCACCAGGCTCGACTAGCCGGCATCCCGTCCCAACTGAAAATGCTCGAACCGGTGCAGCGCGGCTTCCACCTGCTGCTTAACAGCGCACGACTTACTGCGGCCGATCCAATTCCAGCTCTGGACAAGAAGCTTTTGCCGCGACCGGTCGGTCTTCAAGTCGATGCCGGCGACAATTTTATCGCCGATCAGAACGGGGCAAACAAAATAGCCGAACACGCGCTTGTGTTTGGGAACGTAAGCTTCAAAGCGACAGTCGTAATCGAAGAAGAGCTGCAGCCGCTTGCGCTGGATGATCAGCGGGTCGAAGGGCGACAAAATATGAACCAGTTCCTGCGCCGGATCGCAACGCGTATCGAGAGCTTCCGGACGCGCCCAGTGCAGCGCGCCACCCGATCCATCAATTTGCACAGGGACCAATTCTTTGTGCCGCACACGCAGTTCGACCTGCCGCATCATTGCCGGTTTGCGCGCGGCGTCAAGGTGACAAACCGAGTCCAGACTCACCAGCCCCTGCGCCTGCAGGGCGCGATCGAGCAGGTGGTTCAAAGTGTCTTTTTCAGTGGCGGCGCGCGGTAAACGATCCCAACCAAAATGGCGAGTCATCAGCTCATATGTCTTCAGCATCCCCACTCTCTGGCTGACGGTCACCAGGCCCTTGTAAAAGGCCAGTTCCAGAACCCGCTTTGAAGGCTTGCGGCTGGCCCACGCGTATTCTTTTTCAGTTGGTTCGTCTTCAATGTCGCGGATGGTGAGTGCGCCGTCTTTGCGGATGCGCGACAGTACTCTGCGCACGTCGCTGTCTGAAACCTTGCCGAAATTCACGATGCGGCGATGCCAATCCTCGCGCATTTGCCGCACATAAAACCGCATGTGCTCCGTCGGCAGGTACGAGAGGGCATGCGTCCAGTACTCGAAAACGGTCTTGTCGATGCTATGCGCCTGGTGCAGATGCTCGCGCCGATATGTGGGAATGCGCGTGTACAGAATGTGATGATGGCTGCGTTCGATCACGTAGATGGTGTCAATTTGCAGATAGCCCAGGTGCGCCACCGCTGCCGGCGTGGCCTTGGGGCCCGCGCCGAAAGGTTCTGCGGTGTCGAGGCGCTGGGCGTGCAGCCAGATTCGGCGGGCCTCTGCCTGGGTGAGTTGGATGGGCGGATTCTTCAACGTAAGAGCGTTATAGTTCACGCCGCTTCGGCAATCAAGACCGATATTGCAACAATGAGTGCATCGGGCGGTTACCGTCAGTCGAGAATTGCTTTTGAACAGAGCGCTCCCGATCTCTGGCTTAGACTGCGGCTCTTATTTGCGGAGTGTCGTCCCGCGCCGCCGCGGCCTGTTCGTTCCATCGTTGAACGTTCACGCCCATCACAACGAGCCACAGAAACAGCGATGCCTCGCCGAGCAGACCGCAAGCCACATTATAGGGAGACAGATAGCTTGCAAACGGAGGCGATATATATGTAAGCCAGCTAAGACCTCCAAACGCTATCAGCACACCCAGAATTCGAGGAAGGAAGTTAGATTTGAAAACGAGGTACCCGGTCAGGAGGCAAAATGTTCCGTGAAATACCATCGCGAAGTTTTCGCCTCGAGGATTAGATCGAAAAACCTCAAACACAATTCCGACGAGTCCGACCAGGTTAGAAGCTGCCGCGAGCAAAGAGATGCTTCTGCTCACCGGCCTGAAGATGCCATACAAGAGCAGCGTCACGGCGAGCATGCCTGTCATTTGGATGATATCCGCTGCGAAACCCAGCCTGCCACCAAGGAACAACTCGAGGAACATTGCCGTCAATAAGCTGAACAAATAAACGCCGCCGGCCAACCTGGCCTTGAAACGCGGCGACGCTGCTCGAATCAATTCAATCATTCGCAGCCTGCAACTGGGCCGGTTCATAATCGGTGCGGCTCGCGCGCTCCGGCGTTCACAAAAACCGCAGGCGCGACGTCGTCCGCTTTCAGAACCGCCGAGTGCTTTTCACACGCTACGCGCATAATCTGTCTCCGAATGGTCAAAACGGCACACAGTTGACGGGGCCATTTTCTGGCTCCAAACCTCCGCCCCGTAAACTGGAAGCATGCCGCCGATCCTTATCGCTCAAAACATTTCAAAACGCTTCGGCGCCAATCCGTTGTTTGAAAACATTTCCTTTGCTGTCAATGACGGCAGCCGCATCGGTCTCATCGGACCGAACGGCGCGGGCAAATCCACATTCCTCGCCATCCTCAATTCCGAGCAGCCGCCTGATTCCGGCGAAGTTTCGTTTCGCAAGCACGCGCGCATCGGCTATGTACATCAAATCTCCAGCTTCGCGGCGGGAATGACCGTGCGCCAGGTGGTTGGCGCCGCGCTCGATCGCTTCGGAGTTCCGGCCGATGCCCGCGAGCAGCGCCTTCGCGAAACTCTTGGCCGCGCCGGCTTTACTGAAAGCGAAACCGCCGGCGCACCAGGCATGAGCAGTGAGGCCGCCAGCCTGAGCGGCGGCTGGCTCAAGCGCCTGGCCATTGCTGAAGCGCTGGTCACCGAGCCTGACGTGCTGTTGCTCGATGAGCCCACCAATCATCTCGATCTTGAAGGAATCGAATGGCTCGAAGATCTGCTCCGCAATGCCAACTTCGCCTTCGTCGTTGTTACCCACGATCGCTATTTTCTTGAGAACGTCGCCACTGAAGTGGTGGAGTTCAATCGCATTTACTCTGAAGGTTTGCTGCGCGTCAAGGGCAGCTATTCCAAATTTCTTAAGGAGCGCGACGCTTACGTTGAATGGCAGCAGCGCGCTCAGGAGAGCCTGCGCAACCGCGTGAAGATCGAGATGGAATGGCTTCGCCGTGGCCCCAAGGCTCGCGCCACCAAGGCCAAGGCCCGCATCGACAACGCCAACTCTCTCATCGCCGAGCTGCGCGATTCTGAGTCCCGCAGCCGCACCGCAACCGCCGGAATCGACTTTGACGCGACCGGCCGCCAAACCAAACGACTCGTCGAAATCGATAGAGCGTCCATCAGTCTTGGCGACCGCGAAATCCTGCGCAACGTCAGCGTCAACCTCACCAACGGTCTCAAACTAGGCCTCGCCGGCTCCAACGGCTCCGGCAAAACTACGCTCATCCGTGCCATCACCGGCGAAATTCCGGTGAGCGCCGGCGAGATTCGCCGCGCCCCCGGCCTGCGCGTTGTCTATTTTTCGCAAAGGCGCGAGTTGGATACATCGCTCACCCTGCGCCGAACGCTGGCACCCCACTCTGACTCTGTCATCTACCAGGATCGCGTCGTCCATGTTGCCAGCTACGCTTCGCGTTTTCTGTTCACGAGCGAACAGCTCAATCAGCCAGTGGAGCGACTGAGCGGCGGCGAGCGCGCCCGCGTGCTCATCGCGCAGTTAATGCTTCAGCCTGCTGACGTGCTGATCCTCGACGAGCCCACCAACGATCTCGATATTCCCACGCTCGAAATCCTCGAGGAGTCGCTGCTTGAATTCCCCGGCGCGCTGGTGCTTGTGACACATGACCGCTATCTGCTCGACCGCGTGACCAATGCTGTGCTCGGTCTGGATGGACTCGGCAATTCAGCACTTTTCGCAGACTATTTGCAATGGGAAGCCTGGCGCGACGGGCAACTCCGCGCCGCAGCGGGAGCCGTTAAGGCGGAGACGCCACAGCTCACTCCGGCAGCACCTTCTTCGTCGCCGGCGCGCAAAAAGCTCTCCTACATTGAGCAGCGCGAGTACGACGCTATCGAAGCCCGCATCGACGAAGCCGACGCCCGCCTGCGCGCCGCCGAAGAGCATATCCAGGCCCCCGAAGTTGTCACCAACTCGAAAGCACTTACCGAAGCGATTGCAGAGCTTGACGCCGCAAAAGCCCATCACCACACGGTGTACGAGCGCTGGGTCGAACTGACCGAGAAGATCGGCGGCTGAAGCCGCTGCATGCGCTTCCAATCAAAACTGGCCAAGCCGACTGCATGTGCTGAACCTCGCGCCGCGTCCAATTTCCTGCTCCCGGCGCAGAACGGCCTTGTGCAGGACCGGCGCTCGCAACTATAAGGGAAAGCATGCCTCGCTTCCCTTTGATTTTCCAATCGGTCCTTGTCGTCTCGCTCGCACTTTCTTCCACGCTCATTGCGCAAGACTCGCCGAAACCAGACGCGCCGAAGTCCGACACACCTGCGACCATCGCGCAAAAGACCGCGGGCATGACGCACCTTGACGGCTTTATGCCGCTCGATTGGGACGCGAAAACCGGCAAGCTCTACCTCGAGATTCCGCGCCTGAGCTCCGATGGCAAAACGCCCGATCTGCTCTACGTGAATTCTCTTCCTTACGGAACGGGCTCGAACGATCTCGGCCTCGATCGCGGCCAGTTCTCTGAAGGCGTGGTTGCATACTTCGAGCGCATCGGTCCCAAGGTTCTGCTGGTCGAGACCAACCAGCGATTCCGCAGCGGCTCTTCAGATGCTGCCGAGCAGCTCGCCGTCGCGCAGTCGTTTCCTGAGTCGGTGCTTTGGGGATTCAAGGTTGAAGCCGAATCGGCCGACGGCGCAACGGTGCTGGTGGATGCAACCGACTTCTTTTTGCACGATGCGCATCACGTTGCCGAGACAGTCGCCACAGCGCAGCAGGGAGCGGAGCACAGTGACAGCTACAGGCTCGACGCAAGCCGCTCAACCATTGTGCCTGACGATACCAGGGCGTTCCCGAAGAACACGGTGGTTGAGGCCGAGCTGACCTTCGCGGCCGAGGGTCCGCTCAAGGGGCAATTCGTTCGCGACGTCGCGCCTGATGCGCACTCGCTCACCGTGCGCGAGCGTCAGATGTTTGTGCAACTGCCTCCGCTCGACGGCAGCTTCAAGCCGAGGAAGTTCAATCCGCGCTCCGGCTACTTCGATCTCTCGTTTCGCGATTACACCGCGCCGTTGAGCGAGCCGCTCGATCGGCACTGGATTCTGCATCACCGGCTCATCAAGAAGGACCCGAATTGCGCGACCAATTGTGAGGCGGTCGAGCCAATCCAGTATTACGTTGATCGCGGCGCTCCGGAGCCGATCCGTTCAGCGCTGCGCGAGGGCGCGAGCTGGTGGGACCAGGCCTTTCAGGCAGCGGGGTGGGCAAAGGGAACGTTCCGCGTCGATCTGCTGCCCGAGGGCGCCGACCCGATGGATATTCGTTACAACATCATTCAATGGGTGCATCGCTACACGCGCGGATGGAGTTACGGTGAGGCGATTGACGATCCGCGAACGGGCGAGATTTTGAAAGGCAACGTGACGCTGGGCAGTTTGCGCGGACGTCAGGATTACCTGATTGCCGAGGCGCTGCTCTCGCCCTATGCAGCGGGCAAAACATACACCGACCAAAACAATCCGATGCTGCAGATGGTGCTCCAGCGTTTGCGGCAACTGGGCGCGCACGAGACGGGACATACACTTGGCCTGGCGCATAATTTTGCCGCGTCAAGCGTGATGCCGGGCGATAGCGTGATGGATTATCCGCATCCATATATCACTCTTGACGCCGACGGCAAGATCGATCTGTCGCACGCGTACGCCAGCGGCATCGGCGATTGGGACAAGGTGTCAATCGATTATGGCTATCGGCAATTTGCGCCGGGCGCCGACGAAGACGCTGCGCTGAATCAGATTCTGAGCGGCGCCGATAGAGCCGGGCAGGTCTTTATCACCGATGAAGACGCGCGGCCGGCGTCGGGAGCGCATCCCCGGGCACACCTGTGGGACAACGGCACAGATGCGGCCGATGAGCTCGAACGCATTCTGAAGATTCGCGCGGTGGCGCTTGATCAGTTTGGCGAGAATGCCATCAAGCCGGGTACGCCGATGGCGCAGCTTGAGGAGACGCTGGTGCCGCTGTACCTGCTGCATCGCTACCAGACCGAGGCCGCGATCAAGCTGATCGCGGGCCTCGATTATCGCTACAATCTGCGCGGCGATGGGCAGCCCGGGCCCCAAATCGTCGCGCCAGAAGAGCAGGAAAAAGCGATTGCCGCGGTGATGAAGACGCTGGAGCCCGAAACGCTGACGCTACCCGAGAGCCTGCTCGCAATACTTCCGCCGCATCCGCCCGCAGACCCGCGCACGCAGGAGTCGTTGCCGTCGCACGCGGGGCTTACGTTCGATCCGATTGCGGCGGCAGAGGCGTCGGCGGACCTGACACTGGATGTGTTGCTGAATCCCGCGCGCGCTTCGCGGCTGGTTGAGTATCACATGCGCGAACCCAAAGCGCCTGCGTTGCGTTCGGTGCTTGAGACCATCTCAAAGACGACGGCCGAGCGGCCTGAGGGCGGGCATACCATGTCGTCTGAAGTGGCGCGCGCGGTGGAGTTCCGTGCGCTTGAGGCGATGCTGGCGCTGGCCGTGAATGCCGCGGCATCGAGCCAGGCGCGGGCCATCGCAGAGTGGCATATTGAAGACCTGCTCAAGCAGTGGACGAGCACGCCGGCGCCAACTGACACGGCCGAGGCGATTCATCGCCAGGCCATGATCGAACGGATTCAGCAATTCGAGCGGGCGCCGGAGAAGTTTGTGCCCGCCAGGCCGGTTGAAGCGCCGCCGGGCATGCCGATCGGCGACGGCGAAGAGATGTGAAACAGCAGCGAGTCAGCAAGTCGGCGAGTCAGCGCGGGTGCGGGAGAACTGACGGGAGTGCTATCGCACCCTAACGACAAATACAAAGACGTGGTGAGGATGGGGCACCCAGCGAGTTAGCGAGTGAGCGCGTGAGAAGGGTTTGGGAAGATGAAAGTCGGAATCATCGGGACGGGAGCAATTGCCGGCAAACACGCGCAGGCTTACAAGAACATCGGCTTCGAAGCGTCGGCGTGCACCGACCGCACGATTGAGAGGGGCCGGAGCTTCGCCGCTCAGTGGAACGCGGATTTTGTCACAACACCCGAGGAACTGGCGCAGCGCGACGATGTGGATTTCCTCGACGTCTGCACTTTTCCCGCCTATCGGCTTGAAGCGGTCGAGCTCGGCGCGAAGTGGGGGAAACACGTGCTGGTCGAGAAGCCGATGGCGGTGGATCTTGCTGTCGCGGCGCAGATGATTGCTGTCGCGCGGAACGCGGGAATCCAGCTCGGCGTTGTGAGCCAGCGCCGCTTCGACGATTCGATACTTTTTCTGAAGCGCGCTATTTCGGCCGGAAGATTGGGGCGCGTATTGCAAGCCGATGCTTATGGAAAGTGGTATCGCTCGGCTGATTATTATGCGCGGCCTGTGAAGGGTAGTTGGGCAGGCGAAGGCGGCGGAGCGCTGATCAACCAGGCGATTCACGGGGTGGACATGCTGCTCAATCTCGTCGGCGCAGTCGACGAATTGTTTGGATACTGGCAGCTCGGCGCATTGCACAAGATCGAGTCAGAAGATGTTGTATGCGCGGTGATGCGCTACGCGAACGGCGCAACCGGAGTTGTGCAGGCCGCGACCGCATTGTGGCCGGGGTATCCCGAGCGGATTGAGATTCACGGGACAAAGGGAGCAGCGATTGTGACCGGCGACCAGTTGACAACGTGGGACGTGAAGGATGATGACGGCGAACCGGCGCCGAATGCGCGAGATGCATGGTCAGGCGCATCAGACCCGATGGCCATTTCGCTTACGCCGTTTGAGCGGCAGTTCCTTGACTTCGGCGAGGCCTGCACCGCGGGACGAGCGCCGAACTCGTCGGGAGTTGATGGGTATCGTGCGCTGGAACTGGTCACGGCGATTTATGAGTCCTGCCGATCGGGGCGGACGGTGAGAGTGGAGCAGGAGATCATAGCGTAAGGTGGGCTTGATCGCTACCCGGTTCAGAGCGGATGCGTAACCGGCTTGAAATGTGGAGGAATCATGAATGAGAGTGGGGCGGCAAGGCGCGAGTTTTTGCGGCGCGCGGGATGGATCGGCTCGGCTGCAATGATTGCGGGAATGCCGGAGAGTGCAAGATCGCTGGCGGGAGTTGAAAGTGGAAGGGCCGGCCGCGGCGGAGTGATTGAGAGCGCGATTGTGCCGCAGCAGGAAGCGGAATCGCCCACGCACCACATCAAGTTTGGCGTGTGCGGCATGAGCCACGACCACATCTACGGAATGATCGGCGCGATTCAGCGCGGGGGTGGCGAACTGGTGGCCGCGTGGGGCGGCGAAGAGGACAAGCTTGCCGCATTCAAGCCGCAGTTCCAGGACGCGAAGATCGTCAGAACGCAGGAGGAGATTCTCGACGATCCCTCCATCCAGCTTGTGCTCAGCTCGCAGATCGCCAATGAACGCGCGGCAATCGGCGTGAAGGCGATGAAGCAGGGCAAGGATTTTCTCTCAGACAAGCCCGGCATCACGACACTCGAACAACTGGCCGAAGTGCGGCAGACGATCAAGGAGACGGGCCGCATTTACGCCATCATGTACAGCGAACTGCTTGAGGTAAAGGCCGCAGTGTATGCGGGCGAGCTGGTGAAGAAGGGCGCGATCGGCAAAGTGATACAGACCATCAACATTGCGCCGCACCAGATTTATCAGCATGGCGGCGCGGCGGGCGGCGGCGAAGGCAGGCCCGCATGGTTCTGGCACGAAAATCAATACGGCGGAATTCTCTGCGATATCGGTTCGCACCAGATCGTCCAGTTCCTGTTTTATACGGGCTCGACGCAGGCTGAAGTGGTGGAGTCGCAGGTGGCCAATCTGCGGCATCCCGATCATCCCCAGTTCCAGGATTTTGGCGACATGGTGCTGCGCGGAAACAAGGGCTTCGGCTACGTGCGGCTCGATTGGTTTACGCCCGATGGGCTGGGAACGTGGGGCGATGGACGGTTGTTCATCCTTGGCACGGATGGATATATCGAGGTGCGCAAGTATGCCGACGTGGGTGTCTCGCACCTGGGCAACAACCTGTTCATTGTCGATAAAGATGTGGCTCGTGAAATTGACTGCAACAACATGCCGCTGCCTTTCGGGCCGCAGTTTGTGGCCGACATTGTGAATCGCACGCATGTTGCGCAGGATCAGGAACAATGTCTGCTGGCTGCGGAATTGGCCGTCAAGGCGCAGATGAATGCGACGCGGGTGAAGCTGGAGGAGTAGCGGGGCTAGCGAGTCAGCACCGGTGCGGGAGAACGGACCTGAGTGCTATCCCACCCTGAACGCAAAAGGCTCGTTCAGGGTGGGGCAACCCAGTCAATCTGCGATACAGCAGGTCGGCCCGCAAGGCTGAAAATGTCAATTTTGAGCGAAAAGACCCCGGAAACGGGGTCTTTTTTATTGGCTGTAAGAGATTGATATTGTGCAATATATGCACAACTTATGATTGAAACGATCATTTTTATTGACTTTTTGATCATTTGAGGACTACGCTCGGTTCTCATAGCGGAACATCGCATTGAATCCGTCGTGACGAGGGGACCGGCGGCCCGCAACATCCTTCCTGATACCCAGGAATCAGCGCAGCGGCGCAATGAAACTACAAGACTCAAACCCATTTCAAGTGAGGACCACGATGAAGACGAATGCATTCCGGATTTTCCTGGCGTGCGCGCTGGCGGTGCTGGCGAGCGTAACGGCGAGGGGTCAGAACGTGACCGGCGCTATTACCGGCGAAGTGACAGACTCGAGCGGCGCGGTGCTGCCGGGCGTGAACGTGACAGCGGTAAATCTCGACACCAATGTGAGCACCCAGGCCACGACCAATGGCCAGGGGCTATTTCGCATTGATTTTCTGCCGATCGGGCACTACCAGGTAACGGTGGAAGCAGCGGGGTTTGAGAAGTCGACCATTCCGTCGTTCTCGCTTGAGGTGCAGCAGACGGCGGACTTCAAAGTGAAGATGGTGGTGGGCAGTACGTCGGCGAGCGTGAACGTATCGGCGGCAAATCCCATCCTCGACACCGACAGTCCCACTCTGGCCTCAACATTCACGGCCAACACCATCTCGAGTTTTCCTCTCAACGGTCTCGATTTCTCGTCGATCACCCTGTACATGCCGGGCGCGGTAACGACCTACGGCACTTCAGGCCAGACCAGTT
>Ga0182012_10001613_pt1 | contig 24531 bp, 17 predicted proteins | sample 612S2SmetaG_FD_120486 | JGI IMG/M metagenome (GOLD analysis project Ga0182012, IMG submission 120486) | Permafrost microbial communities from Stordalen Mire, Sweden - 612S2S metaG | ecosystem: Environmental > Terrestrial > Soil > Wetlands > Permafrost | place: Sweden: Stordalen | collected... | reverse complement strand
CGGTGCGGGTTGAGGTTAACCCGACGCTGTTGAATAGCCATGGCCTCACCATGTCGTCTGTTCAGGCGATGCTGAGCCAGCAGAATGTGCACGAGGCGGTGGGACAGATTGCCGACAGCGACGGCAGAAAACTGGATATCATCACCAACGACCAGATGCATCTCGCGGACGATTACAAGCCGCTGGTGGTTGGCTACCACAACGGACAGGCGGTGCGGCTGTCGGATGTGGCGGATGTCGAGAATGGCGCGCAGAATATTCGCGCGTCGGGCTACATGGACGGCATTCCCTCGATTACCGTTATTATCTTTCGCCAGCCGGGCGCCAACATCATTGAGACCAACGATCGAATTCAAGCAGAATTGCCGTCGGTCCAGGCTTCTATACCGCAAGGCATTAAGGTCACCATGGTTCTGGACCGCACGACGACCATCCGCGCCTCGGTCAACGATGTGGAACGGTCTCTCGTTCTTTCGGTCGTTCTCGTGGTTCTGGTCGTTTTCATGTTTCTGCGCAGTTGGCGCGCCACGCTCATCCCTTTCGTTGCGGTTCCTGCTTCGCTGATTGCAACTTTTGCCGTGATGTACCTGCTGGGATTCAGCATCGACAACCTTTCGCTGATGGCGCTCACCATCTCCACCGGATTCGTTGTCGACGACGCGATTGTGGTGATGGAGAATATTTCCCGCCTTCGTGAAGACGGCATGAGTCCGATGAAGGCGGCGTTCGAAGGCTCCAGGCAGATCGGGTTCACCATTTTTTCCATCAGCATGTCGCTGATTGCGGTCTTCATTCCTATCCTGCTGATGGCCGGAATTGTTGGCCGCTTATTCCGCGAGTTTGCCATTACGCTGTCAACGGCCATCATCATGTCGATGCTGGTCTCTCTGACGACTACGCCCATGATGTGCGCCTACATCCTCAAGGATGAAAGCAAGATCAAGCATGGGCGCATTTATCGAGCGAGCGAGAAGGGATTCTCGTCGTTGCTGTCTGGTTATAGCAGGACATTGCGTTGGGTACTGAATCACCCGTGGCCGGTTTTTGTCATCCTGCTGTTGACCATTGCATTGAATTTCTACCTGATTGCCATCATTCCCAAGGGATTCTTTCCGCAGCAGGACACGGGCGCCATTGTCGGCGGCGTGGTGGGACCGCAGGACGCTTCGTTCCCGGTGATGGATAACTCGGCTCGCGCATTGGTGAGCGTGATCAAGGCGGACCCCGCGGTGGCGCACGTGAATGCCTATACGGGACAGTCGAACGGCGGCTTCATTTTCATGGCGCTCAAGCCGTTGGGGAAGCAATGCGTGGAGTCGAGCCCAGGATGCAATGTGCGCCAGACTGCCGCACCGGATATCATCAACCGGCTGCGGCCCAAGATGAACAGGCTGCCGGTAGCCCAGGCCTTTCTGCAGGCAGCACAGGATTTGCGCATCGGAGGAAGGAACAGCGCCGCGCTTTATCAATACACGATCCAGTCGGATAATGTGGCCGATCTATCGCATTGGGGTCCCATTCTGCTTGCCGAGATGAAGAAGTTACAGGGTTTTCAGGATGTGAATTCCGACGCCCAGAATAACGGCCTGCAGGAGTTGCTCAACTACGATCGTCCCACCGCGGCGCGCCTTGGCATTACACCCGCGTCGCTTGACAGCTCGCTCTATAGTGAGTTCGGACAGTCGGAAGTCTCCATCATCTACACCCAGCTCAACCAGTATTACGTGGTGCTTGAAGTTGCGCCGCCCTACTGGCAAAGTCCGGATGGTTTGAAGAATGTCTACCTAAGCACGACGGGGCACGGCATGATTCCGCTGTCTACGGTAGCGAAGGCGCAGGCCAGCACCACACCGCTGATCATCAATCACACCAGTTCGTTTCCGTCTGTCACCGTGTCGTTCAATCTCGCCAATGGTATGTCGATGAGCGACGCAACGCGCGAGGTGGGTGAGATGCAGCAGCGGCTGAATATGCCGGAAACAGTGCGCGGCTTCTTTGCCGGTACAGCCGCGGCCTACCAAACCTCGCTGGCCAGCGAACCCATTCTTGTAATTACGGCCATCCTGGCGGTGTACATCGTTCTAGGTATTCTTTATGAGAGCCTGGTGCATCCGCTCACCATCATTTCCACGCTGCCGTCGGCCAGCGTAGGCGCCATGCTTGCGCTCATGGCCTTCAAAATCGATCTCAACGTAATTTCCATCATCGGTATCATTCTGCTCATCGGCATTGTGAAAAAGAATGCCATCATGATGATCGACTTCGCCCTGGTCGCCGAGCGCGAGGAAGGCAAGACCACGACCGAGGCCATTTACCAGGCTTGCCAGCTCCGCTTCCGGCCCATCCTCATGACGACGATGGCTGCTATCTTCGGCGCACTACCCCTGGCTTTCGGCACAGGAACAGGATCGGAGCTGAGACGGCCGCTGGGCATCACGATTGTGGGCGGACTGATTATGAGCCAGATTCTGACTCTCTACACCACACCTGTTGTCTATATTCTTTTTGATTGGGCGCGCCTCAAGATCCGTGGGCAACAACCTGAGGAACTGCGCCACGGAACCGCGGAGGCATCCTAGTTATGGATGCACATGGAGTTTTGCTTATGAATAAGTCGAGTTCGCAATCCCGAAAAGCATCGACAGCGTTGTGCGCAGTCCTTGCCGCTGTACTGAGCACGATGCTGGCTGGCTGCAATGTCGGGCCCAAGTATGTGCCGCCTACAATGACGGCGCCCCAGGTTTTCAAGGAATCTCCCACGCAGTTCAAGGAAACCGATGGCTGGAAGGTCGCCGAGCCTCAGGATGCAACCCTCCGCGGCAAATGGTGGGAGATCTACAACGAGCCCGACCTGAACGCGCTGGAAGAGCAGTTGAACATCGACAACCAGAATATCCGCGAGTCCTTCGAGAATTTCATGGAAGCGCGTGCATTGGTGCGTGAGGCGCGGTCGCAATTGTTTCCCACGGTGAGTGTCGGTCCCGCCTACACTCGCTCGCAGCAGTCTTCCAACCTTGGGTCAGGGGCCATCGCGACCAGCGAAAGCGGCAAGCAGTCTCAGGTCTTTTCACTCCCCGCCGAAGTTTCGTGGGAGCCCGATCTTTGGGGAAAGGTTCGCAACACGATCCATTCCGCGCAGTACAACGCCCAGGTCACCGCGGCCGATCTGGCCAATGAGAAGCTGACAGAGCAGGCGAGCCTGGCCGAGTATTTCTTCGAGATTCGCGGCCAGGACGCATTGCAAAAAATCCTCGACGACCTGGTGGACGCCGATAAGAAATCCCTTGATGCTGAGCAAGGCCGCTACGATACCGGCGTCGACGATGAGATTTCGCTTGTCCAGGCGCAAACCACGCTGGCCACTGCCCAGTCCGCCGCAATCAACAACCACATTGAGCGCGCCCTGTATGAGCACGCGATCGCCACGCTGATTGGCAAGCCGGCATCGGAGTTCTCCATTCCCGTGGTTCCCAAGACCAGCGCGCCGCCGCCCATCCCGGTCGGATTGCCGTCTCAGTTGCTTGAACGGCGTCCGGACGTGGCTGCGGCCGAGCGCACCATGGCCTCGGCGAATGCGCAGATTGGCATTGCCTACGCTGCCTACTATCCTTCTCTCACGATTTCGGCCAGTGGCGGCGTGGAGAGCTCGGCGATCGGCAAGCTGCTGGAGGCGGCCAGCCGCTTCTGGTCTGCGGGCCCAACGCTTTCTGAGACGGTGTATGACGGGGGCCTGCGCCGTGCGACTGTGAATCAGTACATCGCCACGTACAACGGAGACCTGGCGGCCTATCGGCAGTCGGTGCTGACGGCATTCCAGCAAGTGGAGGATTCGTTGGCCGAAGTGCGCATCTTATCCGACCAGTTAAAGCGCCAGCAGGAAGCCGTGGACCACGCGCAGACCTACCTGAAAATGGAACAGGCCCGCTTCGATACCGGTATCGACCCGTATATCGATTTAGCGGTCGCGCAAACCACGCTTTACGGAAACGAGCAGACCCTGGCGACCCTGCAGATCCAGCAGATGTCGGCATCGGTACAACTGATCGAGGCGCTGGGCGGCGGTTGGGACAAGACGCAGTTGCCTACCCCCACGCAGATCACCGCCAAGCCGTCGGCGGCGGAAACTACGATCCAGCACTAGGGCGGCCTCGCATATCTGCTGCGCGAACAGTGCGGAGCGTCCTTCAGGGGCTGAAGAGGCTGCGGAAGAACTCGGAATTTGGGGCGAAACATGGAGAAAACATACCCCAGCGGCTAAAGCCGACATTGATTCTATTGGCTTCGTGCCGGGGATAAATCCCCGGCCTACCGCCCGAACGAGTTTTTCCGCAGCCTGTAAAGCCCCATGTTTTATGCGACCTGTGCGGAACGGCTAAAGCCGTGTCCTTTCAAAGCACGGTTTCATGCTGCGGTTGGAGCTGTGCCCTTTCCTTTCGTCCTTTTTTCGACAAAACGCGGACCACCTCGAACTGCGATTAAATCATCTTTTAAAAATGCTATCCCGTCCTCTACACATCGGGATATACTGCTGTTCCACGACGGCATTATGCCGCCCGGGATGCGTGCATTCTGGAACGGCTGCCGGCATCGGCTGCCGGCAACGGCTGTCAGGCGCCTGGAGGTTCCCATGAAGATTACCGACCCGATTGGATTGGTGCTCAAGAGCAAAGGCCAGACAAACATCCTGTCGATTGGGCCTGAGCGACTGGTTTACGAAGCGCTCGAAATGATGGCCGAACACGATATCGGCGCATTGCTGGTGCTGTCCGGCAACAGGCTGGAGGGCATCCTCTCCGAGCGCGACTATGCGCGCAAAGGCGTCCTGATGGGCCATCTTTCCAAGGAGACCAGGGTGCAGCAAATTATGAGCAGCCCGGTTGTTTCCGTGACCCCGAGACACACTGTGGATGAGTGCCTGGCCATGATGACCCAGCATCGCATCCGCCATCTTCCGGTACTGAAGGATGACTTCGTGGTCGGCATCATCTCCATTGGCGACCTTGTGAAATGGGTCATTTCCGGCCAGGAGCAGACGATCAACGACCTGCATGGCTACATTGCCGGAGCGTATCCGGCTTAGGCAATCGAGCTTAGGCTATGCGTCTTCTAGGAAAGGGCGCGCAGACTCTTCCGGAAGTCGTCGGGATCCTTGCCTGGAATCTGCTGTTCGATTTCGTGGTGCGTGCGCTCCCACGCCGGGACGGCGCTAGCCAGCAGGTCCTGGCCATCGGTTGTGAGTTTTAGAATGCGGCTGCGGCGATCCGAGGGGTCTTTCAGTACCTTCACAAGCCCGCGCCGCTCCAGCGGTTTCAAGGCAGCGGTTAACGTGGTTCGATCCATTGCAAGCAGAGAAGCCACCGGCCCCATGGACGGCGGCTCCGGGCGATTCAGGGACATCAAGAGTGAGAACTGCCCATTTGTCAGGCCGAACGGGCGCAGCACTTCATCGAAACGCCGGGCCAAGGCGCGGGCCGCGCGCTGCACATGAAGACACAGACAGCAGTCCCGCACCAGATGAGTCGTCTCGAACGGAACTGTTTTTTTGCTTGACACACTGCAAGGTTAGTTGATATCAACATATTCGTCAATTGTTTTTCCCCGCGCGCCCTTTTCCCCAATTCAGGCAGGGGCGGAACAATCCGCCCGCATGGAGGAGCACATGTCATTCTTTCGCGATTTGAAAGTTGCGCTTCGATCTCTGTCCCGGGTTCGCACGCTTTGGATCACGGTCGCCCTTACCCTGGCTTTGGGTATCGGCGCCAATGCCGCCATCTTCAGCGTGGTCCGCGCAGTGCTGCTGCGGCCGCTTGCGAATCGCGACGAAGACCGGTTGCTTTATGTACGCCAGAGCGCGCCGGGCATGAACATGGTGAATACCACGTTCTCCGTTCCGGAGATCAAAGACATTGGCGAAAGCCTGAAGACCATCCAGGAACTCGGCACATTTTCAGAGATCGATTTCACCATCGTAGGGCTTGGCACACCGCGCGAGATTCCGGCCGGTGTGGTCGACGGGAATTACTTCCAAGTGATGGGACTGCGCCCTGTGCTCGGGCGCCTGTTGACACCTGCCGACGACGGACCCAACGCCCCGGGCGCGGTTGTGCTGACTTACAAATTCTGGCGCGAGCAACTGCACTCCGACCCCGGTGTCATCGGCAAGACGGTGCGGCTTGAAAGCATAATGGGCGCGCGTTCCGCGGTCATCGTCGGAGTGCTAGAGCCTTCGGTGCCGTATCCGGTGGCAACGGAGATCATTGCCAACGTCGTGACCAGCCCGCATCATCTTTCCGCCACCATGGTCACCGGCCGCGAACACCGCATGACCGAAGTATTCGCGCGCCTCGCTCCCGGAGCCACACTCGACGCCGCCCGCGCGGAGTTGCGCACTGCCTACGGCGGAATGACCTCTGCGCATCCTGAGACCTACAAGCCCGAAGACCACTACACAATCAGCGTGACGCGGATGCACGACCAGATCAACTCCAGCGCCAACACGATTCTCTGGGTCTTGTTCGCTGCCTCGGGCTTGCTGTTTGTCATTGCCAGCTCAAACGTCGCCAACCTCGTGCTTGCGCGCACGGTGCGCCGCGAGTCGGAACTGGCTGTACGCTCGGCGCTGGGCGCCAGCAAAGCAGCGCTGCGCCGGTCGCTACTGGCAGAGAGCCTTGTCTTATGCGGCAGCGGCGCGATTCTGGCCGTGGTCATCGCGATTCCGATGGTCCAGATTCTTGGCCATTATGCGGCGCGCTTCTCGGTGCGAGCCAAAGACATGACGCTCGATTTCAGCCTGGTGTGGTTTGGAATTGGCCTGGCACTTGTCGCAGCCGTTTTCCTGGCGTTCATTCCGCGGTTGCCTTCGCTGGATTCACTGCGAACGAACGGGCTGGCTATCGGCGGAACGCGCGTCACTGGAGGAAGCAGCCGGCGCTTGCGCGTTTTCGCAATCATGCAAATCACAGCGTCATTCCTGCTGCTGGCTGGCTCCGCGGTGCTGATGAGGACGCTCTATGAGTTGGAGAAAACTCGCCCGCCCTTCGATACTTCGAATGTTTTGGCTGTGAACTTGCCGGTGATGTCGTATGGGAAAACGCCAGAGCAGGTGCAGGAGTTTTATCGTGAAGTGCAACGCCGCGTTGGAGCACTGCCTGGTGTTGAGCATGTTTCGACAGGCTTCAGCGTGCCCTGGCGCGACGGACAGGCGTTGAACATTGCCTTCTCATTCGCGGTACAAGGATCGAAACGCGAGAATGGCGCGGCCGATCCGCGCGCACGCTTCCGCTCCGTTTCGCCTGGGTATTTCGGCACGCTGGGAGTGCCGATTGTGGAGGGTCGCGATTTCCGCGAAAGCGACAAGGATGGCTCCGAGCGCGTCGTAATCGTTAGCCAGAGCGTGGCGAAGTCGCTGTTTCCCGGCCAGGACCCGCTCAACCGTAACCTGATGTGGACGGACCCGGTGATGAAGTTTATCGGCATCAGTTATGAACCGCGTCGCATCGTCGGCGTTGTGCCTGATTTCGACGATGAGAACATCATCCCGCAGCCCGGCATGGCCGTGTTTCAGCCTGTCGATCAGGAAGGATGGCAGGGTCGTCTCTTCGTGCGCGCCAAGCAGGATCCCTATTTGCTCGTCCCCGCCATCAGCCGCACTATTCACGAGTTGTCCGCTGACCAGCCTGTGGAACGAGCCAGCACGCTTGAAGATATTCGCGCGGAAGTGCTGACCCCTGACCGCCTGAATGCCATCGTGTTTGGAGGGTTCGCAGCGGTGGCGCTGTTGATTTCCGTCGTGGGTGTGGCCGGTGTGCTTGCGTTTTCTGTGAGCAGCCGCACGCGCGAATTTGGAATCCGCATGGCCCTTGGCGCGCAGCCGCGCAACATACTTACCGGTGTTCTGTTGGAGGGCCTGGTCATCGCCAGCATCGGCGTGGGAACGGGCGTGGTGGTTGGTTTTGCCTGTGCACGCGCAATCGGCAAATACGTCACCGAGGTGCAGCAGCCCGGTGTGCTTTCTATCGTCGCCTCCGCTGTCGTGATTCTTGTTGCGGCGGTAACTGCGTCGGCCGTTCCCGCGATGCGTGCCGCCAGGGTGAATGCGGTGGAAGCGCTGCGTTCGGAGTAACTCGCCCTTTATAAACTGAACGGTTGGCCGCAAGCATCTCCAATGCTTGCGGCCATTGTATTCTGTGGATCGCTTCATCTCGGCCCCCAGTTTTCATGGAAGCCTCTGGTAATCCCTTTCCGATTGCGCAGACCTACAATCAAAGAGGCCGACGTCTGAAATCGTATGGCCAAGGGAGATGCCATGAAAGTCCTGTTCATTGGGGGCACCGGAATTATCAGCACGGCCTCAACAAGATTAGCCGCCGATCGGAACATCGAATTAACGTTGCTGCGTCGAGGACAGAGAACAACCGATATCCCCGAGAAAGTTCACACGATCGTGGCGGACATTGCTGACGAAGCAGCGGTCGCCCAGGCGCTCGGCAGTGAATCCTTCGATGCGGTCGTGGATTGGATTGCCTTCACTCCGGAGCATGTGGAGCGGGACATTCGCTTGTTTCGCGGCCGCACTCGCCAGTTTATCTTTATCAGTTCTGCGAGCGCGTATCAAAAGCCTGTCGGGCATTACCTGATCACGGAATCGACACCGCTCACTAATCCGTACTGGCAGTACTCGCGCGACAAGATCGCGTGCGAAGACCGGTTGATGAAGGCCTATCGCGAAGAGGAATTTCCCGTTACGATTGTTCGTCCCTCCCTAACCTACGGCGATACGCAGATTGTGTTGGCGGTGAATAGCTGGCAGAAGTCCTACACGGCGGTGGACAGAATGCGGCGGGGCAAGAAGGTGATTGTGCCTGGAGACGGTTCCTCACTGTGGGTGATTACGCATAACAGCGATTTTGCCAAGGGACTGGTAGGCCTGCTGGGACATCGACAGGCCATTGGCCACGCGTTCCACATTACCAGCGACGAGGTGATGACCTGGGACCAGTTTTACAAAATCACTGCGCAGGCTGCAGGCGTTGAGCCGCAAATCGTTCACATCGCTTCCGACTTTATGAGCGCATGCATGCCCGATGAACTGGGCAGCCTGACCGGAGATAAGGCAGCGAGCGTAGTTTTCGATAACGGCAAAATCAAGCACTTTGTGCCGGGGTATTGCGCCACGGTTCCGTTTGCGCAGGGGATTCAGAGAACAATCGATTGGTTCGATGCAGACCCACGGCGAAAACAAATCGATGAGGCCGCCAATGCCGCGTGGGACAAGCTCATCGACGCATATGAGAGTGGGCTAAGCGGAGCATTGCGCGGGTTCCAGCCATAAAACCGAGGCCTGAACTCGCTATTGACGTACGGGATGGATCCCGTACCCTTCACTCCTGAGAGTTTTCAGGCAGGATCCAATGCATCTTCTTAGAGCAGTCTTGATGCCAGAGAAGGGGATGATTTTCCGGCCATCTCCAGATTTTCACGAAGGAAATTCTGGGGGCTTGTCGTTCTTAGGAGTATCGTCTCTTTGAAGCTGCTCTGTCAGCGGGGCTGCCTTGGCAGAGCGCAATCGAAACGACAATGCTTTCATGCACAAACCCTTCGAAAGATATTCCCTGTGGTCCAATCAGAATTGAATTCGATCCAGGCAGGCCCTGTACACGCTCTACGAAAGGCAGGCAGAGTGACGCCGAGCTATGATCTAAAATCCCAGAGCCGGCTGGACAGTTGGAAGTCAATTGCCCTGTATTTTGGAAGAACTTGCCGAACCGTGCAGCGTTGGCACTGCGAGAATGGTCTTCCGGTACACCGTGCAGGCGGGATCAAGAGCTCCGTTTTTGCTTATGTCGACGAGTTGGAAGGCTGGATGCGGAACCGCGGAAGCGTCGTTACCGATGAGAGCGCGGGGAGTTCCAAACCTGTTCCTGCTCGCACTCCGCTTGGGGAAGAGGCATCAACTAGCCCAAACCAAAAGCTGAATTCTTCATTGATTCCGGAGCAAGCCAAGGCCCGCTCCCGGGATCTGGTGGATCTCTCCTACAAGATGTGGGAATCGCTTTCGCACGGTAATTTACAAGCAATCGTTCGATTCCTACGGGAGGCATGCGATCAGGACCCTACCAACGCTACTGCGTTTGGATGCTTGTCGCTTGCACTGATCGCCGAGGGCCTGTGGGGAGATGTGCGTCCTGAAGCCGCATATTTATCCGCGGGGGCGGCTGTTCGGCGGGCATTCGAAATGGATTCCGAAGAGATCGAGGCAAAGTGTGCGGATGCCTGGCTGAAAACAATATCGACGCGTGACTGGGAGGGCGCCCGTCGCGGGTTCGATGCGATTTTGAATCACAGGTCGATGGGGACACGCGCCCTGAATGGGAGGGCTCTTCTCCACATTGTTGAAGGATGCCTTGAAGAAGCCTCCAGCCTGCTGCTTGAAGCCGCGGAACGAAACCCGCTCAGTTCCTCACCGATGGCGTTGTATTGCTGGAGTCAGTATCTTGCAGGTGAATATGCGAACGCTCTCGACCAGGTTGAGCAGATCCGGGCCGGCGGCCGACCCTGTCCAATCACCGAAGCTGTCGAGGCGATGGCCTTCATCCAAATCGAAGAGCCTGAAGTACACATCGATCGCCTGGAAGCAATGGTCGCGGCCTCTCCTCGTAATGACATCGTACGAGGTGTGCTCGGATACACTTACGGAACGACCGGCCAGGATCGAAAGGCAAGGAAAGTGCTCGACGCAATCACGGACTCTGGATCTCGCGCCATGCGCTGTGAGCCTTACGCGATTGCGCTCATCCTGATCGGCTTGAACGAGAGGCCCATGGCGGTGGAATGGCTGGAAAAGTCCTTTCGCAATGGATCGCTCTGGAGTCTCGGGTTTCAATCCGACCCAATTTTGGAGGCATTGAGCAATGACCCGCACTACCTGCTCTTTTTGGGCAGGGCCAGCTACCCAACTTCCATGAGTGCAAGCTCACACCTGGCTTCGGCTAGCTAGGCTGCAATATTTGCGCTAATGCAGTTTCACGAACTCGGCTTTAGCTTGCTTCAGGATGGGAATCTCAGGGTCGGCGTCCTTCCAAAGTGTGAGGAAATCCTGATACGCAGCGCGTGCTTTGACGGTTTCACCCTGCGTGGCGAATGCACGAGCGATTTCAAGATGTGCGAGGGCACCGATGGGCGAGTTCAAAACAATTCCGCGGTGGTCCAGAATCTTCTGGAACTCGGCTGCCGCTTCGCCGCCTCTCCGTGCCATCAGGTAGGCCTGACCACGCAGGTAGATGGGAAACATCGGGCTGTTTCCATCAGGGCTCCCAAGTTCATAAGGAACCGACTTTTGTAAGTCTTCGATGGCTTTCTGTGTGTCCATATGATTCAGCGCGAGTTGCGCACGCACTGAAGGCAAATAGTTCGTCTGCATAAGCGTGCAGTCAGGACAGCGCCTGGCAAGGTCATCGGCCAGCGACTGTGCACCGGCATCGTCGTGCGCCAACGCGAGGGCTATATCCGCGAGACCTTCGACATCCCGGCTTTTGGATCGCGCGAGCACATCTTTCGTCTTCTTCTTAGCCAATTCCGCATCGCCAACGAGCGCCTCGGATATCGCGGTCAGCTCCTCAAAAAGCCCGCATAATTGCTCCTGGTCCGATTGCCGCGCCAACTGGTCGCCCCGGCGCATCAGCTCGCGGGACTCCCGCAGGCGGCCATAATACGCCGCGGTCTGTGCCTGGATATAAGAAAACTGCAAATTCGACAGACTCCCGGAGATTTTCACACTATGCGCCATTTCCAGGTTGTCGTGCTCTAAGAACGCCAGTGCATATCGATATACCTGGATGTGAAAGCAATCGGCCTTTTGTTCTTCGGCGCTTTTCATCAGCGCGCGGGCTTCGTCCAGGCGATCCAAACGAATAAGCGAGCCCACCAGGACCCCGTAACTCAGGCAATCTCCGGGAAGCAGCCGCAAGCTCTCTGCCGAATCCCTTCTTGCGTCCTCGTATTGGCCGAGGCTGGAGTAAATCTCACTCACGTTGAGGTGCGGAATATCGTCTCGTGGATAAAGTTGGCTCCAGAGTTTGTAAACTTCCCGGGCCTCTTCCCAGTCACCCGTGACCGATTCCTGATAGTGCGCTTCGATGTAGAACCTCTCACGATCGCTCACGTGCTCGCGCAGTTCATACGCTTTCCGGAAGTTCGCCACGCTTTCTTCTTCCGAATATTCCCCATACGCCAGGCCGAGAGAGGCGTAGGCCATGGCAAAGTTGGGATCGAGAAGGATCGCGCGTTGAAAAAGCTGGATTGCTGCAGCGCGGTCTTCCTTATCGATCAAACTGGTGCGTCCCAAACTGTACGCGTGCAGCGCTTGAAGCGAAGGCGTGGTCACTTGCTCGAGAGGCGTATTGTATTTTTGAACAGTCCCTACCGATTCACCGAGCCTAGTGCGCAGGTGAGATGCTGCCTGGGCCAAAGCGTTCAATACTTCTTCTTTTCTTTCCGCCGTCACTTGCTCCTCGACCAGCGAATCGCCCGTCGCACAGTTAGTAGCCTTCAACCCCAGCACGTACTGATTGCCCAGTTTCGCAATGGAGCCGTTCAGCACCGCGGTGCTTCCGGTGCGAATGCAAAGTTGCTGCGCGATATCCGGAGTGAGCCGCGCATCCGGCCGCTGGTTCATGAGCCGCAGCGTCTGTTTCACGGTGGCATCCGAAACCAGGCTGAGGAAAGGCGACTGTTCTAGCTCTACGGCGAGCCCCTGACGAATCGTGCCATCAAAGACCGCGTCGCCGGTGGTGTTTTCGAAGTCCGCCAGGACCACAGTGTCTTTGTCAGTTAACATTTTTGCCTTGCGCGAATGGAGCCACCACCAAGCCGAGGCGCTCAGGACGACCGCTATCGCGCCCAGGGCAACAATTGGCAGCCATGTGAATTGTGCCTTTTTGCCCACCGGCGCTTGCTCCTGTGGGGAGCGCGCCGCGCCATTCGCGTACTGCTTCTCTGCAGCGGGTGTGGCCGGGAACGTAACGGGAATAATGAAACGGTATCCCCGGCGGGGTAGCGTTTCCACATAGCGTGGCGTGTCCGCCGAATCCGACAGGGCCGCCCGAAGCTTGGCTACAGCCACATTCACGGCGTGGTCGAAGTCTCCAAAGGAATCGTCCGGCCAGATGCGCCGTTTCAGTTCCTCGCGCGTGACAACCTCCCCGGGCTGTTCCAGCAAGGCAATCAGGATCTTCAGCGGTTGGTCTTGAAGCCGGATGCGCGTTCCGGCTTTCCGCAGTTCGCCGGAACGAAGATCGACATCGAAGACGCCGAAATGCGTCGAGGAGTTTGGAGCGGGCTGTTCCATCTAGCTCCTTGCGAACGGGCCGCGATGGGTCCGACACACCTCTTTGGCCCAGAGATACTCAGTATAGACGAAGTATCGGCGACAAAGTCTCAACTCTTCTCAGGAGAGGTTCGCAAATAACTCATTTTTTATCAGTCTTTTAGCTGTTGACAAAAGCGAGGCGCGAAGGAGACCCGATGTGAATTGAGAAGACCTGGTAACCCGCTCGAATCTCGGCATCAGCCGCGAATCGGCTGAGGTCGGAATCATGGATCTGCGAATGCTTCTGGCAGCGGGTACCCGGCTGTCTCTTGTTGCTGCGTTGACGGCACAAGCGAGTGCCCTGGACCTTCAACACCCTTGCCCGAGCTTGGCCCTGCCATTCGACATGGTGTCGAACTTCGAGGTCGTCGTCCAAGGACAGATCGGCGAACTGGATGGGCTGAAGTTCATTCTGGACACCGGGTCGTCACACAGCGTGATTGACCGCAGAGTTGCGGACAGGATTGGACTGCATCGCCGCCCTGGGAGAGTGTTCAATTATGACCGCGACCTCGCTATCGAGTGGGCGGACGTTCCCGATGTTCGGATCGGCCCGATGCACATCGCGAGCATCCCCATGAAGGTCGCCAGACTCGCCGACTTTCCCTGTTTGCGGAGACCGCCGACGGGATCATCGGACTGGACGTGCTGAGCCGGGCCAGGAAGATCGGCATCGACTACGAGCGAAGGAGAGTTTCGTTTGAACTCGACGAGGGGTGCGGAAGCAGGCCTTCGGCCGTGAAGTCCTTTTTGGTCACGGTGGTCATCCAGGGAATTCCCTTGCACTTGCAGGTTGATACGGGATTGCAATACGTCCTGCTCTACAGGGACAGTCTCAGCAGCGCGCTTCCGCATCTGCGCACCGAAGGTGAACCCAGGGACGCGATGATCGGACGCCTGCAGGCCACACAGGTCAATTTACCGGGAGTGCAGGTTTTTGGCCCAAATGCCGTGACTCCAGTCTTTCTGATCGAAAGCCGCGGAAAAGCCGACCTCGGTGGAATTGATGGCTACCTGGGCCCAGCCTCCCTCCACGCCAAGCGCCTCGAACTAGATTTCGCCGCAATGATTTTGCGTTGGCAGTAATTCCGATTCGAGGAACAGTTACGCGAGAGTGTGCAAAGTTGTGGGGAGTTCAGGCTGTCAGGGCCAATTGATTTTGCTGCGCGAGCGGCCGAAAGCCTTTGTGCCAATGACGAAATGCGTCTTCCAAGGTGCCGTTGAGCACTTGAATGCGGACATCAAAAAATCCCTGGACTGTGTACCGGTAACATCGCGCCTGTTGCTTCTTCACCATTCGCTTCGAATGGCTAACCCACGCACGCGTTCTCTGCATTGTTTAAGAAGCGCGCTCCTGCAAGTCGCGTTCCGCCCGGAGCCAATCTTGTACCGCGTATCCATGCTGGTAGCCGCGTTGTGCCCAATACCGATACGCGAGCTGCTCAATCACATCGCGTGCTGGCTTTGATATGGCGACAACATTTTCGCTCTTGGTCGCAGTCTTGCGTGGTTGTGCCGCAGTCTTCGCTTTCTTTGGCGCCTTAACGTTCGCAACAAGCTCAATGCCCGTGCGTGGTGTTGTCGTTGGCTTTGCAACTTCAGTAGCCTTCACCTTGCTTGCTGAGGCTTGGCGCGGCGTTGCAGCTACCTTTGCTTTTTTCGCTGAATCTGCCATGTAAGTCTCCTGCTTGCTGAATTCGCTGCCACATTGTGGCGCGTCATTATGAGACTAACAAACGGCTTTGTCATTAGCAAATTTAAAACCCAACAAAATCGGCACGTTTCGCAGGCGGCATCTTCCCTTTCGCTCGCGCGAGGGAAGATGCGATGGAGTGACCGAGCGGGCGGAAAGGTTGAGTGGCCGCAAAGAAACTTCCTAACCGCAGGGGCCTCGTCCGATCTAATACGGGCATGACAAATAGCGACCAGGCGCTGATCCGGGCGGTTCTGGCCGGAGACAAAGACGCTTACGGCGATCTTGCCGCGCGTCATGGGGACAGTATGTTTCGTGTGGCATTCCGCATTACCGAGAATGAAACGGACGCCGAAGAGATTGTCCAGGAGACTCTTCTTCGCGGCTACCGCGGTCTTGCGGAGTTCGATGCCCGCGCGGACTTTCGAACATGGATCTATCGGATTGCGATCAACTGCGCGTTGCGGGTTTTAGAGAAACGCAAGTCGGAAGCGGCGGTGCCGATCACCGAAGAGTTTGACGAAGGGCGGCCGGGCATTCAGTTGGTTGATGGCGGCGCCGGGCCGGAGAGGCTCCTGCTTGACAGAGAAATCGAACACAGAAGGCACGCGGCGATGGAGAAGATGACGCCGGATGAGCGACTCGCTTTTGTCTTAAGGCATCTGGAAGGCCGTTCTACCGAAGAGATCGCAGCGGTGCTTGAAGTGACGCCGAACAACGCAAAGCAGGCGGTGTTTCGGGCGGTGCAAAAGATGCGGCGGTCGTTAGCCCCTCTTTTGGGACGCCGCTTTGGGGTGAAGTCATGAGCCACTTAACAGAAGAACAACTCGTAGAGCACTACTTTGCCGAAGGCGCCAACCGGGTTGCGGCGGAATCGCATCTCCGCATTTGTAGCCGATGCGAACAGGCGTACGAAGAGATTTCCAACGCTCTCGCGGTTCGCGCACCGGAGCCGCCGAAACTAGAGCCGGGATATGGAAAACGAGTCTGGCAGTCGATTGAGGCGCCGATACGGCCTTACTCGGAAGTGCCGAAGCGCCGCTACTTTTCCTGGCCTCGCCTGGTGCTTGCCGGCGCCTGCCTGCTCGGTCTTGCCGCGGCATTCCTCGGGGGATCTCTGTGGCAACGGTCGCGCGCCCATTCATCGGAAGCAGCAAATCCAGCTCAGGCAAAGGAGCGCGTCGTTCTCTTTATCCTCGACGATCATCTCGACCGTTCCGAACGCTTGCTTGTCGAACTCGGCCACGCCGGCGGAGAGAAAGGCGACCCGGGCGACTCGTCCCAGGCCGACTCGTTTCAGGCCGACTCGCTCCAGGCCGAAGCACGGCAACTGCTGCCAGACAATCGGCTCTACCGCCAGGCGCTTTCCGGCGGAAGCGATCCCATGATGGCTGCTGCACTGGACCATCTGGAACGCGTGCTTCTGGAAGTGGCAAATTCGCCGGACAAGTTGAACAGCGCCGACATCGCGCGTATTGAGCGGGAGATGAACACGGATTCATTGCTGTTTCAAGTGAGAGTACTTCGCGCAAGAAATTCACGTCCGGGCGCGAAGGTTGAGTCTTTACGAAAAGGAGCATCGATCTAAATGAGAACGAATCGATGGATTTGTATGATTGGGCTGTGCGGAGCTCTCGCACTTTCCGCGGCTCCGGCTGCAAGATCTGCCGTGATGCCGTGCGACGCCAGTTCGCTTGCAAATGACGCACTCGCAAATGACGCCCACGCAGATGGCGCACACGAAGATCAGCTCTATGCCGAGGCCACAAAGGCCATCGATGAGGGCCGATGGCCGGATGCAGAGCGGCTACTGGACCAAGTGTTCAGCCTGCACGGGCGAAGAGCTGACGCAGCCGCCTACTGGAAGGCGTACGTCAAGAACAAGGAGGGCCGTCCGTCCGATGCTCTCGAGTCCTGCGCGAGTCTGCGCCAGAACTACCCGCAAAGCAATTGGCTGAAAGATTGCAGCGCACTTGAGATCGAGATAAGAGGCAAGAGCGGCAGTCCCGTTCAGCCTCAAGCGGAGCAGGACGAAGACCTCAAGCTGCTCGCCTTGAATTCCCTCATGCAGGGCGGCAACCCCAATTCGTTGCCGATCCTCCAGCAGATCCTTGAAGGGCAGCATTCCGAGCGGCTCAAGGAGCGCGCCCTCTTCGTGCTCACACAGGATCAATCGAAGCAGGGACAGGAACTGCTGGGTCAGATCGTTCGCGGAGAAAAAGACCCCAACCTGCAAATCAAGGCGATCCACCTCATCGCCGCCGCGCAGGGATCGAATTCCGCTCCGATCCTTGAGAGCATCTACGGCAAATCCAACGATCCCGCCGTGAAGAAGGCCGTCCTGGACTCCTACCTTGTCATGAACGATCCGGAGAAGTTGGTGCAGGTCGCTCAACATGAATCCGATCCCCAACTGGCGCGCCACGCGATCAATGAGCTCGGGGCAATGGGGGCGGTCTCGCGCCTCTCGGAGATCTATAAAGCGACTTCCAGCAAGGAACTGAAAATGTCCATCCTCAATGCGTATGTAGCCGCGGGCAGCAAAGGCGCGGATGCGCTGGGCGCCATCGCTTCCAGCGAGCAGGATTCCGATCTGCGGCGCAAAGCAATCCGCAATATGGGTCCCTCAGGAGGATCCTCATCGATCCCGGCGCTTCTCGCCATTTACTCCAAAAGCAGTGACGAGGAATCAAAAAAGGCCGTGGCCGATGCGTTGTTTGTTGCAGACGATGCCCACGACCTTGTGGTCCTGGCCCGCAGCGAAAAGGATCCCGAAGCGAGAAAGAACATCGTGGGAAAACTTGCCGTGATGCACAGCAAAGAAGCCACCGATTACATGCTGGAACTTCTCAACAAATAGGAGGCGACCATGAAATCATCCATCCCAGCGTTCCTGGTTTTAGCATTCGCGGCGGGCTTGCCGGCTCAGCAGCCCAAGGTAAGCAATACGCAATTCAAATCCGAGCCGGTGGAGCAGAATCTCGCTGCGACGGTGGATCGAGCGCGTCAATCGAGCGAGCAACTCTGGCTCGGGTATGAGGTGCCGGCTCTCGCGGGCGCGCATTTGACCACATGCTCCGATTGGTCGGATTCTTCGCAAAGCGAGGATGCATGTTGCGGTGAGTATCGCCTGGAAGACGAACGCGGCATGCATAGCAGCAGGAACGGACAGGCCGCGCAAAATGTTTACATCCTTCTTCGCTTCGATAAGGGGGACGCGATCAAAGCCAGGGCGGTTGCGGCCGGATGTCATCTCAACGCCGGCGGTATCAACTTTGACTGGATCACGGGAGTCAAGCCGGAAGAGAGCATTGCTTTCCTCGCCAGCCTGGTAAATCAGGCGCCGGAGCATTCCGGTCCAGTGAATTCCAGGACGGCTGAGGGGGCGCTGATGGCAATCAGCTTTCATGCCGCGCCGGAAGCCACGCGCGCTCTCGAACAGATAGCCTCGTCGTCTGCGTCAGAGCACACGCGCGAGCAGGCGGCGTTCTGGCTCGGCGTCCAGCGTGGACATGATGGTTTTGTGGCTCTGAAATCGCTTGAGCGGAAGAGCGCGGACGATGCGCGATTCCGCGAGAAACTCACATTCGATTTCTCTCAGAACTCCGATCCCGGCGCCGAAGAGGAACTGCTTCACATGGCCAAGTTCGATTCGGATTCCAAGGTCCGCGGGCAGGCCCTCTTCTGGATCGCGCAAAAGGCGGGAAAACGGGCAACCGGGGCACTCAACGATGCAATCCAGAACGATCCTGAGACCGATGTGAAAAAGAAAGCCGTGTTTGCCTTGAGCCAATTGCCGAAAGAGGAGAGCATCCCGCAACTGATTCACGTGGCCGACACAAACTCGAATCTGACGATTCGCAAAGAGGCATTCTTCTGGCTCGGTCAATCTCATGATCCGCGCGCATTGGCGTATCTCGAACAGGTGCTCAAGAGGTGAGAGAATGCACAAAAATTTACTTGCGTTCCCTCCGATCTTGTGTGTTACAGTGAGTAACATTATGAAGGGTAACGCTATCCCGCCTCACGATCCGTCCGAACTGGGCGAACTGGAACACGATGTTCTGCTCATTGTCTGGCGCCATGGCTCTATCACCGCGGACAAGGTGAGGGAAGACCTCGACCGTCCGCTCAAAGACTCTACTGTCCGCACCGTACTTCGCCGCCTGGAAGAAAAGGGGTATCTCGCGCACAGCGTCGACGATCGCACCTTCGTCTATCGTCCTGCGGAGTCGCGCCAGCGTGTCGCCGGCCGGGCAGTGAAGCGCATCGTGGACTGGTTTTGCGAGGGCTCGGTCGAAACGCTGCTGGTCGGTTTGGTCGATTCGAAGGTGCTTGACCGCGCCGAGCTCCAACGCCTGGCCGACCGCATCGCCGCTGCACAAAAAGCCGCTCCATCCGGCAAAGTTTCGTCCGCCAAAAAGGAGGCTCTATGATTCCCATCTTCATCGAAGCAGCCCTGCGTTCACTTCTCCTCGGATTGGCAGTTGCGGTGGGCCTGCGCATCTTCCGGGTCCGCAACGTGCTGGCGCAGAAGGCCGCCTGGGGGCTGGTCCTGGTCTCCGCGCTTGCCATGCCGCTGCTGTTGCCTGTCGCGGCGCATTGGAATCCCCTACCCGCGGGCGTTAACGTTGTTCTTCCCGCTCGTCCTATGACGCTCCTGCAAGAACTGCAGGCCAGGATTCAGGCCAAGAGCGGGTCTGAAAGCAAATTCGTGCCTCCGATCGAACCCATTCCTCACAGCGATCCTCCGAGGATCCAAGAGTCTCCCGCGGCTGAGCAGGCAGGCGCACCACGTGCGGGCGAAACGCCGTCCCGTACCGCGCGTACGCATCAGGCTGCCAAGCCGGAACAGGACGGAGCCTTCATTCCCGACAGATCGGCATCTTCTTCTGCTCAGTCGATCGCATACAACACCGATCGCATGCAGGAAACGCAATCGCCGGCATCCATCCGGCACGTCACCGTTACTCCAATCTTCATGGCATTCACGCTCTATTGCGGGATTGCCGCACTCTTCCTTGTCCGCCTTGCTGTGGGACTCGTCACGACGATTCGCCTGTGGCGCACGGCCACACCCGTTCCGGCGCACCAACTGCCCGACGATGCAGCTTCGCTTCAGATACCGGCCAGCATCCGCGCCAGCAGCAAAGTCGGTTCGCCGCTCACCATTGGTTCGGCTATCCTGCTACCCGCGGACTACGCATCCTGGGATAGCGAGAAGCTCCGCATCGTCCTTGCTCACGAGCGCTCCCACGTTCGCCAGGGAGACTTTTACCTGCAAGTGCTTGCCAATGTCTACGCCGCACTTGTTTGGCCCAGCCCGCTTGGCTGGTGGCTCAAGCATGAGCTTGCCGAACTGGCCGAGGCCATCAGTGACCGGGCCGCAATGGAAGAAGCGGCGAGCCGCACGTCTTACGCCCAGATCCTGCTTGAATTCGCGGTTGCGCCGCGCCGAATCTCTTTAGGAGTCGCCATGGCACGTCCTGGAAGTTTGTCCCGCCGCATCGAGCGCTTGCTCAATGACAATGTGTTCCGTCAGTGCTTTGCCGGCGGACGCCGTGCATTGATGGCTGTCGCGCTGGTGCCCCTGGCACTGATTGCCTCCACCACGCTCATCCGCGTACAGGCCGCAGCCGACACGCAAGCGACTTCACCGGCTCCGGCGGTCGCGCTCAAAACGCTGTCTGCCCCTGCATTTCTGACCGCACCACAGCTCGAGACCCTGCAGGCCACACCCGTCACTGAGGAAATCCAGGTCAGCGACCAGGCGCTGCCGCAGTTGCAGACGGAAACTCCGACCATTCCGGCAACCATTCCTGAGTTGAAGGCTCAGGCATTAGAGCCTGCGAGCCAAATGATTGCGGCTGCCTCACCTGCGCCCGTGATTCGCATGGCGCCCGTTGTCGCTATGGTCGCGCGCGGCAGGCAGGAAGATGGAGAGTTCTCATTCGATCGCACGCTTTCTGCAAGCGCCGCTGTTCAACTCGCGGTCTCTACCGGCTCGGGCAATATTCAGTTAACGCGCGGCTCCGGTAATCAGGTCCACATCCATGGCCACATCCACGTGAACCACGAAGGCAACGAAGAAAAGGCCCGCGAGATCGCCGCCAATCCGCCTATAGAGCAAAGCGGCGATGTGATTCGCGTCGGTCAGCACCAGGATCGGGAGCAGTGGCACGGCATCAGCATCGACTACCAGATTGAAGCGCCCGCCGGCACACTACTTACCGCCAACTCGGGCTCGGGCGACATCGTCGATGAAGGCGTGGGGCAGAACGCAAAGCTCCAGACCGGCTCCGGCGATATCCGCGCCACCGGCCTAGAGGGCCCGTTCAAGGTGATGACCGGTTCCGGCAATATTGTCGCGGAGCAGACAGGCCAGGGCGACGTCATCGCGGAAACCGGCTCCGGCGATATCGAGCTCAAGGACATCCACGGCGGTTTCCACGGACAGACCGGCTCCGGCGACATCAAGGCGACCGGTACACCCTCCGCTGCCTGGACGCTGCAAACCGGATCGGGCACCATCGAGCTCTGGACCGGCAATGCTCCGGCCACACTCGATGCGTCCACAGGCTCAGGTGAGGTGACCACCGAACACGAAATGACAGTGCAGGGCTCGTTCGATCACCATCACATCCGGGGCAACTTGAATGGCGGCGGTCCCACGATTCGCGTGCAAACCGGGTCCGGCGAAATTCATATTCATTGATTTCAAGTGCGCCGCGGCTTGATCGCCGCGGCGCATCCTACCCCATGTAGACCTGTCGCTCTGAGGCGACTGCCTCAGCAATGCGCTCGAAGTCTGCCTTGGGGTGCTGATGTGGCACGCCATTTTGTACGGAGGGCAGCATGAGGGTTTTCATTCAGGATCTTAGCTACGCATTTCGCCAGTTACGCAAGGCGCCGGGCTTTACGATCACCGTGCTTTTGACGCTGGCCCTCGGCATCGGCGCAAACTCGGCGATCTTTACGCTGGTCAACGCCATCCTGCTCCATCACCTGCCTGTGACCGATCCCAAAGCCCTCATCCGCATTGGCGACGAAGACGATTGCTGTGTTAATGGCGGCTGGCACGATAACGGGGACTACTCGCTCTTCGCCACAGACACCTATTCTATGTTCAAGAAGAGCCTGCCGGAGTTTGAAGAGCTTGCGGCCATGGAGTCCGGCTACGCCTGGCGTCCCATCACTGTCCGCCGTGCTGGCCCGCAGACCGTTGCCAAGTCCGTCATGGGCACCTTCGTATCCGGTAACTACTTCCGGGTCTTCGGACTCTCGCCGGCAGCCGGCCGACTATTTATGGACGCTGACGACCAGAAGGGCGCGCCCATTACCGCCGTGATGAGCTACGACGCATGGCAGCAGGACTACGCGGCCGACCCGACCGTTGTCGGCAGCAACTTCTACATCAATACCAAGCCGGCCACCATTGTCGGCGTAGCTCCCAAGGGCTTCTACGGCGACCGCATCGACACCAATCCGCCCAAGTACTTCCTGCCGATGAACGCGATGGACCCAGTCATCGGCGCGCCGTACTTCAACGAGCCCGACACCCAGTGGGCTTATGTGATTGGCCGCGTCAAGCCTGGAACCTCCATTCCAGCACTGCAGGCCAAGGCCAGCGCGCTCCTCAAACAGACATATGCGCCGCTCAAAACATTTACCGATGCCCGTGCGCAGAAGGTACTTCCCAACACACACGTTGTGCTGACACCCGGCGGCGGCGGCATTCAGAACATGCAGGACGACTACAAGGACCACCTGAAGCTTCTGCAATGGATCGCAGCACTCGTCCTTCTCGTCGCATGCGCCAACATCGCCAATCTTCTGCTGGTCCGCGGCATGAGCCGCCGCGCGGAGCTCTCCATACGCTCGGCCCTCGGCGCGCAGCGCATCCGCATCGTCCGCCAACTGCTCACCGAAAGCGTGCTTCTTTCCGGCATGGGCGGCCTGCTCGGGCTCGCAATCTCCTTCATCGGGGCACACGCGCTGCTGGCGCTCGCATTTCCCGATCAACTCAACATGCCGATCCACGCCTCGCCTTCGCCTCTTGTCATCGGCTTTGCCTTTGCGCTTTCGCTCCTTACGGGAGTTCTCTTCGGTCTCGCCCCTGCGCTGATGGCTGCGCGCACTCAACCTGCCGAAGCCCTGCGCTCGAACGCCCGCACAACAGCGCACGGAGCGTCGTTGCTGCAGAGGGCGCTTGTGGTTCTGCAAGCGGCTTTGTCGCTCGTGCTTCTTGTCGCCGCGGGCCTCTTTGCGCAGAGCCTCAACAAGGCAGAGAACGTCGACATGAAGCTGGATGCAACAAACCGCTACATCGCCCACATCAATCCCCAGGCGGCCGGCTACAAGAATACAGAGGTCGAGCCGCTTTACCAAAGCATCGTAGACCGCTTCCACGAGATTCCCGGCGTTCTCAAAGTCGGCCTCGCCACCTACACGCCCATGGAGGAGAACAACTGGGGTTCGGGCGTAAAAATTCAGGGAGAAAACGACATCAATAAGGGCGCTTCGTGGGTGAAAGGCACTCCGGAGTACTTCGACTCTGTCGGCACGCACGTCGTGATGGGCCGCGGATTCACATCGCAGGATAAGCTGAACGGGCCGCCCGTCGCCGTCGTCAATCAGGAGTTCGTCAAGCAGTTCTTCGGCAACCGCAACCCCATCGGCCACCGCTTTGGTTTTTCCGGTCCGTCCAAGATATCCCAGGATGGAGCGCATGAAATCGTCGGCGTGGTGGAAGACACCACCTACACCAGCGTCTACTGGAAGAACCACACCATGTACTTTCTGCCGCTCACACAGCGAGCTGGCACTGCCAACGACCCCGACAGCCCCATAGAGAAAGATCAGTCCATGTATGCTGGCGCTTTGGTGATCCAGACGAGCCGCCCCGTCCCCGGTTTTGAAAAAATCGTCGCCGATACGTTGGCGAAAATCAACCCTAACCTCACCATCGTGAAATTCCAGACCTTCCAGCAGCAGATCGATGACCGCTTTATTGAGGAGCGCCTCATCGCGCGCCTCACTTCGCTCTTCGGCGGCCTGGCACTTCTGCTCGCCGCCATTGGCCTCTACGGTGTCACTTCGTACACCGTCATCCGTCGCACGCCCGAGATCGGCATTCGCATGGCCCTTGGCGCCCAACGCTCACGCGTCATCGGCATGGTCATGCGCGGAGCCATGCTGCAGGCCCTTATTGGGCTAGCGATCGGAATTCCCATCGCGATCTTCTGTGTGCGTTATGTCAAATCGCAGCTGTACGACATCAACAGCGTCAACCCAACGGTGATGGCAGGAGCGGTCGGCGTGCTGGCTCTCGCCGCTTGCATTGCGGGTGCGATCCCCGCTCGGCGCGCCGCATCCATCAACCCTGTCCAGGCTCTGCGCGTTGATTAGCGCGTAGAACTCCCTCCAAAACGCTCCCCGATCTCGAAATGCCTGTCCGGGTCTGCGGGACGGG
>Ga0182012_10001612_pt1 | contig 24536 bp, 17 predicted proteins | sample 612S2SmetaG_FD_120486 | JGI IMG/M metagenome (GOLD analysis project Ga0182012, IMG submission 120486) | Permafrost microbial communities from Stordalen Mire, Sweden - 612S2S metaG | ecosystem: Environmental > Terrestrial > Soil > Wetlands > Permafrost | place: Sweden: Stordalen | collected... | reverse complement strand
CGAACAAAATGAAAAAATCTTGCGCCCCGTTGAACCCGCCCAAAAACCGTCAAAAATTACCCTTGACCTGATAAATCGCAGGCAGCTACGCTGCATTCAGGTCAAAACGACCTGAATAGTTACAATAACTCATCTGCGTCCATCTGCGTTTATCTGCGGTTGAAATGCATCGTTCCGGCCCTCATCGCCTCAAGTGCACGCCCCCCCGCCATTTTTTCGCGCCTGCAGCACCATCCGCGTTCCGTAATACAGCCAGACGCCGGCATGGGGAATTCCCGCCCGGGCGGCCAGTTCGCGCCATTCTTGCTGGTGGAACCCGCGCTTGACCGAAATCAAGGCGTCTTCCCGCACGGTGCGCCCCGTGCCGAGCAGCCGCGTCGTCACCCATAAGAGGGCGTAAAGCCCGGCGTTGCGCTGGAGGTCGCAAATGAATATCGCGTCGTTCGTGACGCGCCACGCCTCGCGCCAATGGGTGACGATTTCCGCGTCCGTCAGGTGGTGGGTCATTTGCGAGGCGACCACCAGATCAAAACTGCCGTCGGCAAACGGCAGGTCCAGCGCCGAACCAACCACCTGCTCGGCGGCGCAGGACTTCAGGGCGGCCGGATTCATGTCCAAATTGGTGAACTGCCAGTCCCAGCCCTGCCGGCGCGCCCAGGCTGACAATTTTTTGCCGAGCAACCCCGTGCCGGCCCCCACGTCCAAAATCTTCAAATGCCGGCAGCGATCCCGGCCCAGCCAGGGCGGCAAACGGCTCGCAAAAGGATGGTGGAAACGGAAAAAGCGGTTGATCCGGTCCAGATCACGGAACGCCACGTCGGTCTCGGCCGCCGGCCGGTCCAGTTTATCAAAAGATTCTGCTTGCGTGGAACGCTCATTAAAAAACATGATGCCCAATAAGACAAACATGGATTCCAACCAAATTCCAGCAAAGAAATCCGCCTTGATCCTGTTTCTGCTGCGCAAGGCGGTGGTCATCGCCTTGGTGACGCTGATTTTTGGCTGGGCCTATGCCCGGGCCTCCCCCTGGGCGTTTGCCTCCAGGCAACCTGCGGGTTTTGCCTATGGCCTGTTGCATGGCGCCATGATGCCGTTGTCCCTGCCCAGCCTGGTCATCGGCAAAAACCTGACGATTTACGCCGCGGAGAATTCCGGCCGGCCGTACAAAATCGGTTACATCTGCGGGGTGAACATCTGCGGGATTGTGTTTATCGGCCCGTTGTTCTGGCGTCCCCGCCGCCCCCTCCCGGCTACATCAGCCAGCTCCGAAAAATCTCAATGACGTTCAGCGGCCCCCCCGGCCAATAGGCGTTGGCCGGCAGAAAAAAGGTTTGGGCCCCACGGTCAAAGGTCAGCTCCGCCGGCGCCTGGGGGGTGTTGGGATCATAACCGGAAAATTTAAATCCCTCGGGCGTGGGCGTCGCCGCAAACAGAATCATCCCGTGATTGATCGTCAGCGAGGGGAATTGCACCAAATGAATGATGGGGGAGCGGGACTCTGCGAGGGCGCCGGCCAAGGCCCCGGCCGTGCGGGTCTGGTGGGCGCGCGAAATGGGAAAAACCATCCGCCAGTGGCTGCGCAACACGTAGGACCGCCAGGCGCCGCCGCACACCGCCTTCAGCAGAGCTTCCCGGCGGGCGCTGAATTCGCGCAAGCTGGCGTAGCCAGGAATCACAATCCGTCTTTCCGGCGCACAGGGGGTTCGCGGGCTGCGGTGGACCACCTGCCGGATCAGCCTCTGGTAACTCTCCTCATTCACGGCTGCCAGGTTCGCCTCAAAACGCGCATGATAGAGAAATTGGCGGGCCGCCCGCGTCAGCACAAAACACCGGAGGGTGTATGCCGGTTTTGGCTCGCGTTTGCCGAACCTCAGCCCGCCCGCCTCCGGGTCCGGCCGATATTCCCAGCGCAGTTCGTTGGCAAACGCAAAACTGTCCCGCTCAAATTCAAAGCGCCGTGCGCCGGCGGCGCCCGGTTTATGCTCGCTCATGGTCATCAAATCGCTTGCGTTGGAAGTTAAGGGTGTCTAAACAAACTGGCAATGCTTTACCAACGATGGCGGACCGTGGCGGCGGAACGGGGCGGCGATCTGGCGTTGCGAGATTTTGCCTCCGGGCGGCGCTGGACCTTCGCCGAACTGGCGGCCCTCGCCGAAGACCGGCCCGCGGCCCGCGCCGGCGTGGCCTTTCCGTCTGGCCCGGGGCCGGAATTCATCTTTGACCTGCTCGCCGCCTGGCGTGAAAATCGGATGGTTTGTCCGTTGGAATCCGGCCAGCCCCGTCCCGCCCTGGCCGCCGCGCCCGCCCCCTGTGTCCATCTCAAAACCACCTCCGGCACCGGCGGCACCGCGCGGTTCGTTGCGTTCACCGCCGCCCAACTCCTGGCCGATGCCGATAATATCGTCGCCACCATGGGCTTGCGCGCGGACTGGCCCAACTTGGGGGCCATTTCCCTGGCGCATTCGTATGGCTTTTCCAATTTGGTTTTGCCGCTCCTATTGCATGGCATTCCCCTGATTCTAACCCCCGCACCCCTGCCGGAAATCATCCGCCAGGCGGCGGCGACGGAGACCGCCCTCACCCTGCCCGCCGTGCCGCCCCTCTGGCGCGCCTGGCACCAGGCCCGGTGCATCTCGGCCAATGTCCGCCTCGCCATTTCCGCCGGCGCGCCGTTGCCCCTCAACTTGGAGAGCGACATTTTCCACGCCCACGGCCTCAAGATTCATAACTTTCTCGGCGCTTCGGAATGCGGTGGCATTGCCTATGACGCCGGCGCCATCCCGCGCTCGGACCCGGCGCTCGCCGGGTCGCCTCTGCAAAACGTCTCCTGTTCACTCAACGCCGCGGGTTGTCTGGTCGTCCAGAGTGCCGCCGTGGGGGAAGCCTATTGGCCCGAAATATCCCCGCGGTTGGGAGCAAGCACCTTCCAGTCCGCCGATCTGGCGGAAGTAAGAGACGGCTGCGTTTTTCTGCGCGGCCGTTTGAGCGATGAGATAAATGTGGCCGGACGAAAAGTGTCCCCCGAAACCATCGAACAAGTGTTGCGCCGGCATCCGGAAGTGAGCGAATGTCTCGTGCTCGGCGTCCCCAGCCGCGATGCCGCCCGGACCGAAACCATCGTCGTCGTGGTGGTGTCCGGCGCGACCGAAGCCGAATTAAAAAGGCACCTGTTGCAGAGTCTGCCCGCCTGGCAGGTGCCGCGCGCATGGCGTTTTGTCGAAGCGCTCCCCCCCGGCACCCGCGGCAAGCTGTCGCGCGCCGAATGGCGCCGGCGGCTGGTGCCGGAGACGCCGCCCTGAAGCGCATCCGCGCCCTTTGGTAGGGACAGCGCGCTGCGCTGTCCCCGTCGCCGGGCGAAGCGTCAGGCGACGGAACTGAATCACTCCCGGCGCCCCCACCCCCCGCCCTCGCGTCCACCCGTTTGGGCGCACAAGGCCGATGGTAGGGCGTCCCGCGACTGCGGGATGCGTGCCGTCCTCCGCTGCCCAATCACCGCACTATTCACAACCCTCGCCGACTGTCAGTTCAATGCCACTAGGTTTTGCCGACGTACGACCACTGGAACCGCCGTATTACTGTGAGTCTGACGATGATTCTCCCTCTCCCCGAGGGAGAGGGCCGGGGTGAGGGGGAACGGATGCAACCTTTTGGGAATCTATATTTTATGAAAACTATTACCATTGAAATCCTGGTGGCATTGGACTGGCAGTCGGCTGTATCGCGGATTCTTAATCCGCAAACCCGCCGACCACCGCAAACGCAACGAATGACTCCAACCAAACCCTGTGGTGCTGCGCCGCGTGTATCCTGCCGGTTACCAACCGGCGACACCTCCCGGTTTTTATCCGCGTTCATCTGCGGTTGAAAATGCAGGATTACGGCTAAAAGCCTGTCTGAGAATTAAAAGGGGTTCTGCGGCAAGAGATTTTGACTGTGGACAAGGCGGCGAGGCCCGCGCATCCCCGCAGCGGGCTGCAAGGGCCGAGCCAACGCCGTCCACGGGCAAAAGATCTGCCGCCCGGAGGGTTTTCGCAACCAGGCCGGTCTGGCGGCGTTGCTCCTCGCTCACAGACCCGTAAGGGTATGCTCGATCCTCGCGCCTTGCCATGCCGGCCTTGTTGCGAAAACAGAACCCCTTTGAATTTTCAGACAGGCTCTGAGGTGGGGTTACACCCCATGGTGACGCCCCGGCCACCATGGTATTCTGCTTACCATAAACAATAGCATGCCAATGAAAACTGAGAAAAAACGCATTTTGGTGGTGGACGACCGGGTGAGCAACACCCGGCTGCTGAAACTTTCTCTGGAACAGACCGGTGATTACGAGGTCCGCGAGGAAAACAGCGCCCTGGCCGCGCCCGCCACGGCGGAGGAATTTCAGCCGCAGTTAATTTTGATGGATGTCATGATGCCGGGCATGGACGGCGGGGAACTGGCCGCGTGTTTGAAGGGCAACCCCAAACTAAAAGACGTTCCGATTGTGTTTCTGACGGCCGCCATTACCAAAGCTGAGATTGCGGCGAACGGCGAACTGCGCGGCGGGTATCCCTTCCTGGCCAAACCCGTGGTCCTTTCGGAAGTGGTCGCCTGTATCCGGCATCACTTGGGCGAAGCCGTCCTGGAGCGGCAAACGTGACGGAGGGAAGGCGGCACCCGGCCCGCCGCGGTTCAAAAGCAAAATGTGATGCCAACTGCTGTATTAAACGATGAACCGCTGGCGGTGGAGACCGTCACCGAGGTCCCGCGCGAAGAAGTGCTGCTCAAAGCCGGGGCGTTGCAGAACGCCATTTTCAACAGCGCCAACTTCTCCAGCATCGCCACCGACGAGAAAGGGGTCATCCAGATCTTCAATGTGGGCGCCGAGCGGATGCTCGGCTATGCCGCCGCCGAGGTGACGAACAAGATCACGCCGGCCGACATCTCCGATCCGCAGGAAGTCATCGTGCGCGCCAAAGCCTTGAGCGTGGAACTGGGCACCGCCATCACCCCCGGTTTTGAGGCGTTGGTTTTCAAAGCCTCGCGCGGGATCGAGGACATTTATGAACTGACCTACATCCGCAAGGACGGCAGCCGCTTTCCGGCGGTCGTCTCCGTGACGGCCTTGCGGGACGCGGATGGCGCGATCATCGGCTATTTGCTCATCGGCACCGACAACAGCGCCCGGAAGCGGGCGGAAGAGGCCCTGCTCAAGGCGGGCGCCCTGCAAAGCGCCATCTTCAACAGCGCCAACTTCTCCAGCATCGCCACCGACGAAAAAGGCGTCATCCAATTGTTCAATGTCGGCGCCGAGCGCATGCTCGGCTACGCGGCCGCGGAAGTGATGAACAAGATCACGCCGGCCGACATCTCTGATTCGGAGGAGGTCATCGCGCGGGCCAAGGCCCTGAGCGCCGAACTGGCCACAACCATCACCCCGGGGTTTGCGGCCCTCGTCTTCAAGGCCTCGCGCGGCATCGAGGACATCTATGAATTGACGTATATTCGCAAGGACGGCAGCCGCTTTCCCGCGGTCGTCTCGGTGACGGCCCTGCGTGACCCCCGGGGCGGCATCATCGGTTACCTGTTGATTGGCACGGATAATACGGCCCGCAAACAGGTGGAGGCGGAGCAGAAGCGGCTGGACCAGCGCCTGCGCGACCAGCAGTTCTACACGCGCTCGTTGATCGAATCCAATATTGACGCGCTCATGACCACCGACCCGCTGGGCATCATCACCGACGTCAACAAGCAGATGGAGGCCCTCACCGAATGCACCCGGGACGAATTGATCGGCGCGCCCTTCAAAAATTACTTCACCGATCCCGAGCGGGCCGAGGCGGCCATCAAGCTGGTGCTCAGCGAGAAAAAAGTCACCAACTACGAGCTGACCGCGCAGGCCCGGGACGGCAAGAAGACCGTGGTGTCCTACAACGCCACGACCTTCTACGACCGCGATCGCCGGCTGCAAGGCGTCTTCGCCGCCGCGCGCGATGTCACCGAGCGCAAACGGTTTGAGCAGGCCCTCCAGGAAACCAACGCCGAACTGGAGGCCGCCAAGTCGGCCGCGGAGAAGGCCAACCTGGCGAAGTCCGATTTTCTTTCCAGCATGAGCCATGAGTTGCGGAGCCCGCTGAATGCCATTCTTGGCTTCGCGCAGCTTCTGGAGACGACCCCGCCCGCGCCCACCGCCGGCCAGGCGGAAAGCATCACCCAGATTCTGCAGGCAGGCTGGCACCTGCTCAAATTGATCAATGAAGTGCTGGATCTGGCCGTGGTCGAATCCGGGAAGCTGTCGCTCTCCCCCGAACCGGTGTCGCTGGCCGAAGTCCTGTCCGAATGCGAGGCCATGATGGAGCCGCAGGCGCAGCAGCGCGGCATCACCATGACCTTCCCCAAAGTGGCCGGCACCTGTTTTGTCCAGGCCGACCGGACCCGGGTGAAGCAGGTGGTGATCAACCTCCTGTCCAACGCCATCAAGTACAACCGGCCTCAGGGCAAGGTCGAAGTGCAGTGCGCCGCCATCAGTCCGGAACGTCTGCGCATCAGCGTGCAGGACACCGGTGCGGGCTTGCCCCCGGAGAAGGTGGCCCAGCTTTTTCAGTCCTTCAACCGCCTCGGGCAGGCGGTTCGCGGCGAGGAAGGCACCGGCATCGGGCTGGTCGTCAGCAAACGGTTGGTCGAGTTGATGGGCGGCGTCATCGGCGTGGAGAGCATCGTGGGCTCGGGCAGCATGTTCTGGATTGAACTGCGGTTGACCTCGGCGCCGGCCCTCGTGACCGCCGGCGGCGAACCCGTGGTGGCGGCCCCCGCACCGGTGCCGGCCAACGCCCGGGTGCGCACCCTCCTCTACGTCGAGGACAACCCGGCCAACATGAAGCTGGTGGAAAAATTAATCGCGCAACGGCCCGACCTCCGCCTCTTGGGGGCGGTGAACGGGACGCTCGGCGTCGAGATCGCCCGGGCCTCCCTGCCCGAGATGATTTTGATGGACATCAATCTGCCGGGGATTAGCGGCCTTGACGCCATGAAAATCTTGCAGGAAGACCCCGCCACACGGCACATCCCCATCGTCGCCCTCAGCGCCAACGCGATGCCCCGCGACATCGTGCGGGGGCTGGAAGCCGGCTTCTTTCGTTATCTCACCAAACCCATCCGGGTCAACGAATTCATGGAGACCGTGAATGAAGCGCTGGCCTTTGCGGAACTGGACTTGGCCCCGGAGCAGGGTGGCAAAACTGGTGCTCCGCCGCGTTCATCCGAACCTCAAACCGGGACCGGATCAGCCGGCCTGAAGCGGGCAAAGGTTCACCGCGTTTGACATTCCGCCAACCCATGGCAAGCTAACTTGATGCATAAGCCCGCCTCAACCGCCTCAACCGATTTGCCGCTGGCACCGCACCGCCCTCTGCCCGAGTATTATCCGGCCCCGGCGGCCCGCCAGGACTTCGTCAATCAACTGTTCAATGAGGCCGCGCCGGATTACGACTGGGTGAGCGGCATGATGTCCTTTGGGAGCGACCAGTTCTATCGTCGGGACGCCCTCCGCCAGGCCGGCTTGCGGCCGGGCCTGCGCCTGCTGGATGTCGCCAGCGGCACGGGACTGATGATCAAGGCCGCGCTGGAACTGGGCGTGGATCCCGCGCTGGTCACCGGGGTGGACCCCAGCCAGGGCATGTTGGCCGAGAACCGCCGGCATTATCCGGTGACCCTGCTCGAAGGCAAAGGGGAGGCCCTGCCGTGCGCGGATGCCTCGTTTGACTTTGTGTCCCTGGGATACGCCCTGCGCCACACCGGCGATCTCCGCCAGCTCTTCCGCGAATTCCACCGCGTGCTGCGGCCCGGCGGCCGCGTGCTCATCCTGGAAATCACCCGGCCAAGGAGCGCCGTGGCCCTGCGCCTGATGCGCTTCTACATGCAGACCATCGTGCCGCGCCTCGGCTGGCTGCGGCGGCGGAACCGCTCCACGGCGAAACTGATGCAGTACTATTGGACCACCATTGAGGAGTGTGTCCCCCCCCCGGTGATCCTCGAGGCGCTCGCCGCGAGCGGTTTAAAAAACGTCAAGCGCACCACCACCGGCGCGGTCCTGAGCGAGTACGTGGCCGAGCGCTGAGCGCAAAGGGCATGTCCCAAGTCCCCCTGCCCAAAGCCTGCCTTCGGCCCTTGACCCTCGGACTTTGAAATTTGAAATTTGGACTCTCCCCGTCCCGGCAGGGACAGCCGACGATAGCCCGGTTTCAACGCCGGGTGGCGTTCCCATCGGATAAAGTCCCGGCAGGGAAGACTGAATTTTCGCCTTTCCTCCCCCGACTTTGGACATGGGACGTTGGACCTTGGACGACCTTGGACCTTGGACTTTGGAACCCCGCCCCCCCCGGTAGGGCGGTGCTGCGCCGCCCAAACATTGCCTTTTCTTTTTCCCCTCAATTTGCCCGGTCTTCATCCGCGTACCTGTAATCCGTGGTTAAATCCCCGTCTTTTGCCCCCGCCCTCATCTGCGTCCATCTGCGTTGATCTGCGGTTAACAGCCTCGTTTCCTTCGTTAACTTCTGTAAAATATTTTCTCCGTGCCTCTGTGCCTCGGTGGTTGAATACCCCCTGTTTTTATCTTAGTTTCTCAGCATTTCATCCGTGTTCCGTTCTGCGGGATCCCCGCCTTTCATCTGCGTTCTTTGCGGTTAAATAATTCATCTGCGGTTATGTTCTTTTCCAACTGGTTCCGGTTCCGGGGACCCGACACCGGAAAAAACACTTGCCGGCTGGCTTCAGATCTTGTGTCATCCCGCCTGTGTACCTGAAATGAAATCGTTTGATTCCCAGTTTTTCCATCCCACCCTGCCGCTGGTTGCCACCGTCAGGCACTGGCTTTCCTTGGCGCTGGGGGCGGCCGCCATTTTTCTCGTGGCCGGCCAGGCGCCGGACGCGCGGGCTCTGTCCGTCGGACAAATGACCGTCAACGGCCGCGCCAATCCCCTTGGCATCGCTGCCGACGACATTTCCTTCGCCTGGGCCATCGCGGCGGAGTCGCGCGGCACCGTGCAGGCCGCTTATCAAATCCGGGTCGGCACCACGGCGGCCGGTGACGAGGTGTGGAATTCCGGGCGCGCCGTTTCGGATCGGCAGGTGGATGTGACGTTGCCCGGCAATCTGCCTCTGCTGCCGGCGACGCGCTATTTCTGGCAGGTGAAAGTCTGGGATGGCGGCGGCCTCGAAAGCAAATGGAGCGCGCCCGCCTGGTTCGAGACCGGACTGCTCTCGCCGGCCGACTGGTCAGGGGCAAAGTGGATCGCCTCCGCGACGACGAATGCGGAGGCGCCGTGCCCGCTGTTGCGTGACGTGGTCAAACTCACCAAGAAAGTGAAACGCGCGCGCATCTATGCCTCGGCCCACGGCCTTTACCAGCTCTCGCTCAACGGCCAAAAAGTCGGCGACTCATTTCTCGCCCCTGGCTGGACTGACTACCCGAAACGCATTCAATCACAGACTTACGATGTAACGCCGTTGCTGCGCAGGGGCGACAATGTCATCGGCGCGGCCTTGGGCGATGGTTGGTATCGCGGCAACGTCGGCATGCGCTGGCGCGGCGTTTATGGCAACACGCTCGCGCTGGTGATGAAACTGCAAGTGACCTACACCGACGGTTCCACCGAAAATTTTGTCACCGATGAATACTGGCGCTCGGCGGACGGGCCGGTTGTCCAGGCCGACTTGCAGGATGGCGAAAACTACGCTGCGCGCCGGGAACAGCCCGGCTGGGATGGCGTCGGCTTTGACGCCTCGTCGTGGAAACCGGTCACCGTCGCATCCGGCGATTTGACCAAACTCGTGCCGCAGCCCGACGAACCGGTGCGCGCCACGGAACTGCTTCCCGCTCGCACGCGCACCGAGCCTGCGCCCGGCGAATATGTTTATGACCTCGGGCAAAACATGGTGGGCGTCGCGCGCGTGAGGCTCACCGGCAAAAAAGGCAAGACCGTGCGTATCCGTTACGCGGAGGAACTCTATCGCCTGGGCGATCGCCAGGGGCGGATTTACACGGATAATTTCCGCAAGGCCAAGGTCACTGACACCTTTACCTTCGGGCACGATGGAACCGTCACCTATCAGCCCCTCTTCACGCAGCACGGTTTTCGCTACATCGAAATCACCGGCGTGGATGCGCCGCCGGCGATCAGCGACGTCCATGGCGTCGTGCTGGGGTCCGATCTGCCGGACATTGGCGATTTGCGCCTCTCCAATCCCATGCTCAATCAGCTCGTGAGCAACATCCGCTGGGGCCAGCGCGGCAATTTTGTTTCCATTCCCACCGACACGCCGGCGCGCGACGAACGGCTGGGTTGGACCGGCGACATCAGCGTCTTCTCCCCAACGGCCTGCCGTTATCGCGACACCCGCGCCTTTCTTTCCAAGTGGATGGATGATATGCGCGACGCGCAGAAGCCGGACGGCAACCTTCCCGCCATCGTGCCGCAGCCGCAATCCCAATTCAATGACACCGGCGTGGGCTGGTCCGACGCCTTCATCACCGTGCCCTATGCCGTCTGGCACGCCACCGGCGACACGCGCATCGTGCGCCGCAACTGGGAGGCAATGAAACGCTTTTACGGCTTCGTCCGCGACAGCGCCACGCGGGACGGCAAGCTGCTCGAAGAGGGACGCACCTCATTTTTTTCCGGCGACTGGCTGTCTTTGGAAAGCGGCAACTACAAACGCCTCGATGAACACAAGGTCATCGCCACGGCGTATTTTTCCGAAAATACCCGCATGATGGCGGAGATGGCCACGGCGCTGGGCGAGACGAATCAAGCGGCCGAATGGGCGGCCCTGGTTCCGAAAATCCGCGCCGCGTTTGTCGCCGCGTATCGCCAGTCGGACGGTTCGATCTACACCGGCACGCAGACCGCCTACGCCATCGCTTTGGGCATGGATATGATTGCTGATCCAAAACAGTGCGAACAAACTGCGGCGAAATATGTCGAAAAGCTCGCGGCGGATAATGATCACCTCCGGACCGGCTTTCTCGGCACGCCCTGGCTTCTGCCGGCGTTGACCAAAATCGGTCGTAATGATCTGGCGCTGCGGCTGTTGCTGAACGAAGATTATCCGTCGTGGGGCTTTGAGATCCGCATGGGCGCGACCACGCTGTGGGAACGCTGGAACACCATCCGCGCCAACGGCGAGTTTGGGCCCACGGAGATGAATTCGTTTAATCATTACGCGTATGGCGCGGTGGGCGACTGGATGTTCCAAAACCTCGGCGGCCTGCAAATCGTTGAAACCGGCTACAAGAAATCGCGGGTCGAACCGCTCGTGGGTTACGGCGGCCTGAGCCAGGCCCGGTGCCACCTCCGAACACCCTATGGCCTGCTCGCCTCGGAATGGAAACTTGCGAACGGCGAACTGACGCTTAAGGTCACGGTTCCCGCCAATACCAGCGCCGAGGTCGTCATCCCCGCCGCGAGCACGGACGCGGTGCGCGAGGGACATGTCGCCGCCGTTTCCGCACCCGGTGTAAAAGCGGCAACCTACAAAGATGGCCAGGTCACCTTGCTAGTTGGCTCGGGCCGCTACGAGTTTACCACGCGCCGGTAGGGCGGCGCTGCCGCGCCGCTCAAACATTGTCTCGGTCCCGTTCGCCCGCCCTCCCCGGACCCCTTAACCCGGAACTCGGAACTCGAAACCCAAGACCCCAGACAGATGAGTGCAAGTTTTCCATCCGGCTGGCGAAGCCGTCCGGGGTCGCTTATGCTGCGGCAGGAATATGAAGCACGCAACCATCCAAAAACCACCGCCCAATAGCTTCGCTGCGGCCGTGGGTCGGGCGCTGCGACGCGCCGGACGGACGGCGCGTCGCAGCGCCCGTAATGGAGGTGGATGGGCGGGGCTGGTTTGAGGTGCAAATCCAAGCTTTAGCTGTGAGGGGATGGATTAGCAACCTCCCCCCAGTGCAAGGGAAAAACCGAAAGTGTGGCGAATAGGATTAAAATAAACTTGCAAGCCTGTCGACCAGGTGGAAAATCATGGAAATGGCCTGTGCAGGTCGTGGGCAGGAATCCAAATGGGAAATTCCAGATTAAACACGGTGCCTGTTTGATAAATGAAAACGCTGTCCTTGTCTGCCGCAGTCGTTCTTTGGAGTCTGTTTGCCACGGTCAATTCTTTGATCGCCCAAGGCCTTGCTTTCACCACCAATACTTATCCTGTCGGCAGTGGTCCCGTTGTTACCGTGGCTGACGTTAATGGCGATGGCCTGCTGGATCTGATCACCGCCAATGGAAACACCAACACTCTTAAAGTGCTGACCAACAATGGCAACGGTGGTTTTGGTTTCTAAGCCACACTGCCGGTCGGCAAAAACCCGGCGGGCGTCGTGGCGGCGGATGTCAATGGCGACGGGCATCTGGATTTGATCAGCATCAATGCCGGGAATAATACGGTCACCGTATTGACGAACAATGGCAGCGGGGGTTTTGGTTCCAACAACACGTTCAGCGTGGTTGCTTCTTCGGGTGATGTGGCGGCCGCCGACCTCAATGGTAATGGGTTGTTGGATTTGGCCAGCCCAAGCTATGTCAGTGCCGGCATCTTGACAGTCTTTACGAACAATGGGCGCGGCATTTTTGGCTCGAACGCCACGCTGAATGTGGGCACCTACCCGGTTTGTGTCTGCGCGGCGGATGTCAACGGCGACGGCTATGTGGATTTAATCACCGCGAGCTACAAGGGCGGCAATGGCAACTCATTGACGGTGATGACCAACAATGGCAGTGGCGTTTTTGGATTCCACGCGAGAATCCCGGTGGGAAATGCGCCGAGCTGGATCGTTGCGGCGGATGTCAACGGCGATGGTCAGGTGGACTTGATCACCGCGAATAATGAGGCCAATACCTTGACCGTGCTGACCAACAACGGTCAGGGCTTTTTTGGCTTGAATGCCACGCTCACCGTGGCCGGCATACCGAATTGGGTGGCAGCGGCTGACTTGAACGGTGATGGAAAGCTGGATTTGATCAGCGCTAATGGCGGCACCTATGGGAACGCACCCGGCACCGGCAATTCACTGACGATATTGACGAACAATGGCAGCGGTGTCTTTGGATCGAATACCACCATCAATGTCGGTATTAGGGCGATCAATGTCGTCGCGGCGGATTTGAACGGCGACGGCAAACCAGATTTGGTCGTCGCGAATTACTACGACAACACGGTGACGGTGTTGATGAATGCTTCCATTTTCCCGCCTCCCACCAACGTTCCAAAGCTGGCCATAAACCGACAGGGGAATAACATGCGCGTGTCCTGGCCGTCGGCCTCGCCCGGTTGGTCATTGCAGGAGCAGCTGAAATTGACGAATCCCAACTGGTTGCCCAGCGGTTTTGACGGCTTTCCCACCGCCAATGTGGGGTCAATCTATCCCATGGCCGATGATGGAACCAACAAGAGCCTCATCTTTCCGGCCGATTTGAACTTGTTCTTTCGTCTGTTGCATCCCTAAAACCCAGCGAGCAGAGTGTTCGAAGGCGCAACTTCGATTTGCCAGAAAATTATGGTCTCAATCAGTTGTACTTGGTTGATCCATGGGAATTCCTTCGAAAGAGGCGCGGAGACCTTACGCATCAACAGAAAAGGGGTCAACCTAACGATTTCCATTGTGAAATAGTATCAGACGGGTGACTGGCTTGGCGCGGAAAGCGGCTGAAAGCGCACAGGGAGGGTGGGAAAGGGCGTATCGGCACCGCCCCGGAGCGCCCGGCGGAAACCCCAAGGGTTTTGGCGGCTGGACAGCGGCCCGTTTTGGTGTATCGTGGTGCCGTTCGCAAACCTATGAACAAGGACAAACTGGACACGGCGGGCAAGGCGCTCCAGATCAACCTGGATGCCCAGAAGTACGGCACCTTCGCCGAAATTGGCGCCGGCCAGGAGGTCGCCCGCTGGTTCTTTCATGTGGGCCGGGCCTCCGGCACCGTCGCCAAAACCATGTCCGCGTACGACATGGCCGTCAGCGACGCGATCTACGGCTCCGCCGAACGTTACGTCAGCCGCCAGCGGTTGGGCGCCATGCTGGACCTGGAGTTCACCCTCCTCCTCGAACGCCTGGACAAATCGCGCGGGGATAAATGCACCTTCTTCGTCTTTGCCGACACCGTGGCCACCCGGCGGGACGAGGGGCATGGCTGGCTGGGCGTGAAGTTCCAGACCCGGCCGCATTCGGAACCCTCCACCATTATCATCCACGTCCGGATGCTGGACAAGGAGAACGTGGATCAGCAGGAGGCCCTGGGGATGATCGGGGTGAACCTCATCCACGCGACGTTTTACCATCATGCCCAGCCCGAGGAACTCATCGGCTGCCTCCTGGACGGCCTGACCAGCTACCGGGCGGAGGTGGACCTCATCAAATTCTCCGGCCCGGCCTTTGCGGAGGTGGACAACCGGCTGATGGCGCTCCAGCTCGTCGAGCAATGGCTCACCGAAGCTGCCATGTTCACCGCCAACGGCGAAAGCGTCATCCCCGGCGAACTGCTCTGGAAGAAGCCCGTGCTGCTGGAACGCGGCAGCTTCCGGCCCCTCACCAACCCCATGCTCGACATGCTCGAGCGCGCCCGGCAACAGTTCCTCACCAACCCCGCCTTGTGCGGCATCCCGCCGGTCGTCATGTTTGAGATGACCCTGCGGCAGTTGCAGGTGGGTGACACCATTGACCACCGCGATTTCCTCGACCGCGTCGACACGCTCAGCGCCCTGGGGCGGCCCGTGCTCATCTCCAATTTCCTCCGCTACCACCGCCTGGTGACCTATCTCACCCGCCAGACCGACAAGCCCATCGGCCTGCCCATCGGCCTGGTGCGCCTGCGCGATGTCTTCAACGAAAAATTTTACACCGACCTCCCCGGCGGCATCATGGAATCCCTCGGCCAGTTGTTCAAGAACGGCGCGAAACTGTACGTCTACCCCTCCCGCGACCGCCAAACCGGCCGGCTCACCACCCTGGCAAACATGGAGGTCGCCCACAACCTGCGCCATCTGTACGCCCATCTGGTGGAGAACAAATTCATCGAGGACATCACCGGCTGGAACCCCGAAGCCCTCGCCATCTACTCCGGCGATGTGCTGGAGAAAATCAAGGCCGGCGATGAAACCGTGGCGCGGCAGATCCCCCCGGCCATCCTGGCGGTCATCCAGGCCAAAAAACTCTTCGGCTGGCCGCAATGAAAGCGGCGGGGATTTCTCTCGCTCACTTGCCGCTTTTTCCTTCCAGCCACTGAATCCATCCGATGACTTTGCGACTGGCGACCATTCTCCCTCTCCCCAAGGGAGAGGGCCGGGGTGAAGGGGAACCGGTGCCAGCCATGTGGAACATCGTCCCACCGCCTCGGTTCACGGGTTCAAAGCGCGAATCAAACGTTCAGGGAATTCCTTGGTTCACTTGCCGCCTTTTCCCTCCAGCGCCGACGCGACCACCAGCACGGCCTTCATGAAGTCCAGCCGTTCGCCGCTGGAGCCCGCGAACAAGGAGTCGGGAAACTTGCGGTGCGTCACCATGTCCGCGTAGATTTGCTCGTTCAGGTATAAGTTCGACCCCAGCCCAGCCAGATACTGGAGCCGCAGGTTTTGGTCGTGGTTGATTTGCGCGCCCTGGAGCCACGGGCCCAGGTCCTCCCCGCGGCCCGCATAGGTCGCGAACAGTTCCAGCGCATTGTGAAAGCCCACCGCCTCCAGCGAATCCGCCACGCTGGCGTATTCCGGCCGGGCCAGCCGCCCGAGCACGTCGTCGAGGTTGATGTCGGTGTCCCCCACCTGGCCCAGCAGCACCACGTCATACCCTTTGCCGTCCTTGTCGTTGCTCCAGATGGTGCCGTGCGGAAACGCCGCGAAAAAAGTGGCGATCTCGCTCTTCACCACCTCGGCATCGCTTTCATACAGCGGCACCCATTGCGTGACGATCCCCCCGGGGTTCAAATGCCGCCGGACCAGCTCGAAATACTCCTGCGTATACAACGTCGCCGAACCTTTCACCCACGGATGGATCGGGTCGGACGTGATGATGTCGAATTTCTCGTGCGACGTCAGGATGTAGTGCCGCGCATCGTCAAAAATCAGATGCAGGCGCGGATCGGTGACCACCCCGTAATTTTCCCGGCTGAAATAGCGGGCGGCCAGCGGCGGCACCAGCGGCTCCATTTCGCAGAGCGTGATGTTCGTCATGCCGGGATAAACCGTGAACGAACCCGCGGTGACCCCCGCCCCGCAGCCCACCACCAGCACCGAGCGCGGGTTCGGATGCACCAGCGCCGGCAGGTGGCCCAGCATCCGCTGCAGCCGCATGTCCGCCGGGTCGGAGGACGCCTCGATTTTCCCGCTGACGTGAAAATTGATGGAATTGTCGCTCAGCGTCCGCGTCACCGCCACCGAGGAGTTCATGCCTTCGCCCGTGTACATCACCTCCGTCTGGCCCAGCCACGACACCATGAAGCGGCCAAAGGCGATCAGTTCCCCGGGCACCCCGGCCACCCCCCACATCAGCAGCAGCGGAATCAGCACCACCAAGGCCGCCGCGCCGGCCAGGGAAAATTTCCCCCGCCTTTTGGGATTCGGGTGGGGATGGCGCGCTGCGCCGTCCCCGTCGCCGAGCGTAGCGTCCGGCGACGGAACCGCCCCCCGCCCGCCCGACTTCCCCGCCACCAACGGCCACAGCGCCGCCACCGCCGCCAGCCCGATGAGCAGCCGCTCACTTTGTTGCGTGCCCCAGAGCGGGATGACGACCAGGCTGAACCCCACGCCCCCCAGAATGGCACCGACCGTGTTGGCCGCGTAAATGCCGCCCACCAGCCGCGCCGGGTCCCGTCCGCGCGCCGCCGCCGCCAGCGCCAGCGGAAAACTCGCCCCCCACAGCAGCGTCGCCGGCAGCAGCGTCCACAGGCAGCGCGCCAGGTCGAGCTGGAAGTTGTACCACGGACTCGGGGACGACGACGGATTGATCGGCCAGTACGGCAGCGACCGGGCGATCATATACGCCGCCCAGGCAATCGCGCCGGTCAGCAGAAACTGGCACCAGCCCAGCGCCGCAAACGCCCCCGACGCCCGGCGCGCCAGGGCCGACCCCACGGTGCTGCCGATGCCCAGTCCGAACAAAAACACCGCCAAAATGATCGAAAACGTATACACCGTGCCCCCCAGCATCAGCGACAGCAGCCGGGTCCACACCACTTCCGCGCCCAGCGCGGTCAAGCCCGACAACGCCACCACCACATAAACCGGCCACGCGGATTTTTCCAAAAGGCCCGCGGGGGACGGACTGCTTTCCGCCGCCGGCTCCCGTTCCGTCCCGGCGGTCCGTCCGGACCGGGCCGCCAGCAGCAGGCCCCCCAGCGCGACCGCGCCGTTGATGCCGGCGGCGACAAACGTGGTGATCTCGGAGTCGTGCACGCGCAGCAGGTAAAACCCGGCGAACAGGCAGCCAAACACCCCGCCGGCGATGTTGCCGCCGTAAAAAAATCCCAGCCACGAAATGCCGCGCGGCGTGGCCGCCACCCAGCGCGAGATCGCCGGCAGCGTCGCCCCCATCAACACCGTCGGCGGCAGCAGAAAGGCGGCGGCGAACAGGCCGCGCTCCATCATCCCCGTGCGCCCGCCGCCCGTGTGCGCCGCGTAAAACCACGCCGCCGGCGGCAGCCCGAACCAGATCAGCAGCCCGATGACGCCGATCCCCGCCTCCAGCAGTGCATACACCCGCAGCGGATGGCGTTGGGCGGAGACCAGGCGCGGCAGCAGCAGGCTGCCCAGGCACATCCCGCCCATGTAAGTCCCCAGCAGCACCCCCAGCGAGACGGCTGTGGAGCCGATGACCAGTTGCAGCGTTTGGAACCAGACGATTTCATAAATCAGCGCCGCGCAGCCGCCGCCAAAAAACAGGGGCAGCAACCAAGGTAGCGGTGAACGCGCCGGGCAGGCATCCGGTGGGTCGGGTTGACAATCAGGCATATGATTACCCAGCGTAGCGGCATTGCGCGTCCAGTCAACCCGCATCGCTTCATCCGCGGATAAACTGCTCCAGTTGGGCGTACAGCGCCGGCACTTCCGTCACCGGTCGTTCGGCGTCGGGCGTCACCAACCCGAAGCCCGGGCCGTGGGCCGGGCCGTTGACCACGCACAAATCAGTGCGTGCCTCGGCGAGCTGCCGGCGGGCGGCGCGCAGCGCATCCTCCCGGCCGCCGTCCACCTCGTATTTCCAGCCCGCCAGCCGGGCGGCGGGAAACCAGCCGCGTAATTCCAGAATCAGCTTGGGCGTGGGGATCAATTCTGCCAGCAGCGTGCCCCCGCGCGTGGATAATTTGCCGGCCTGCAGGGGCGCCAATTCACCCGTCGGCGAGCGGCGCCAGACCGCGCCGAAGGTGAAATCACTGACGGCGGCCGCGTGAAACACCGCGTCCACCCGCTGGCCGCTGCGCGCCAGCAGCGCCGTCCGGAGGTTGGCGGTGGTGGTGAAGGTCTGCACTTGCGCCGCCCGGCGTTCGCCCGGATACGTGGCCTGTTCGCCGATGAGCAGGGTCACGACATGTCCGCGGGCGGTGAGATGATTGGCCAGTTCCACGCCGAGCTTGCCCGTGGAGAAATTGGTGAGCCGGCGGACGCGGTCCAGCTCTTCAAAAGTCGGCCCGGCGGTGACGAGGCAGTTCATGGCGTACACTATGCCCTAGCCGGCGGCGGCCTTCAACCTTTCACGGCATCCCGGTAGGGACGGCGCGCTACGCCGTCCCCGTCGCCGCGCGCAGGCGACGGAACCGCACGCCGTCCGACGTCCAACCCACCCCCGTCCCCGCCGCACCCTCATTTCACCCCCGCCACCACCGGCGTCAGCGTCACCGGGCCGAGCAAACCCGAATCCGTCAGCGGCCGGTTGGCGGCGTTGAACGGCGGGGCCCCCCTGTTCACCAGATCACTCCCGCCCAGGACGTCCCAGGCCTCGCCCCGGCGGTCCAGGTCCCGGATGCGGTTGGCCGTGACGTTGGTGATCTCCACCTCCAGCCGGTTGCCGGCGGGCTTCAAGTGGTCCACCACCACGCGGAAGGGCGGAATGACCAGCGTGCCGTAATCCCGGCCGTTGACCCGCACCCGGGCGCTCTGGCGGACGTCGCCCAGGTCCAGGGCCGCGGCGTTGGTGCCGGCGGGGGCGTTGAAGCTGATGCTATACAGCGCGCTGCCGGCCCAGCGCTGGGCGTTCGTGTCGCCCAATTGCGTCCAAGAGCCGGGCCGGCGGGTGGTGAAGTTCGCCGGCCGCTCGGGACCGCCCTGGACAAAGCTCACCTGCCAGTCGCCCGTCAGCGGCGTTGGCGCGCCCGCCGGCCGCCAGTAATCCCAGGCTGGCCCCGTCACCGCCCGGTCCGTGACCAGGCGCAGGATCACCGAGCCGCCCGCCGGCAGGTCCAGATACACTTGCGGACCGGTTTTGCCGTTGTGGAACGCGGCCACGCCCGTCCGGCCGCTCATGGGGTCCATGAGGACCGCCGCATCCGCCGTCCGGCCCGGCGTCACCCAGCCGGCAAAATCACCGGTGCCGCGGTTGGCGATGAAATAGTTCCAGCCGCCGTTATCCGCGCGGCGCACAAACGAAAGGCCGGCGTCGGTCAGCGATTCACGCGCCAGGTTGGCCTCCGCCAGCAGGGCCGGCAGTTCGCCCACTTTGACCAGCCCGGCCAACGCTTCCGCCATGCCTTTCAACGCCGCCCGGTTGGCGGTCAAATCCGCCAGCCCGGGAGCCTCCGCCGGCAACTGTTTCTCAAAAATCACGGTCGCGCCGGCACCGGCCAGCAGCGCCAGATTTTGCATCGTCACCACCGGCATATATCGGCAGGCGGGGACGACGATGGCGCGGTACGTGCCGCCGGACAACTGAATCCGGCCGCGCACCACCTGGGATTTGGCGAGCTGCTGGTCGGACACATAATCGAAGCCATACCCCAGATTCCACAGTTGGCGCGCCGCGGCCCCGACGGGCTGGCGATCCAGCCAGTCCTGCTCCGTGAGGGTGAAGTGGGGCAGCAGGGGGCCGCCCGGCTGCATCCAGAAGTCCGCCACCGGCCAGTAAAGCAGCACGTCGTTGTCCGGTTGGCCGGACTGTAGCAGGGACTGGCAGCGGGCGATGTAGTTGTTCACGGCGGGGACATCGTGCCAGATGGAATTGCGCGGGTTCATCTCCAGGGCGTCGTGGAACTGCCAGCCCGGCCAGGCGGCCTCGTCGGGCGAGTAGCAGTTCCCGCGGTAAAAAATGTGGTTGACCCCGGCCAGAAACAGGTCGTCCGCCAGATATTTCACGTCGGCCAGGGTCTCCGTGAACGGTTGCGCCCGCCCGGCCCCGGTTGCGCCGGACGTGAGCCGATGGCCGGCCACATGCGCCGCCGACGAGGCGAATTTCGCGGCGAGCTGGGGGCGGTCCGCCGGCGACATCTCGGTTTCGGGAATGTCGGCGCCGGCGTAAAGGTCCAGCAAGTTGCCGGGCGAACCGTGGGCCTTCTCGCGCGCCAGGAAGCCGTGTTGCCGGGCCCAGACCGCCCAGCGCGGCAGGGCTTCGGTGGTCAGGATCTCCGAAACCGTTGAGCGATAATCCGCCCGCACCCGCACCGACACCTCGTTCGTGCCCGCGTCAAAGAGGGCCGGCAGCTCGAATTGCAGCGGGTAGCCGCGCAGTTTTAGAAATTGCGTGAAGAACTCCGGCGACCAGTCCGCGCTGTCGTCGCCCGCTTCCTGGAACTGCGCGCGCGGTTTGGGGCCGTCGTCGCCGGCCAAAGCATCCGTATAACGCTGGAGCCAGCGGGTCACCGCGTCGGGATAAATCAAATTCAGCCGCCCGCCTGCGCCGCCCGGGGCGGCGTCCGTGACCTTCCGGCCGGACGGCGTTTGGGAAATGCCGTAGACGCGCCAGGCCCGGTTGTCCGCCGTCCAGTCCACGCTGCCGTCGGACCGGAGGCGGTCGGTGATGTTCTCGGCCGGGCCGGTCGCCGGATAACCGACCAAGGCCTGGGTCTGTTTGCGGTCATACGTGGCGGTCAAAGGATGGTCCGGCGCCACGTCATTGGTGGTCACGACGACCTTGGCGTCGGCATCTGTGTCGCTGACATTCGGGCCGCCGAAGCCCCGGCCCGTGCCGGTGGACATGTCCACGCCCAGGTTCAGGCGCTTGGCCTCGGTGACGGTGTAGCGCAGCATGTTCATCCATCGGGGGCTGAGATAATCAATGTCGGCGGCGCTGGCGTTGGTGGCGCCGGAGACGGGGATGATCTGCACGCCGCCCAGCCCGGCCGCCTGGCAACGTTCCAGGCTGCGGGTGAGGTTGGCGGGGTCCACCGCGCTGCCGGGCCACCACCAGCAGCACCAGGGCCGGTTGGTGTTCGTGAGTTCCGACCACGCCAGCGGATCGTCCCCCGCGGCCCGCACCGTGGCGGGGCCGCCCAGCAGGGCCGCCAGGCAAACCAGTGGCCACCAAGCACGGGGAAGATAATTCATGCCCTCATTAAAAGGGGAACCAGACCGGAGGCAAGCCTATTTGCTACAAGTACTTCGCCAGCAGCGGCGCCAGCTCCTTTTTCATCTTCGCCGGCCAGAACTTTTTGTCGGTCAGGATGGCGTTGCTGAGGGCGGAATGGGCCGGCCAGCCGGGTTCAGCCGGGATTTGCGGGATCACGGCCGCGACAATCGCTTTGGCGGTGTCGGCGTTGCGGTGCAGGTTGGCCAGAATCATGTCCAGGGACACATGTTCGTCCGTCTTCCAGCAATCATAATCGGTGGACATGGCCAGCGTGGCGTAGGCGATTTCCGCCTCGCGGGCGCATTTCGCCTCGCCGAGGTTCGTCATGCCGATGACGTCGTAACCGGCGCGGTGGTTGGCCAGGGATTCGGCCCGCGTGCTGAAGGCGGGGCCTTCCATGCACACATAGGTGCCCCCGTCGTGGACGCGCGCCTTGGCGGCGCGGGCGGCCTGCACGATGATCCGCCGCAATTCCGTGCTGACCGGCTCCGCAAACGAGATGTGTGCCACCATGCCCCGGCCAAAGAAGGTGTGGTTCAGCGACTGCTTGGTCCGGTCGATGAACTGGTCAATTACCACGATGTCGCAGGGCCGGTATTTCTTCTGCAGTGAGCCGACGGCGCTGACGCTCAGAATCCACTCTACGCCGAGTCTCTTCAGCGCCCAGATGTTGGCGCGATGGTTCAGTTCGCTGGGCAGCAGCCGGTGGTTGCGGCTGTGGCGGGCCAGAAAAACCACGTCGCGCCCGGCCAGCCGACCCGTGAGAAAGTCATCCGATGGCGCGCCGAACGGGGTTTTGACCGCGACCCATTTCTGGTTTGTAAAACCCTCGATGCCGTACAGGCCGGTGCCGCCGATGATGCCGATGCGATGTTTTGTCATGCCGCTTTTATAGCAGGCCCGGCCGGAAAAGTCATGCCCCAGTTCCCGGTAGGGACGGCGCGCTGCGCTCTTTCGGTGCCCTCCAAAATCGTCGTAGCAGCAGACGTGCTTGTCCGCCGTAGCCTTGGCGAAGGCGGAAGGAGGCTCTGATCGAATGTTTGTTTCCGCCAGGCGGTCGAGTGTAAAACCCGAAAATATCAAAACTTCACCGCCCCGGCCATTTGGAGTGCGGTCCCGCCGTCTGCATCTTATACGCATCTATCGGTTTCAATTGCAGTCGCGGGGACGGACCCGCTGTTTTGTAGCGGCGGGCGTCCCGCCTGCCGTAGCTGGCGGCATCTTGCCGCCTGGTCTAACGCCCTCATTTCAACCGGACTCGCAAATAATTCAACCTTCCCGGGCCGGGGTGCGCTTTTCCGCCGGGCGGGCCGCCCGAAGTCCACCCCCCCGTTCAAGCCGCCTGCAAATCCTCGACTTGGGTGATATGGAGGGTCGCGCAGCGGACGACGGAACCGGGGATGTTGTCTTTGCCGAGGTCGGTGCCGACTTCCAGCCAATTCCGGGTCACCAGCGCCGCGTCATGATTCGGAACCTCATAGGTGGCGCCATCGGACATCCGCACCTTGAACGGAACGAACGGTTTGGCCTGCATCAATTTCAAAAGTTCTGCGGCACTAAACATGTGATTTCAATCGTATGTTTGACCGCGTTTGTCAACCGCGAGTTGGCCCATCCGTCTCCCCCCGGTAGGGATGGCGCGCTGCGCCGTCCCCGTCGCCGAGCGCAGCGCCAGGCGACGGAACTTATTTCGCTTCGGCGACTTTCACCCCGCTGAGGGGATAATTGGTGACCGTTTCCCAGGCGAGTTTCTCGAGGGCCAGGTTGAAGGCGTCATCCCATTGCGGGTGGTTGGCTTTCTTAAGCACCGAGGGCATGGGGAGCCCCACGGGGCTTTGGCCGTAGAGGGTGGCGAAATGGATGTAGGTGTTCAGGGTGATCAGTGGCGCGGTGGGGTGGCCGATGAAATCCATGAAAAGTTGGGACTGCTTGTCCAGGCCGGGGAACTCCTTGCGGATGATCCGCGCGCGGAGGGTGGAATTGGCCTGGGAGGTGGGGATGATGTAGAGCACGGGGTGGCCCACCAGTTCGTTGATTTTATTGACCTGCGCTTCAAAGGCTTTTTCGCATTCCGTGTTGAGGGTTTTGAGCTGTTCTTCGGTCGTGGCGTCCCAGTTGACCGGCTTTCCGCTCATGATGGATTGGCGGGCCTTCTGTCCGTCCTGGTTGAAGCCGGCCCAGTTGTTCTGAACGTAGAAACGCATGTGGGGGTTGTTCAGCAGGCCAAGTTTGACGAAGCCATCCACCCCGTCGTCGGGCATGTCCATGGGGGACATGACGAAGACATCCACCGTGCCGGTTTTAAGGGCCTGCTTGGCCTGGCTTTGGCCTTCGGGTTGGTCCCAGAACTGTTGCGTGCGGGCAAAACCCATGCGTTGAATCTCGATCTTCTGGTCTTTGATGCCATAGGCCTTGGCCAGCTCGCCAAACGGTTCGGGGTCATCCCACATGAGGCTGTGGGAGGCATAAAACATATGGAGCCCGGCGGGCGGCGTGGCGGTCTGGGGGGCGGGACCATCCGCCGCCAATGCCGAGGCGGCCAGCGCCAGGCCGGCCGCGAACAACGAGGCGAAAACGAAGGTGGATTTCCAAGGACTTTTCATAGGCATGGTCTCATCAACGGATGAACATTTGATTTACCGTGGGCTTGCATTTGGCCCGCCGACCCATTCGATGCGATCCTCGTAAAGAGGGGCACAGGTTTTTAGTCTCAGCGGGCATGGTGCGACTCTATCAAATGTCCCGCGCCACATCAACGCCTTTCGCGCGTTCCTAAATTGGCCCTGCCGGGCACGGCCCCCCAGCCCCAGCGGAGCGCTATATTTGTAGCCTCCGCCCCCAATATATTTCCAAGCTCCCGCAGGAGAACCCGCACTCCCTGGGCACCTTTGAGGTAGCGCCGACTGGCAGTCAATGGGTGTCAATGGGAGGCAACTTGGGAAGGGGCGGCAGGCATTTGGGAATAAGTGATGGGAATGGACGAATGGTTTTTAGTTCATCAAACCCTCTTTTGGTGAGGAGGCAGGCCGTGGTT
>Ga0182012_10001611_pt1 | contig 24540 bp, 23 predicted proteins | sample 612S2SmetaG_FD_120486 | JGI IMG/M metagenome (GOLD analysis project Ga0182012, IMG submission 120486) | Permafrost microbial communities from Stordalen Mire, Sweden - 612S2S metaG | ecosystem: Environmental > Terrestrial > Soil > Wetlands > Permafrost | place: Sweden: Stordalen | collected... | reverse complement strand
CTTCCATCACATAGAGGTTTCCAGCGGCGTCGAACGTAATCGATTCGACACCACAGACGAATGGAGAAGCGAGGGATACGGGGGGGAAATACTGGCACGCGCCATTCCCCGCAAACGTGGAAATGGCGCCCCCGGCGACGCGCAAGATGCGGTCATAATAACCAGCCACAACGTAAACATTTCCGGAGGCATCAACCGCAATTGCACTGGGCGACGGCAGCCGCGCGCTGGTGGCGGCTACTCCGTCCTGGGTCCAGACGCCGCCGTTTCCAGCGACGGTATTGATTGCGCCTGAGGACACCTCGCGGAGACGACCGGGAGAATCGAAAATATAGAGGTTCCCGGCGGGATCGACTGCAAGGTTGACCGGGTTCAGACCCGCGTCTATCGCTGGGCCTCCATCTCCGCCAGAGGTGAACAGCTCGGCCTTCCCGGCCACGGTCTGAATGACCCCGCCCGAAATTTCGCGAACCGTCGAGCCGTCGCACACAAACAGGTCTCCATGTGAATCGATGGTGAGCGCGCCGGGAACGAAGAACAGCGCGCTCGCGACGGGCCCTCCATCACCGTTGCCCACACCGTTGGGTTGACCCTGCGTGCCTCCCGCGTAGGTCGTGATGATGCCGCCCGATACCTCGCGAATGCGGAAGCTATCGGTGAGGAAGAGGTTACCCGAACTGTCGACCGCCAGTCCCCTCCCAAAACCGAACAACTCCGCTGCGGTGGCGGGTCCTCCGTCGCCCGCGCTCCCTTCGATACCGTTACCGGCGACGGTGGTGATGATGCCGGCCGAAATCTTTCTAATCCGAGGATGATTTACCTCTACAGAGGCAGCGGCGGGCGTGGTAAAGGTGTCGGTGAAATAGATATTTCCCGAAGAGTCCGAGGCAATCGCCTCCACGGAACCGATTTCGGCCTGAACAGCCGGTCCCCCGTCACCGCTGTAGCCGTATTCGTTCGTTCCCGCGATCGTAGTGATGGTTCCGTTCGAGATCTCGCGGATTGTCGAATCGTTCACCAGGTAGAGGTTTTCGGAATTATCCACCGTGATTGGCCCGGCGCTGATCTGTGCGCTGGTAGCGGGACCCCCGTCCCCCGAATAGCCCCACGAGCCGTTTCCGGCGACAAGGTCCAGGTTCCCGGCTGCCGATAGTTTCACGACGATGTTGTATTGAGCTAAGGATATGAAAACATCGCCGGAAGGGCCGGTAGCCACGTAGCCGCTTCCGATGTCTACGGATGGCGCGGGCAGATTCACCGGCAGGGCGCCGCCGGCAATCACTTTAAATGTGTAGGTTTGCGCCGCGAGAGTCAGCGGGAGCAGGAGGGCGAGGAGATGCGGTCGAAACTGCATCAGGGGATGTTATCACCTTTGAACGCAATAAGTCTTACAAGGTGGTTTTTGTGGCTGGCCGTCTTCCGCGGATTCGCAAGCAGTTTCGGCGATTCCCGAGATCCGGACAGTTCCGTCGGGGAAGTTGGCTCGGATTTCGAGTTGCCCTCCCACGGCCTTGATGAAATCATTCAGGGTGCTGACATACGTGACTGTCCGGCGCTCCATCTGAGAGATGGCAGACTGATCCCGGTTGGGGAGTCTCGCAAGGTGTTCCCGGCGACATTCCTGTACGGGATCCTCATATTCCTCATTGAGGCATTGCGGTGCTGACTGAGGCGTCCTGACGAGCCGGGAAGTGCCACGCGCACTATGCCTTGTCTTGACGATGTCTGGCAAGGATACTAGCCTTAGAACAAGGAGGAAGAAGCATGCCCGCGAAGACTACGCGTACCGAAAAACTCGATCCGCGGCTGACTCGCAGTGCCAAACGCGCATTGCAGGCTGCGGCGGCGGTGGCGCATCGTTCGGTGAGCGAGTTCGTCGTGGAGAGCGCATTGTCGCGCGCCGACGAGGCGCTGGCGGATCGGCGGACCTTCGGTCTGAACGCGATGCAATGGAAAGCTTTCCGAGCCGCCCTTGATGCGCCTCCGCGCCCGCTGCCAAACCTGGAGCGACTCCTGAAGGAACCAGGATTCTTCGATGCCGGCCGAATCGGTGACTGATTCCCGCCGCGTGGAGAAGCTTCGCCCTGACCACATGATTGAGGGATTCGACTGCGGCCGGGAGGGGCTCAATCGGTATCTGTTGAGACACGCATGGGCTAACCAACAGGCGGGGGCGGCTCAGACTTACGTGGGGTTGGTGGGGGATTCGGTCGCCGGCTATCACACTCTAGCGGTTGGAGAAGTCGCGCGCGAGGAAGCGCCGGAGCGCCTCACCAAAGGACTGGCGCGTCATCCGGTGCCCGTCATGCTACTTGTTCGTCTGGCTGTGGATCTCCAGCCGCAGGGCCTGGGGATTGGGAAGTCGCTGTTGCGCGACGCGATGCAGCGCACTGTGCAAGCTGCCGAGATTGCGGGCATTCGCGCATTCGCGGTGCATGCGAAAGACGAGGAGGCCCGGCGCTTTTACGAGAAATTTGATTTCATTCCTTCTCCTACCGATCCGATGCATCTGTTCGTCCTGCTCAAGGACGTGAGGCGAATCATCTCGCGGTAGGACCGCCGGCCCCGGCAAGCTGGTGCTGAATGGACGCGAACCACTCACGCAAAAGCCGCTGGAGGGCAAGTGTCTCCAGCCCATGACACGAGTGCCTTTGGGCCTGACGCACCTCGGGCCGATCAGGTTAGGTCGGGGGAACCCATTGGGCTTACACCTGCTGTGATATTGAGTCGAAGCCCTCCGGCTTCCACGTTTCCGGCAAATTGGGGGAAATACAGAAATGAATCAAACCGCGCTCAGTCCGGCCATCGTGATCCTTATCGTGGCTCTCGTGGTGGCGATCGGAATTGCTATCTGGATGTACATTCAGAAACGGAAGACTCAAAGGCTCCGCTCCAAATTCGGCCCAGAATACGATAGGGCTGTCGCGGGCAATCGGGATCGGGGGCACGCGGAATCGGAACTCCAGAAACGAGCGGCACGCGTCGCCAAGTTTCATATTCAACCTCTTACCGCCGAAGACCGCTCGCGGTATACGGAAGACTGGCGCCGTGAGCAGTCCCGATTTGTGGACGATCCCAAGGGTGCCGTGAATCATGCCGATACGCTGGTCCAGGATGTCATGCATCACCGCGGCTATCCGGTGGGTGACTTCGATCAGAATGCCACCGATCTTTCGGTCGATCATCCTCTTGTCGTGGAAAACTACCGCTTTGCTCACGAGATCGCGCTTCGAGAGGGTAAAGGTTTGAGTACACGGAGGATCTCCGCAAAGCCATGGTGAGTTACCGCGCGTTGTTTGAAGACCTGCTGATGGAAGCCGCGGGCAAACCCGAAGAGGTTCGAAAATGACGCCGCAAGCGATACAGGAAACGGACTTACCGTTGTTTGCGCAGAACGACACGCTGGCCTTCCGCTCCCGTTGGGAGAAGATCCAAATCGGGTTCGTGGACGAGCCCCGAAAAGCGGTCGTGGAGGCCGACGAACTGGTGGCCAATGCGATCAAACGGCTCGCGGAAGTTTTTGCCGGCGAACGTCAAAAGCTGGAGGTAGAATGGGACAAGTCCGATAAGGTTTCGACGGAAGACCTCCGTCTCGCCCTCCACCGGTATCGGTCGTTCTTTAACCGGCTGCTGTCCGTATAGTGACTATTCCGCTTCCCACTGCTCTTCAAGGATCTGCGAGTACTCCGCACTGGCATAAATCTCGACCGAGAAATTCTCGGCCTCCAGTTCCGTGAACGGGTCCAGATTCTGGTAGCAAACGTAGAGATAATCCAGGAAGCGGTGATAGTGCTCCAGGCAAATCGGCGTTAACGTCTCCGCGGTTGGTGGACTGTTTAATGTGCAGGTGACGCCAATCGCCCGCGAAAACACGGCGCGCTGATCGGACACGCCCCACACCTGCAGCTTCTGGGCAATCGATGCCGGTGTTTTCTCGATCAGATAGCCCGCGAAGCTCTGCGCCCGGATGCCTTTCTTGCACAATTCCGGCGTGCGCTCGGCGAAATCCACGCACTGCTCCACCCAACGGAGAATATCTTTTCCCAGGAAGTAGAGCATGCGGACTTCCTGCACGCGCGCGCGCAGCAGGGTGGCATTCAGCCACTCGTGATCCTTCCCGCCGCTCGGGATGAGACCGTTCAGCATGAGCTGGGCTTTGGAACCTTCCAGGAGTTTCTCGGCGGTGTCTTCGCCCGAGAAGGGGTGCAGGATCAGAGGAGGCAACGTCCACTTCCCGGCGATATTGGATACTGCTTTCCCGGCCGCCATGGAGAACATCTGGTAAAACCCGTCTTTCTTACTAACCCGTCGTTGTTTTAACCCGTCGTTGTTCTAAACCGACTATCGGCGGGAAGTTAGAAAGACTTCAACGCTTTCTATTCTAGCGCCTTTTCGGACTGCTCGTGGTACCGTTCACGCGACAAAGTTACATAACAGGGCTACATCACAGGACCGATGCGCCAAGGCACAAACTCCTGATGGCCCAGAACTTCGCTCCGCGTTCGCTCCCCGGAAGCGACGCGCATCATCAGATCGAAAATGTCGCGCCCTACTTCCCCTACCGTCCTCGCGCCGTCCGCAATCGAACCGGCATTCACGTCCATGTTGTCGCGCATCCGGTTGTAGGTTGCCGAATTGCTGGCAATTTTGATCACCGGGATGGACGGAAACCCGATCGCGCTGCCGCGGCCCGTCGTGAACGCGATCAGGTTGCACCCCCCTGCCGCGAGGCCCGTCAGCGACACCGGATCGTAACCCGGCGTGTTCATAAAAACGAACCCGGGCGTTCGCACCCGCTCCGCATAAGCCACCGCGTCCGTCAAAGTCGAAATCCCGGCTTTGGCCACTGCCCCAAGCGACTTTTCCAGGATATTCGTCAACCCACCCTCTTTATTTCCGGGCGAGGGATTGTCGTTGAAACTTCCCCCAAACTGCCTAAGATACTTCTTATAACCCTCGACGAACGCCAGTAGTTTCTCCGCCACAGCCCGATTTCGCGCTCGCCGCACTAATAAATGCTCCGCTCCGAAGATTTCGGTGGTTTCCGCCAGCACGGTGGTACCGCCAAGCTCCGCCAGCATGTCCGAACACACGCCCAGCGCGGGATTTGCCGTAATACCGGAGAACGAATCCGACCCGCCGCAGTTCAGCCCCAGCATGATTTTCGACGCGGGCGCCTCCGTGCGCTTCTCTTCGGCGGCCCTTTCGATCTGCTTGCGGATCTGCTGCCGCGCGGCCTCAACGGTTGCGCGTGTTCCACCGCTGCCTTGCACCGTCATGCCGACCAGCCGGTGCGATTTCGGAGCGTGCGGACCCAGATAGTGGTCGATCTGGTTCACCTCGCAGCCCAGCCCCAGAATAATGGCCGCCGAAACATTCGGATGGTCCAGAACTCCCGAAAGGGTGCGCTGCAACTGTTCCGAATCGGGACCGATCGACATGCCGCATCCTTCACCATGCGGAAACGGGACCACGCCATCCACACCGGGCGGGAGAGTCTCTTGCGCAAAACTCTCCGCGATCAGCTCCGACGTGTGCGCGGCACAATTACTGGCGGCCACCACGGCGATATAGTTTCGCGTCCCCACGCGGCCGTCTTCGCGCCGGTATCCCAGAAACGCGGGGCCGGTGCGCGGCGCAGGCAATGGGATATCGCCGTCCGGAAACTCGTAAACCAATTCGAGCTCCTCGTAGGCCAGGTTGTGCGTGTGAATATGCGCGCCCGCGCGGATGGGCCGGCTGGCGCGTCCAATCACCTGGCCGTAACGCCGCACCACCGCTCCGGCGTCGATGGGCTTCAGGGCAATCTTATGCCCGGCCGGAATGGCTTCAACCGCCGTTACAGAGATTCCCTCCACGCGAAGCGGCGTTCCGGCCGCGATGGGAACGCGGGCCACGGCGACATTATCGGTCGCGTGTAAATGAATGGCCGAGTTCTCCGCCGTCGGCAGCGCCTGTATTTCCAGCAAATTCGTCATTGTTCTTATCTCATGAGCAGTGTTTCGGGCGCGGCCTGATCCAAATGGACCCGCAACTGATTTCCTTCGGGCTGAATCCAGATGCCCAAGCTTTTTTCCGGCAAGGGAATGTCTTCCACTTTGGCCACGACCACGCCACCGGAACCGTTCGCGGTTTCGAGCAGCTTGCCGATGTGGGCATGCAACTGGCACTGCGACCGGCGCTCTTCGCTATTGATCGCGATGGCCCACTGGTCATTCCAAAGGGCCTTGGCTTTCTCGATGGAGCGCGTCCAGTAAGCAGCGCGCTCGGGCGCAGTCATGTCGGCCAGATTATGCCGGAGCGCATGTGGAATGGCCAGCCAGCGATTTGGTTTGGTGGGATTCGCATCCGGGATGAAAACCACCGGAGCATCGGACGGTTCCTTTTCGGCGGCGAGCGTCAGGCTGCATTCCCGGCCCTGGAGCGTCTCAGGCCGCGCAGGATCGCACACGCACCCGCGAACGTCAGCCAGGAATAGGAGCAGTAGGAGGTGAGCAAGCACCAAGCTCATTATAATGTGCTGAGTGTCCCGAAGGATCGCGCTTGCCGCGCTGCTGGTGCTGCTGTTCATTTTTCTCTCGGGACTGACCAGCTTTGGACTCACCGGGCCAGACGAACCTCGCTACGCGTCGATCGGCCGCGCCATGGCAACGTCGGGGGATTGGGTCACGCCGCGCCTGTGGGGCCAGGGGTGGTTTGAAAAGCCGCCGCTGCTGTATTGGATGATGGCCGCCGGGTTCCGCCTGGGCTTGGGCGAGGAAGCGGCTCCGCGCCTGCCGGTCGCGCTGGCCTCCCTGGCTTTCCTCGGTTTCTATTTCCTTTATGTGCGCCGCGAATTCAATGCGTTCGTCGGCGCGACGGCGGCCGGATTACTCGCCACTTCCGCGCTTTGGATGGGATACAGCCACGCGGCCGTCACGGATATTCCGCTGTCGATCACGTTTGCCGCGGCGTGCCTGCTGCTGCTGCCTGTCGTGGAAGGACGAACCGCCCCCGTCAGCGTCAGCGCGGCTGCGGCATTGCTGGCGCTCAGCGTCCTGGCGAAAGGACTGGTCCCCGTGGTCTTGCTTTTGCCATTCGCGTGGTTTGCGCGGCGAACCTGGCGCGGCTGGCTGAGACCGCTCCCGGTTGTGGTGTTCTGCGCGATCGCACTGCCCTGGTATGCGATCTGCCAGGTGCTGAATCCACAGTTCTTTGGCGTTTTCTTTATTCAGCATCAACTGGGCCGCTTCACTTCGCCGGATCTGCAGCATGTGCAACCTTTGTGGTTCTACGTTCCCGTCATGGTGTTGGCGCTGTTTCCCGGTACGCTGCTTGGTAGCTTCGCATTCTGGCCGAGGCTGTACCAGGACAGGCGTAGAAAATTCCTCGGCGTCACCATCCTTTTCGGCTTCCTGTTTCTCTCCGTGGCTCGAAACAAGCTACCGGGCTACATTCTGCCGCTGCTGCCTCTGGTTTGCGTCCTGGCGGCCTGTGGCGTGGACGCCGCGCGCACCCTCCGCCCGCGCCGGTTGACCGCCATGCTCAGCGCATCGGCCCTGTTGCTGCCGCTCTTCGTGGCGGCCGCCGGAGTGCTGCCGCGCGCCCTAAACGGTGGCTTGCGGGAGGCTTTTCCCCTGGACCCCATTACGGTGGGGCGGCTCTGGATCGCTGCGCCGATCTGCCTGATCGCCGCGGCGTGCCCGCTATTCCTCAGCAGCGGAAAAGCCCTGGTGCTTTGGTTTGCGCTGGCCGCTTCAGGATGGATTTACGTGGAATACGCCGCGCTCCCCTGGGTGGATGCGGCTTCCGCCCGAAGCCTCTGGCGCGACTTGCCCGAGCCCAAGCGAAGTTTCTGCGTGGGGGCGGTTAGCAGGAACTGGCGCTACGGTCTGAACTACTATTCCGTGCAGCCGCTGCCGGATTGTGGCGCGGAGACAGCACCGGCAATCCTGCCGGGGTGGTCGGCTTCAGATCGGCCGGCTGTGGCCGTGGAAGGTCACTAAGCGGTGGTCTTCCCTCTGGGCACGAAATTCAACGCCGCTGAGTTCATGCAATAACGCAACCCGGTGGGCTTCGGACCATCGTCGAACACGTGACCAAGATGCGCATCGCAGCGCGCGCAACTCACTTTCGTGCGCTCCGCGCCAAAGCTGCGGTCGGTGGCTTCCACCACGTTCTCTTTCGCAATCGGCTGGTAGAAGCTGGGCCAGCCGGTGCCGGATTCGAACTTGGTCTTGGAGTCGAATAACACCGTGCTGCAGCAGATGCAGTGATACAGGCCATCCGCATGGTTATAGGCGTACTTGCCCGAGCCTGCGCGCTCCGTACCTTCTTTGCGGGTAACGTCGAATTGTTCGGAATCGAGTTGTTTAAACCACTCGGCCTGCGTCTTTACGACCTTGTCCACCTCCACCACGCCGGTTTTGCGTCCGTTCGCGTCGAACTCGGCGATCCGTACCTTGCCGCCGTGTGCGCCCCGATCGACCGCGGCGGCGAGGGTAAAGACGCCGGCTCCGCCGATCAGGCTCATCAGGAAACCGCGGCGATATAACCTTTTACTCTGTTCGCTCATTTGCTGTCCCTCGTGTAAAACTGCGGATATTTCTCCTTGAACCCGTTCAGAAGCGGGATATCGACATTCGCAATGTAACCCTGATCCGGATTGCGATCGAGGAAGTGCTGATGGTCGGGTTCGGCTGGATAAAACGCTCCGTTCAGCGGCACCACCTGCGTCACAATCGGGTCTCTGTATACGTGCGCGGCATTCAGTTCCCGGATGTAGGCTTCGGCCCCGGTCTTCTGCTCGTCGTTTGAATAGAAGATCGCCGAACGGTATTCCGGACCTTCGTCATGATGCTGGCGGTTCAGGGTGGTGGGATCGTGCGCGGCCGTGAAATAAATCTTCAGCAGGTCACGGTAGGTGAGCTTCGACGGATCCCAGGTAATCCTGATGGATTCGGCATGGCCGGTATTGCGCTGGGCAACCATTTCGTAGTGGGCTGTGTCCTTTTTGCCGCCGGCGTACCCTACGACCGTGTTGGTGACGCCTTTCACGTGCTCGAAGACGCCTTGCATTCCCCAGAAGCAGCCGCCCGCAAGAACGATCGAATCCGTGCCGGCCTTCAGCGAGGGGGAAAAGGCGGTGCCCATCAGGCTCGCCGCGAGGATGGCGAAAGCAGATAAATTGCGATTCACGAGGTTCTCTCCTTAAAAGACTGAACTACTCATATCTTCGCTGATGCGGGGCCCGAAGTTACGGAGGCGGGTCGCCAGCCCTACTTCATTCGAGCGGGTTCCGCCACTCGACCCCGGCAAAGCGGAGAAAATCCGTTTCGGCCGTGTAAACGACGCCCCGGGATTCTACGGCAAGCGCGGCCAGGTGAGCGTCGGTGGTCAGGTTTCCACCTTTCCCTTCGGCACGCAGAAAGCCGAAGACCAATTCCGCGTGGCGGGGCCCAGGGTTGACTATCGTTACGATCCGGCGGCCCAGCCACGATTCCACATGCGAGGCCGCCTCGTCGATCGGCATGGGATTGGCAAACACACGCGGATTGGTCCATAGGCGAACGAAGCCGAGGGCAACCACCCATGAGATTCCTACCGTCGTACTGCCGGACAAGCACGAGGCCCACCATTTCGAGGCCCTCGCATGCGAGGGAGACGTGGAATCGTAGGCGTAGACCAGCAAGTTGACATCGGGAATGATCACAGATTACGGCCCGACGGGTTGCGCGGGAGGCTGTCCTGATCGGACTCCCAGGCCAACTCGTTGAAGCGGCGATCGTCGATCCCCGGCCGCAGGTGCCCGGCACGGGGATGGATGAGGAATTCTGGCTGGGGCGGCGAGAAGTCGCCAAGCCCGCGCCGCAGAGCCTCATTCACAACTGCCTTAAACGGACGGCGGGTTTCTCGCGCAAGATCGGCAATGCGCCGGGAGAGATCGTCTTCCAAAGTTAAGGTGGTTCTCATAAACACATCATGATGTCTGCTGAAACTGATGTCAAGATGTCCCCACTCTCATTTTCCCACAAGCCTCGCCTTGATTCTTTGTTTCACCGTATCCTCGACGAAAGCCGCCTCAATGGCCATCAGATTGGTTTGAAGAAACTCCTCCCGCCCCCAGCCGAACACGTCCCGCAATTTCTCGTATTCCGCGGTCAACGTTGTCGGCGTCAGCATGCGGCTATCCGTATTGATGTTCAACGAAACTCCGGCGCGATACAGCTGGTCGATGGGGTGCGATGCCATCGTTCCAATGGACGGAATAATCTGCACGTTGGAGGATGGGCACAACTCCAGATGAATTCTTTTGCGTCGCAGGAAGTCCACCAATTCCGGGTCTTCGCTGCTGCGGGTGCCGTGGCCGATGCGGGTTGGCTCAAGCAATTTTATCGTCTCCCAGACGCTGGCCGGACCGCTGCCTTCGCCCGCGTGGGCGGTGCGGCACAGGTGGTACTCGCGCGCGTATTCGTAGGCGGCGATATGGGCGTCGATGGGGCAGCCCGCTTCATCGCCCGCCAGATCGAGAGCGACCACCCGGCTGCCCCGGAATTGTTCCACCAACCGAACCGTTTCCATACTCTGCGCTTCCGAGAAATGGCGCAGGGTGCAGAGAATGAGCCGCGCCTCAATGCCGGTTTCCCGGATCATCCGCTCCGCGGCGGAATCCACGGTTTCGACGACCTCCCTCGAAGTCAGCCCCTGATCCAAGTGCAGGAGCGGCGCGAAGCGCAGCTCCGCGTAAATGACGCCGTCAGCGGCAAGCTGGCGGAACAGGTCTTCCGTGGCCAATCTGAGGGCCACGGCGGTTTGCAGCAGTTGGACGCCTTTGGGAGCGCGCGCCAGGAAATCGGCTAGGTTGGTGCATTTGGCTGGGGCGATGTAATCGCTTACGTATTCCTCGCGAGTGACGGAAGGCAGCAAAGAGGAAACCACCTCGTAGCTGAGCGAGCAATCGAGGTGGAGATGCAGTTCAATCTTGCCAATTTTTTCGAGATCGTAACGGTTTGACACTATGTTTTGAGTGTAACGAGCCGCCCCGTAAAAACGCCTTTAAGATTTGCGCGACATTTGGATCGCGTTTCGGGTTTCTCATATTGCCGGCAAAGGGGACATTTTCATTGGTAGCCGAACGTGAGCGAATCGAAGAAGAGTTGAGGACGGCGGTGGAGTCGGCCCGCGCAAGCTACCGGCTCTCCATGGCCACCAAAGCTCCCGCAAGTTTTCACAAAGACGCGTCGCGGCGCTTCCGCGTTGCTTTGGAGCGATTTCACCGCTTTGTGCTCAATGGTGTGATTCCAGAGGATTTGCGGGACCGCGCTCAATAAATTGCAATCATCCGTATTGCTTGCCGCGCCGTGGTGTAGTCTAATGGCCTTGCCATATGCAACTACGCGTACTTGGGATTGTGCTGGCGGGCGGCAAGGGGACCCGTCTTTATCCACTCACGAAGGAACGGGCCAAACCAGCGGTCCCGTTCGGCGGAAAATACCGCATTGTCGACTTCGTTCTCAGTAATTTCATCAATTCCGGGATCTATTCGATCTACGTTTTAACGCAGTTCCGGAGCCAGAGCCTGCTGCAGCATCTCAGCGAGGGCTGGCAGTTCGGGAGCTTGCTGAAAAACCAGTTTATTATTCCGGTTCCGGCCCAGATGCGGTCTCCGGGAGAGACCTGGTATCAGGGAACCGCCGACGCCATTTTCCAGAACCTGAACCTGGTGGAACAGGCGAGTCCGGACGTGGTAGCCATCTTCGGAGCGGATCACATCTACCGCATGAACATCACCCAGATGATCGAATTCCATCAGGAGCGGAAGGCGGCTTGCACGGTGGCCGCCATTCCGACGGAAAAAGAACATGCCCACGAATTCGGCGTGATCGAGACCGATGAACGCGGCAAGATTCTGGCCTTCCACGAGAAGAACCCCGATGCGCCGACGATTCCGGGACGGCCTGGGCACGTGTTCGCGTCCATGGGAAATTATATTTTCTCGACTAAAACGCTGCTGGAAGAGCTGCAGGCGGACGCGGAGGACGAGGAAAGCACCCACGATTTCGGACGCGACATTTTGCCGAAGCTGGTGGAACGGGCGGAGGTGTTTTCGTACGACTTCCAGACCAACAAGATTCCGGGCGAGCCGGAGGGCAAGGAAGTCTACTGGCGGGACGTGGGGACCATTGACGCCTACTACGAGGCGAATATGGATTTGCGCGCGGTGTCGCCCGCGCTGAACCTCTACAACCGGCAATGGCCCTTGCGTACAACCGGCTTTCCCGATCCCCCGGCCAAGTTTACCTTCGACATGGAAGGGCGCCGCGGGCTGGCGATCGATTCCGCGGTATCGGGCGGATGTATTCTATCGGGCGGCATGGTGCGGAATTCCGTACTGGCGCGCGGCGTGAAGGTACACACGGGCGCGGTGGTGGAAGATTCCATCATCCTCGACAACTGCGATATTGGACGCCGGGCGAGGGTTCGGCGGGCGATTCTGGATAAGAATGTCCGCATTCCTCCGGATGCCGTGATCGGGTACGATCTGGAGGCCGATAAGAAGCTGTATCACGTGACGGAGAGCGGCCTCGTCGTGATCGAGGGCAACCGCTCCAATGTTGATGTTTCCGCGGTGATGATCTAGCGTTTGAAAGAGGTTTCAACTTTGAACGCTTCGATGGAATTGTAGGCGATGGGGCAGTAGGTGGCGCGGTCGATCAGTTGCCACATGCGGCTGGCAATGGAACCCGAGCCGCGCACCACGTGCGGGAAGTCTTCGCAAATGGCCGGACGCGACTCGTAGATGGAGCACAAATTGCCTTCGAGAAAGACGCAGCCGGCTTCGCCGCGCTTGAGGATGAGGCCCTCTCCTTCAGACTCGGCGGTATAGCCTTCGAGGAATTTCTTGCGGCTGATGCTGAGGGCTTTCGTCATGCGCTCGACATCGCGCTCCGTGATGTGGACGTTGGCCACGCGGCAGCAGTTGGCGCAGGTGGTGCAGTCGATCTGTTCTTCCACGTCCTCGGCGAGGCGTCGCAGAATGCGGTCGGAATGGTCGCGGGATTTGAGATGGCGGCGAAAGCGCTCGTTTTCGACGCGCTTCTTCTCGCCAAGGGTCTTGATCTGGACCAGGTCGGTTAGCACTCTTTCAGTGTAGAGGGAACGCGACGGTGCGGGATCTTAACTTTCTATGACAAGGCTCTTGCCCGCGTCGATTATCACCCCGTCGGCCAGGGTGATCTTAACTCCGTCCTTCTCTCTCATTGACTTATGCGATTGCCTTTGCCGATCGAAGGTAACGATGGTTTCTCCCTGTGGCGCTTGTCCGAGCCGAATGGAACCGAGTGGTAGCTTCCCCTCCGTGACGCGGATCTCAGTCCGGCTGCGTCCGTTTTCCCTGGTAATGGAGAACGATCCCCAACCCGTTCCCGTCGACCAGAACGAATTGAACTTCCCCGGAGCTACTTTAGGCGGCGCCACCTTAGGCATCAAGGTGATCGCCTGATTCTGACCGTGATACTGGAATCCCGTAATCGCCACGACGGTAGACCACGAAGACATGGCGCGGGCATAATGATGGCCGCATTCCGGCTCATCCCACGGATTGCGGCGCTCCCCATCAAACCGGCGGCGCACATTCTCGATTGTTTCCACACCCTCACGGAGCATTCCGGCGGAGAGGAACTGCGTCGCCACAAGATACTCGATGCCCGTCCACGTTTCCGCGTAATAGGGAAACGGGATTCTGGGACGCGTGCCTTTGCCGTAGTCGCAGACCAGCAATGCGGCCTCGTCATTCAACGCGTAGATGCGCTGAACGGAGTCATGATGAAACAGATCGCGCCGGTAGTTGTACTTATGAATGGATTCCAGAGTTTTTCGCAGTTTGGCGCTATCCAGAAGCGGACCGAGGCCGGCGAGGTCGGCCAGATACTGACCAATCAACTGGTCCGCGAGGCAGCCATCGCCCAGTTGAAATTCCGGCCCGCTGGAGCCTTCGGCGCCCATGTCTCCATAAGTGTGCGGCGCAATCTGATCCTTCGGGATGTTGCGGATTTTCTGGATATAATATTCCCCGTTGAATAAGTTGGCATCAATCCACGCGCGGCCTTTTTCAAATAAGTCGCGGTAAGTGCGCGCCGCCGAGCTGTCTCCTAATGTCAGCGCAATTTCCTCAGCGGCTCGAAGCGCCCCGAGATAGTAAATGCCGCACAAGGGATTCGGACCGTAGAATTCCACATCATAGGTGTTATGCTGCACACCGGTCATCACGCCCTCGCGATTCGGGTCCCAGCCGCCGGGAATCCATGCAAAGGACAGGGCTTTCTGAATGTTCGGCCAATAAACGTGGAGCCATTCGGTGTCCCCGGATAACTTCCAATCGAGATAAGTCTTGATGATCTGGCCCATCTGGCCATCGGCGGCGGCCCATCCGTAGCGCTCGGTGCCATCGGGAAGCAACTGACGAAAGCGCATGCCGCCCTGTTCATCCTGGGAGTAGCCGAAGGCCGCTTTGCGCAACGATCGCGCGAAGGTGGGGAACAGAAACTGAGTCGCCGTCTCGTAGTTCCAAACGTGCGTGCAGTTGCCAAAACAGCAGCCTGAGTGATCGCCGCAGCCTTCAAAGCCATGGAATTCGCCATCGGCCGTGCGAAACGAAGTCTGCGTGACCAGGGTCGACAGGTTCGACATGGCGGCGTCGCGCAGCGCACCCGGCAGCGTGCTGGCGCGCATCGCCTCGACAAAGCTCATGGTGCGTTTTTCCAGTTCGGGAAGTTGGTTCGCCAGTTGCTGCGCGGCATCCCAGGCATCCGTGAAGCGGGTGCAGTAATGGTTCCCGATCACGGTTTTCTCCAGACCTTTCGGCGCGGTCCAGCCGGACCATTCCGGCGTGCGATTGGGAAAGTGCCAGCTCATGACGAACGTGAATTCGGCCTCCGAGCCCGCGGCGATTTCGCGCTGCAGACAGAGCGAGCCAGTGGGTTTGCGGTCGGCTGCTTCGGGACCGAGCTGGCCATCGGCGCTGAAATCGTCCCAGAAAAGCATGGGGCTGGCCCACCACTTGGCGTTGGGCCAGCCGCGCAGGTAAGTGACGCGGCCGTCGCCGGCGCGCACAATCGAGAGCGCGAATGAGCCGCGCTCGGGATGATCACGCGGAGCGCCGGGATCGGTGAAGAACAACCCTTGCAAGAGATCGCCCGATGCGCCGCGAAACTCATTCAGCTTCAGCGTGGAATTGCCGGCGGATGGACCAACCGGATTCTCCAGCGAAAATGCGATTGAGACCGTGGCTTTCGTCCGGGAGGCATTGCGCACCCGGTAACGGAGGACGGCGGCGGGAAAGCCGGAGCTTTCCGGATCGAGCGGAATGAACGGGCTGAACGCTTCGAGCGAGACACGCACGGGCAACTCAGAATCCTCGAAGGCGATTCGCGCCAGAGGGAACTCCCCCGTGAAGGTGGCCGATTCCAGGCGGCTGAGCCCCGGAGCATTCGCCGGACCCAGGCCGAAGCCGCTCGCATAGGGGGGCGACAACCGGGCTTCAAGCACCCGCGCAACGGGCCGCGAACCGCCGCTCTGCGCCCAAATAGAGGCGAACGCATATTGCGGGGATCGACCTTTATCGGGGCGATTGTAGATCTCCCAGTCGCGAAACTGTCCGCGGCCTCCCAGGCTGATGCTCCCCGTTCCGATTCCTCCAAGCGGGAAGGCCAGCATGGCGAGTTGCCTGGCCGAATAGACGCGCGGATAGCGGATGCGGTCGTGGAGAACGGTGTCAGCCCCACTCGCAGGCAGGGCGGCTGCGGCTGCGCCTCCCGCCAGTGTCTTGATGAAATCGCGCCGCGCGGGGCGGGTCTCTTCAGGCATAGCGACGTTCCGGACGCGGCGCAGCGGGAGAGAAACATTGCATCGTTCTTATTTCGACCTTGCCGGGCATTTTGGCGATTTGGGATTCCACAACACTCTGAAGCACATGGGGCTGACCGGTTGCTCGCACGTTCAATAGTAGTTCATGCGCGGCGGCCGGTGAAGCGTCCAGCATTCCAACGATCTCCGGCTCGGCCCCGTCCCTGGTGATCGAGGCTTTCAGATAGCCCGATGGCGAGTGATCGATCAGTTTGAGGTGCACGATACGCATGCCTGCCGCAGTAAGCCCCGCGTCCAACTCGTCGAGGAAAGGGCCTACTAAGCTGGCGGGAGAAAGTGGCGGAGTCAAGTGAACCAGCAAGCTGCAATTGAGCCATGCCAGACTGGCCTCCGCGCGGGCATAGCGCTGATAGTCGATATCGAGTATCTTTGTGCCGGGTTCGACCTTGCCGGAGAGAACTTCATCGAGCCACGCTTCAACACCTTCGCCGGTAAGTGGGCTGAGATAGCGGACAGTTGCGCCGGTAATTTGCGGAAAGACTTTGTCACTCACATCGGTGTGAAGGTCCGATTTTGTGAAACAGACCAGGTCCGCTTCTTCAATCTGTTTCTGAAAGAGAAAGGCCAGGTCGGGATCGGCATCCTGCGCAGTCAGATCGCGCGCGCGCTGCGGGTCCACCAGCACGCTGAAGGGCGCAGTATCCACAAGGTGTGCGTAATCGAGCTGCAACGGCCGCAGCGTGGTGGCGGAGATATCGGTGCAGCTTCCCACTGCTTCCGCAAAAATGACCACGGGAGCAAAGGCGCTAATCCGCTCGGTGGCCTCGACGAGTTCGGAGAAGCGGCAGCAGAAGCACCCGCCGGTCACCTGATCGGCATCCACTCCGCTGCCGCGTACATGCTGTGTATCTACTAATTCCGAACCTTGGTCATTCAGAATCGCGGCGACCCGAAGACCTCTGGCCTGAAGTACCCTTGCGGCGGTGAGAATGAGGGTCGTCTTCCCCGCCCCGAGGAATCCACCCAGCGGAATGAGTACTGGTTTCTGATTCATCGATTGGCCGTATTCAGGATAAAATGACGGCGTGTCGGCAAGCAAGCAATGAAACGGCTTTGTGCCTCTCTGGGAGTCTTGATCCTGACCGCCGTGGTTACGCTTGGCGTTTTTCAAATCGCGGCGCAAGATCTGAAAACTCGCCTGCAGGACAAAGCCGCCAGAGCCCAGGCTGGTGTGATCTCGTGGTCCGCGGAGGGGCGCGATGCGTCACCCGTTATCGCCGTGATGAATCAAGTCAAACCTGCGCTGGATGCGGGCGACCCACATCATGCCGAAGCCCTCCTCGATCGCGCGCTGGAGATGCTGAGCGGCGCAGCCAAACCCAGCGGTCAGTCCGTCTCATCAGCGCAGGACCCGGAGAGTGATCTTTACATTCGGCCGGAGCCGGTTTCAATTGACGGTTACGGCGGAAGCGCGATGGAGCCCTTTCTCTCGCCCGATGGCCGTTTCCTGTTCTTCAACAACGAAAACGATCCGGGCGTGAACACAAACCTGCACTTTGCCGAGCGCACCGGAAGAATTTCGTTTCGATACATCGGCGACCTCCCCGGCGTGAATTCCGATGTACTGGACGCGGCAGCGAGCCTCGACAGGGCGGGACATTTCTACTTCACCACGGTGCGGGATTATGCCCGGACGATGAACTCGGTCTATACGGGGGACTTCGACGGTAAGGCCGTGAGAAATCTTCATCCTGCGCCTGGAGAGATCAGCCCTAAGTCGCCTGGCGCGATTAATATGGATGTGGGCATCAGTCCAGACGGTGAGACGCTGTACATTTCAAGAGCGGTCATTGTTCCCGGCGCGCCGGCTCCGAAGAAGTCGGAATTATTGGTAGCGCGATTGAACAACGGGCAGTTCCGTATTGATCCGGAAAGCGAGCGGATCATGCGGAACATCAATACCGGCGGCCTGGAATATGCGCCCGCCATTTCCGCCGACGGGCGGGAACTCTATTTCACGCGCGCCAGCCCGTTCCCGCGGATCATGGTAGCGACCAGAACTTCAGTGAGCCAACCCTTCGGCGAACCACTCGCTTTGAGCGCTCTCACGGGCTTCGTCGAAGCTCCCACTATTTCTCTCGACACGCAGGAAATGTTCTTCCACAAGAAGGTCAGCCAGCGGTTTGCAATTTATCGCGCCGAGCGCAACCCGTTAAGCGGTCGCGAGAACCCGCGGCTTCTTCCGTGACGTCCACCAGATTTCCCCGGCAATCGCGATGGGTCCCACGATGGCGAGCGCATAATACGGCGCGTGGATGTTCTGGGCCAGCCGGAGTATCATCTCGGCGATCGCGATCAGGAATGCGACGAAGCATTGTCCCCACTTAGTCCTCACCGTTGTCCGCGGATCGGTGATCATGAAGAAGATAAAGAGCTGATACATGGGACCGGTGATCGGCGCAACTTCGGCCAGGAAGCCGTGGCCGGTGATGAACCCTCGCAAGAGCGCGAAGAACACGAATGACGCAACATAGACGCCCGTGATATGGATACGATCCACACGCCATGTAATGAGAGCTCCCACGGCCCAAACCACCAGCATGGGCCAGAAGTTGTTCCCCCATTGGATACTGAGCGTGGTGAAAACCTCTGGCGCCAAGATCAGCATGGCGCAGATGGCGAAGTTGGAAGGGTTCCAGAGATGGCGGCCGCGCCACCGGATCACATACTTCGACGTGATGGCGATTGCGGCGCAGAGGGCGAAAGGCCAGTACTCGGGCGACCGGCAAAGGATACCAACACTGATTCCGGAGATATACGCGCTCGCCAGGTTCGCAAATCTGCCCGTCACAATGCGCGAAAGCACCAGTTCCACGACGATTGACGCGCTAATTGCAAGCGCCGTGCGCGGAAAGCTTTCCAGCAGGCCGAAAGAGACCTGCCCGACCAGCAGAATCAGCGTGATCAGCATCGGCGGCAGATAGCGGTTCTCGATGCTGAAGAATCGGGCGAGTGTAGACGGCTTGCTTGCTTCGAGCGCGGCCGCGCCGGTTGCGGTCATCCCAGGAGTCATGATGGTTCCTCTATTTTATGAATTTGATTGAGCGCCGGCGTGGCCAGGGTTTGAATTTTTCCAGACGGCCAGCGGATCTGCACGCGATCCACTTGAGTCGTTTTGCCCAATCCGAAATGCAGGCGGCGCTGATTCTGCGCGCAAAAGCCGCTGCCGCCGGAGACTTCCTGAACTTGCCGCTGCCGGTTCCAGTAGAGGGTCACTTGCGCGCCGATGGCGCTGCGGTTGCTGCGCGTTCCCTCCAGTTGGAACTCAATCCACTTGTTAGCCGGCGACACCGTGTTCCTGTAGAGCAGCAGCGGCCCGTTCTGGTTGGCGACAACCACATCCAGAGCACCGTTGTTGTCGAAGTCGGCCAGCGCGACGGAGCGGCCGTCGTACACGTCGGTGATGCCGATCAGTTGAGAGACTTCGCGGAACTGGCCGGCGCCGTCGTTCATCCAGACGCGCTTTTGCTGGTAGCCTGAAAGGCTCCGCCCGTTCAAGGGCGGCCAGTTCGCCGCGTCCGAGATGATCGCCGCGTTCCCGCCGGCAACCTTCGAATAGTCGTACCAGTAAGTCCGGTTGCGATCGAGCGAGACATTGCCGTTCACCACGTAGAGGTCCATCAGGCCGTCGTTGTTGAGGTCTCCGAATTGCGCGCCGAAGCTCCAACCGCCCAGTTCAACCCCCATGGCGTTGGCCATATTCTCGTACTTGATATCGTCTCCGCCCGTGCCGGCCTTGGGCATCCAGAGATTGTTCCCCTGAACCAGCACGCCTTCTTCCGAGATGTTACTGACGTAAATGCCGAATTGACCGTCGTTGAGGACATCACCCACGGCCGCGGTCATTCCACTTTTCGGCGCGTAGCCCACGCCGGTCTGCTTACCCACTTCACGAAATCCACGCCCATGGTCGTTGAAGTAGAGTTCGGAAACGCCGTAATCATTGGCGATGAATAAGTCGGGATAACCGGTTCCGCGCAAATCGGCGGCAACGGACGCCAGCGCCCATCTCCGCGAATCGATGCCCATTTTTTCGGAAACTTCTTCGAACTTTCCATTCCCCAGGTTGTGGAACAGATACTTACGGCCGCCGTTATTGGCGTATTCGAAACTGTCCGGCATCATCTTCGTGTTCTTGAGATGCCAAAGGTCCACGTTTTCCGGATAGTAGCCGCCGAGAAAGAGATCGAGCTTCCCGTCATTGTCGTAATCCAGCCAGATCGCCGTGTTGGCGTTCACCCAGGCGGGAAGACCGGCCTGCTCAGTTACGCGCGTGAAGTGTTTGCCGGCGTCGTTATGATATAGCTCCGGCTTACCCCACTTATAGATCAGAACATCTTCGTAACCGTCGTTATCATAGTCGCCCCAAACGGCTCCTGTAGACACCCCCGTTCCGGGTTGGTTGACATCGGCAAGACCCACTTCTTCCGCCACATCGCGGAAGGTTCCGTTGCCCATGTTCCGGTAGAGCGCGTTTTTTGAACCCTCGCCGCTATTGGTGACATAGATATCGTCCCAGCCGTCCTTATCGAAATCGACGATCGAAACGGCCGCACCCATTGAAGCCACCTGCTGCATGATGTGGTTCAACTTAGGGTCCAGATGAGGAGAAACGTGCTTGAAATCGATACCGGCGGCGTGGGACGACTCACGAAAGCTAAGTCCATAGCTCATGGATTCCTGCTTGTGTGCGCCCAGACGCCTCATGGCGAACGGTGTGCAAAGAAGCACGATAAATAATGTTATGGGGACGATCTTGCGGATTTGCATGACTAATTCCAAAGGGCCCTTAGAAAAAACTCTGGAGTGATGTAGCGCGTGTGAAACTGCTGCCAGTCTGTTGAGTGAAGTTTATAGGCGGGTTCGTCTTCCAAAGTGGAGGGCGGACGGGTGTAATCCTTCATGGCATGATAAGGCAGAGGCAGAATGGTTCTCGAGAAGGTGGAGTTGTAATCGCCGTCCTTGATCCATCCGTCCCCCACCATCACGAAATCACGCTGAAACCCGGCGGCTGGCGGCGCGGGGGCGGCGAAACGGAGTCTCAGCTCATCACCGGCATTGGCGATCACCATCCGGTCGTCAATCTTGTCCAGTAACTCGCGGACGTCCCCAAAGCGTGTCGCATAACCTTCCAGGTCGCGCCACTTCTGCGCGGCGCCTTCCAGGCGATTATAATCCGGAATCTCGGGGGAAGACGCATTCGCAACGTTGATGACCGAGAAACCGCGATAGCGCAGGTCGGCCGCGGTGAGAGCGGCGCGCTGCACATGCGTGTTGCTTTCAGGCACGCCGGTGGCCCATGCAAGCTGGTCCCAGTAGATCTCCAGGTTCGTGCCGAGCCGCAGTTTTCTGGGCGCGCCCGGTCGAAAGATCCCGTTGAGATCGAGCACGGCGGTCTTGAGCCGCCCGGCAAGAAATCCCAGTCCCGATTTCGCGATCACCCATTTCCCGTGCGCATCGAGCACTTCAATCCGCAAGCCTTGCGGCGGTGGATCGCTGCTCTGCCCCATCGCGATATTCGTGGTGCCATCCGTGGGATGGATCCAACCGAAACCAATCAGATAAAGTTGGCCGCATCGTGGCGCGGATTCCGGTAACTCCACTTCCACCCAATGGTCGCGCGTGACGCCCTGGTAGCGCCCACGCCCAAAAGTATCGAGATACTTCCGATCGACGGAGCGGACCGTGTCACTTACATCCGTTCCGTTATCGTCCCGCGCATAAGCGAACGGGTGCAGCTTTGAAACGGTGTAGATCTTGAGAGGCGGTGGTGGAACAGCGAAGCGCTCGTCAGTGAAGATCTCCGTATCCGCCGGGTGGTCAACCACCCGAAGCGAGTAATAATCGATGTAATAGGTTTCCCAAAGTTCCGCAGTCACTCGCAGATCGTAGTAGCCTTCGCGCGCAGCCAGTTTCTCGCCCGGTACTTTGAACCACTCCTGCGTTTGGTAGATCCCCGCCACCGCCTGCGCGTTGATGTGGAGTCCCAGCGCGGGCGACCAGGGTTCCCCGTCCTTCACAAAACCGATTTGCTTCCCATCCCATGCAAACAGCAGCGGGCAGGAACCTTTCAGCCGCTGCTCGGCCAGTACTACCTGATCGGGCTTTAACTCAAACTCGGCTTGAACGGAACCATTGGGCCACACGATGCGCGTCACATCCACGTGGGTATGTTCACCCAGGCCGAAGTGCAGCACGGGCGACGTGATGATCTGTTTCTCAGTGAGTAAGTCGGAGCGAATTTCCACTTCACCGCCGATTCCGAAGGAGTTGATGCGTTGATCGCCGGTAGCTTGCGCGGCGCGAACACGCATGGTTTGCCAGTGGTAGTTCCTGGTGCCGCGACTTATTAGCTCCACAGGCTTGCCGGCGGAGCCGATCAGGTCAAGACGACCACTATTGTCTAAGTCAACGGCCGTGGTGAAGGTAATCCCTCGCGGAATCGAAACAGGCGAAAAACCCTGCCGAGTACTCAGGAACAGGTGGCCATCGCCGGCCAGAATATCGAGGCTGCCATTGTTATCGAAGTCGGCGAGAATCAGGTTCGCGGTCGCCTGCGTTAACCGATCTCCGCCCGCCTTGACTAACTCGGCGCTGTCTTGGCCGGAGATGCGAACCACGGAGCCATCGTCGCGCAAGGCCACAAAATTGGGCTCTCCATGGCCCTGGATATCGCCCGCCGTGACGGCCACGAAATGCCCTTTCAGTCCGGACGGAAGGGGTCGTGATCGGTAAACGCCCAGGCGTTCGTTGGTGAAGAGGGAGAGATTTCCGGAAGCGTCCACCATCGCGACATCGGGGGTTCCATCGCCATTGATGTCCGCACTGGCGAAACTAACAACACTCGCCACGCCGCTGAAAGGATGGATCACCGAATAAGTACCATCGGCATTGTTTCTCAACACAGCGGGCTCGCGGCCGGTGGTGCCCACAACAATGTCCAGATCGCCATCGAGATCGACGTCGAAGGGCCACGCGCCGGAACAGGCGGCATTCGCCACCTCCGCGGGAATCCGAATTGGGATGAAGCTTGAACGATCGTGCTGCTGGTAAATACGGACGCCGCCGTCGTTGGCGATCACGAGATCCGTCTTGAAATCGTAATTCAGATCCGCGCCCACGACGCCGTTTCTTCCGATCGGACCGCGCGGTTCGTCCAGATGCGCGCCACCGGCGATTTGGACGCCCGTTGAATCCGCCCAAATCACGGTCTGCCGCCCCGAATCGTCCAGCGGCATGGCGCCTGCCCAATAGACGTCGTGGTCCGGAGCGCCGGGTAGTCCCTGCGAAACGAAAGTAAGACCTGTGTCGGCAGGCGCGGGATCTGAACTCGGAGTCGGTAAGTCGATGAACCGGACGAACGGATCGCCGACAAACATCACCGGCGTCTTTACCGCATTCAAACTCTGCCGGTAGGCCTGCACTCTCGCGAGCACATTCCTCAGAAATACGGCTTGAACGGCCGCGACCCGCGGATTCGGTCCGTCTGCGGTCTGCTGCAACGCCGTCACTCGCGCGCGGGCTTCCTCCGGCCAGGCTGCCGATTCGGCGGCAAGCCGCGCTGCACCGGTTTTGACTCCCGCGGAATCATCCAACTTGGCGGCAAGGCGCGTCACTTCGATTTGAGCGGCAATGTTCCCAGGCTGCTCGATGAGCACTTGCCCGAAAATCTTCTGCGCCTCCGCATCCGTGGCGGGCGTGCCCTGGCGTTCTGTTTCTTCGGCGAGCGCGTAGAGTGCTTTCAGATTCTTCCCGTCCAAATCAACGGCCTTCCGCAGGTGCGCGATGGCTTCAGGCAGCTTACCCTGCTTGCTCTCAATCAAACCCAGGAGCGCTTCGATCCGGCTGTTATTCGGGGCCAGTGCGCGCGCCTTCCGGGCGTCGGCATCGGCGGTCTCAAAGTCTTGCTGGCGCACCGCGAACAACGCAAGATCGGCCCACGTCGCAGGCTCGCCGGGAACAATCTGTGAAGCCTCTGTCAGTTTGGCCTTCGCGCGCGCGTCCTCCCCGGTTTGGAGGCCGGCAAGCCCCACGTAAAATGCGGAGACAAAGTCGCGGTACTGCTTCGAATCCACGGACGGCAGTTCCGGTTTGTTCGAGCATGCGCAAGATAGGCAAAAGATAGCGGTCGCCAGACCGGCTGCAGCACGGAGTGAAGTCATCCCAGGTACCATCATGCCCGTATTCCGGGCCAACTTGCGCTACTTTTTCAGCAGCGCCAGAATCTCTTCCTGGTTCTTCAGGATCTGCTTGAGAGCTTTTTGATTGCCCTTGATCTCTTCCTGATTTTTCTGGATCGCGCCTTGATTCGCGATGATCGACTTCTGGTTCTCCAGAATCTGCTTTTGATTGTCGAGAACGTCTTGGTTCGGCATGTTACCCCTAAGCTGGAAGTGCCAGTGCCTTGAATTGTTTCAACCTTAGACGACAGCGGTCAATAGTGTTTTCATACGATATGAGGAAGCACAATGATGAAGTTCTTCGCGATTTTCGCAGTTCTGTACCCGGCGTTGCTGGCCGCCCAGCCCATCCGCCTTCATCCGCGGAACCCGCACTATTTCCTCTATCGCGGCAAGGCCGTTGCGCTGGTCACGAGCGGCGAACACTACGGCTCCGTAATGAACCTGGATTTCGACT